>Ga0208462_1000907_pt1 | contig 23619 bp, 13 predicted proteins | sample AD_SCU001_MetaG_FD_184452 | JGI IMG/M metagenome (GOLD analysis project Ga0208462, IMG submission 184452) | Active sludge microbial communities of municipal wastewater-treating anaerobic digesters from China - AD_SCU001_MetaG (SPAdes) (version 2) | ecosystem: Engineered > Bioreactor > Anaerobic...
TGGAGCACGGGGGATGATCGATGCGATCGTGGCGGATGTCACCGCCTTTGCCGGGGACCGCCCGCAGTTTGACGATATCACGCTCGTGGTGCTGAAGGTCGGGTGACGACCGGGGATCGCACGCCGGATTGCCCCCCGGGAGCGGGCGGGCGAGGGGTTCTCCGGCCCTGTCTGAACCCTTGTTTCTGCGCGGCGGATCGTTTCGCCCTGTTTGTGGGTTTTGGTGCGGGAGGGAGACCGCCGGGTCCGGTCCCGCACCGTCAAAGCGGGCTTGCACCGCCGTGGAGTCGTAGTCCTATCGAGGGTTCCCGATGCACTGCCGTGGCTTTTCTTCACGGCACTTTCGCAGGCGGCAGTGGCCTATCCGACTCCTGCATATCCCGACACCGCATCGATCGTTGATATCCGTAGTCGGTAAATAACGGCATGTTTATGTTAGCCCGCACGAGATAGGAATCTGCGCACAGGGAGGCGGGCTTCGGCCGGTTTAGCGTTCTTGTCTCTGTTCAAACCACCCGCAGGCGATATCCTGCATGGTTCCGGCCTCCTCCGGTAATGCACTATGGAGATTGTATATGACTCGATACAGGATGAACGTCTCGATGGTTATCGCCGTGGCCTTCCTGGCCGCGTTGATCGTTGCACCGGCCGCGGCGGCGAGGACGATCAGCACTAACGGCGCCAATGTCTTTATGGGTGAAGAGAACCTTGTCCTCGCGGGTGACTTTGCCGGTACTACCCAGTTGGTTCACTATACCGGCGTGGTCGGCAATAGCCCGATCGATAAGATCATCGGAGTTACTGGTGGCATTGTCAGCGAACTGGTTAAAGGCATACCGACTGGGAATTACTATGCGATGGAGACGGGGATCGGAGTCAACAAGTCAGCCTACGTCAACATCCAGAACCCCGAGACGACGCTGGACGTTTTCCTGAACGCATCCCCGAGGGATTCCGTAAACGGCAAATCTATCAGCCGGGGCACGGGACTGAACTTCAAGTTCTACAGCAACGTGGATACGGGCGCTGCGGCAAATGTGGAGCTCACGCTGCCCGGCGGCGGTGTTGTGACAACCTATAACGGCACTGCCCTGACATTTAATGCCAACGGGCAGACCCAGGTGTTGCCCAATGTTATCTTTGGGCAGAACGCTGAGGCTGGAACCTACACTGCCGTGGCGAAGTGGGCCAGAGCCACCGATTTCTTCGGCAAGGGCTTCGATTCTAATCGCGTAACCTTCGAGGTCTTCATCAGGTCGCTTGCCCTCTCGGCCAACAAGGATACGGTTATCCGCGGGAACAGTTTTACCGTGACTGCCATCGGGGAGCCAAGGATGGACTACCGGCTCTACGTCAAAACGATCAGCGGCGTTGCCCCCGGGGCGTACCCGGTTATCGCACCCGGTCAGACCGCGGTTAACTATTCAGCTACCGGTGATGACACAAACAGGACTATCAGGACCAACGCCGGCGGTACTGCGACTGTTCAGTTCAACACCAGCCAGAACACCGGCGAATGGCGGTTCACGATCCGCGCAGAGAACTCGTTTGCCCCCGCGATCTACGATGAGGCCAGGGTACAGGTCGAGAAGGGTGCTGTCACCATCACCGCATCCGGCACCGGTACCTACTACATCGGCGAGGTGATCACTCTCTCCGGTACCAGTACTGAGAGTGACAGAGTCTATCTCTTCATGACCGGCCCGAACCTCAATGTCAACGGTGTCACCCTGACCACGCTGGAGGGGATAGAAACCTCAAATCCTGCGTCTTTCAAGGACACTGCAGGTGTTAATGCTGACGACACCTGGTCCTTCAGGTGGAACACCGCCAAATTGGCAGAGAGCGGGAAATATCTCGATGCCGGCGGCTACACGATCTACGCCGTCTCGGCCCCCGCGAACAAGGCTGATTTCTCCGGCGTCAGCTACGCCACGGCCTCCATCAACCTCCGATCCGGGTTCATCACCGCGACCGCGAGCGGCGCCACCCTGGCAAAGGGGGACGCCCTGACGATTTCCGGGACCGCAACGGGCAACCCGTCCAACGTCTGCATCTGGATCTTTGGTAAGAACTACTCCAGGCTCCAGCAACCGGTCCCCCTCTGGCCTGATGGCGGGTTCGAGTACAGGATTGCGCCCCGGGATACTGCAGACCTGCCTTCCGGTCAGTTCTTCGTCGTCGTCCAGCACCCGATGAACAATGTGTTCGACGTCTGGGCCTCCGGGACCATGCTTATGGGCAACGGCATAACGCCGGTCGACCTCGCTCGCCTGCAGGCCTCCGAGGCGGCGAACGCGTTGATCACCGCCCTCGACGCCCCGGATATCGATGATATCTATGCAAAACTCACCGTCGTCGTCGAGGAGCCCCAGATCTTCATCGACCCGATCGTCAACCAGACCGCGGGCAGTGCGTTTGCGATATCCGGCACCACGAACCTTGCGGCCGGCGACACGCTGAACGTTGAGGTGACCTCCGCTGCGTTCCAGCCCGGCGCGACCCCTGACCTCACCAGCGTTGCCGGAACCACCGTCGTCCAAAAGGGTGAAGATCTCAACACCTGGTCCTTCGAGGTCGACGCGACTGGCTTCGAGCCCGACCGCTACATCGTCAGGGCTGAGTCCATCGAGACCGCTACAACCGCGACCGCGACCTTCTATGTTACCGAAGGTCACGAACCTCCACCTTCCGGCCCGGCGCTCACCCTCCACCCCGGCTGGAACTTCATATCGGTCCCCCGGCTGCTCGCTGCCGGAAACGACACCGCGGCGATTTTTGCCGGCGTCAGGACCGACAATCGCTCGATATTCCGCTACGATACCGCCGCGGGTGACTGGGTGGCGCTCGACAAAGATGACCGGATCGCTCCCCTCGAAGGGTTCTGGATCTACTCGGTCGGACCCGCGACGGTCCCCCTGAACTTCTCGACCACCCTCCCAGTCTCGCCGACCGAACGCGCTCTCTCCACGGGCTGGAACGCCATCGGGACCACGTCGGGCGCGGTACCTCCCACGGCAAGGGATGCCCTCTTCTCGGTCAGCGGGCAGTGGACGACCCTGATCGGGTTTGATGCCAGGACCCAGGCCTTTGAGACCGGGATCGTGAACGGCGGGAAAGATGCGTATGCCGACAGCCGCCAGGTCTACCCCGGCAGGGGCTACTGGCTCTCCATGACCGGGCCGGGCACCCTCTATGCCATAGGGGCGTGATACACCATGATACGTGCTACCTGTACTCTCATTCTCATGCTTGCCCTTGCGGGAACAGCATCAGCCATCCCCCTCCTCCCTGCGGAGTTCTCGGGCACGGTCACGATCGACGGGAACCCCGCGCCGGTTGGGACCGTCATCACCGCCCGGATCGGCGACCGCGACTGTGGGTCGCTCACGCTCACTACTGCTGGGGTCTATGGCGGGGATGCCACGTTTGATAAACGATTGATCGTCAGTGGTGAGGATGATGACATCGGGAAGGCCATCGCGTTCTTTGTCGATGGCGTGAAAGCCACCGGGACAGTGGTCTACACCCCGGGTACCTCGAAACGCCTCGATCTTGCTGTCACGGCGGGGGTAGACTTTTCCACAGACATCACCTCCGGGGTGGCCCCGCTCACCATCCAGCTCAGTAGTGAGGTCACCGGCGATCCAAAGTCGTGGTCCTGGATTTTCGGGGATGGTGGCACCTCCACGGAACAGAACCCGGTGTACACCTACAGAACTCCGGGTAACTATACCATCAGGCTTTCGGTGGATGGAGGGAGACTGGTCTGTACAAAGCCTGACTACATCAAGGTCACCCCCATTCTCTTTGGTGACGCTAACGGGGACGGATGGGTCAACCAGGCCGACACCCTTCTCGTGCTCAAGCAGGTCGTGGGACTGGAGAAGGGCCCTGATTCCGGGGGTGAACAGTTCCGGAAGACCGACGTTCATCGGAATGAAGTCATTGAGATCGGTGATGCCCTTTTCATCGCCCAGTACAACGTCGGCCTGCGAGACGTCTGGTTTGAACTGCTGGGGTAACCCCATTTTTTATTATCGTTCCCGGGGTTTCCCCGTGGTCGGTCTTGACGATCTCTACTACGACTTCTCCCGGGACGGCGGCAGTCGTCCCGGCGTGGTTCGCGAGCAAAGATAGAAAGGTGGATTGGAGTTTTGCATCCAGATTGGTGCCTGTACCTCCGCGCAAGAGAGTCGCCTTCTGGGCGTCCCGGGAAACTCGCCCCTACGTCCTCGTTCTGGTATTTCTTATTTAATACAGACTATTATGTAAATTAAGCCAATTTCAGGTAGTATAACGATAAAAAAATGGATATAATCAAATATGCTCATTTAATTATAAGAAATACATTATTTATTGCAGTGGATATCCCCTAGAATCAATCACTCTTTTCAAATTTAGTATATCCTCATTTATAATCAGGTTGATCGATCGAAGTATTTATATGTACTGTGAATCCTTTATCCTATTATCGCCTGATTTCTGGTGATTACCATGAGATTGTCGAAACTACGAACAGGTTTGATTATCCTGCTCTTTATACTACTTCTGGCTGGCGTAACAAGCGCCCTGCCAGATGACGATCGGATTGCCACGCGCGATCCCCCGCCCCAACCAGCGGGAGAGCGCATCCCGATCTTCCTGGTCTTGGATGAACAGCAGAAGCACCCTGTATCATTTGCCGAGCTTAAAGCCGATGCTCTGGGTCGGCAGGCGCAGGTGCTGCAGACCGTCAGGGCGGTCGACTCGACAGCCGCGAAGACCGCCCGATCGTACTGGATCGCAAACGCAGTCTGGCTTGAGGCTGACCCGGCGACCCTGGATCGGCTTGCTGCAATCCCGGGCGTCGATCACGTCGAGCCCGACCTGACCATCACGTTGAACGATCCGGTCACGGAAGTCTCTTCAACGATCAGCCCTGACTCCATTCAGCGGCCACAGTTCGGGTATGCCACCGTCTGGAGCGTGGATTACATCGAGGCCCCGTCCGTCTGGGAGAATGGGACCACCGGTGAAGGTGTGACGATAGCCATCATCGATACCGGTATCGATGGTGACCATCCCGCGTTCGGCGGCCGTGTCACCAAGTTCGCTGACTTCATCAGAGGGCAGAATGAGACTCCCTACGATGACCACGGCCACGGGACCCACTGTGCCGGCACGGCGGCAGGCGGCACGGTCGCGACCGATCGCTACGGCGAGCAGTACGATGTGGCCCTGGGCGTTGCGCCCGGAGCAAACCTGATCGGGGCGAAAGTTCTCGACAGTGAAGGATCCGGCAACTTCAGCACTATCCTCGACGGTGCCCAGTGGGCGATCGATAACGGTGCCCGTGTCGTCTCCATGAGCCTCGGGGCTTACGTCACCCGTGATAGCCACGAGGGTGGTTTCTCCCTTGGAGAAGGCGAGAGCCAGACTGTTTCTCTTGATGTCTCATCGGAGATGTTTGGAGACTCTGGTTATCTGTACGAGCCCCAGTTCGTGATCGGATCGGTCCGGGTCGAGGATTACACCACGGTGGCCGGGTATGGCCCCTCTGATCTCCTGCAAAACCTCACGATCAGCGTGACCGATGCCCGGGGCAACGTTGCCAGCGGTGCTGAGATCGACTGGCTCGGTTTCGATTCGAAGGAGGATCACTACTACTTCAAGGCACCCTACGCCTCGAACGCTGCCGGATGGGACGGGGTCTGGGAGATCACCATCACCAACACCGGGGCGGTGCCGGTCGGCATCGTGCGGGTGGGGCTCTCCGAGTGCTACCAGTCCAACGGGGAGACCATCCTTGACTCCACCATCAACAACATGGTCAGGGGCGGTACTGTTGTCGCTCTCGCTGCCGGGAACGAGGGCTGGTACGGCACTGCTACCATCGGTACACCCGGGACCGCGAAAGACGCCATCACCGTCGGTGCTACCGACTACCTGATGGACTACCGTGCATCCTTCAGCAGTATGGGGCCGGTGAACCGGGCTGCCCCCTACATCAAGCCCGATGTCATGGCGCCCGGCGTCGGCATCATATCGGCATACCCCAATGGATGGTACGCCTCCATGCAGGGCACGTCCATGGCCTGCCCGGCCGTTGCCGGGACCGCGGCGCTGATGCTCTCGGGCAACAATTCGCTTACGCCCGCCGATGTGAAGGCCGCCCTGATGAAGACGGCGGTCCACATCGGTGAAGATGGAGCCATCCTGCCGGTAGTGCAACCGAACAACGCCTACGGTGCAGGCCGGATCAACGCCTACGAAGCGGTGAACGCCACCGGCGGCCTCGGCGGAATCGATCCATCGGACGGCATCCTGCGCGAGCTCATCGGCGGCACCCTCACGTCATACTCCCTGACCGGCAACACCCTCCCGATCATGGCCGTCCTCTGGAACACGACCGCAGGGGGGCCCATGGCGGGAGAAGATGTTGATATCAGCGTATGGTATGACAATTACTACGACTACCAGTCTCATTTCATCTACGTTGTAAATCAGACACTCACGACCGATGTGAACGGTTACGCCTATTATGGCGCAGATATATCCGGCATCCCCGACGGCGAATACATCTACACACGGATAGCCTATGGCGACCTCTGGATGGAGGATTGGGCATATAAGCCGGTGGTCACACCGGCCCCGACACCGAACCCGGTCGTCCCCATCTTTGACGGAGGGTATTATTCCGTGCCGCATAACGCGACCGTCCCGATCAGGTACGCGCTCCTCGCCGCCGACGGCTCGCCCTACACGGAGAACGTCATCTTCACAGTCGAAAACTACAGTGCGATCATCGTCGACGAGGTGCTTGTCCCGGCAGGCGGCGTCATATCTTATTCGCTCGACCTTGCCGGGAGGCCCCTCGATGAGACCTATCTGTACCTCCGGATCAACGACAGAAGTGCGGGAAGCATCTCCGTGGGCCAGACGATGCCCCCCTTCCAGGAGGTTATTCCCCTCCCCTCACGCGCCATCTGTCCGCCGGGGGAGAGCGTCAACCTCGGGCTCATGGCCCGGGCACACCACGGGCAGAAGACCGTGAGCCAGGAATTTGACGTCTACGTCACCACGCTGACCGAGACCGAGATCCTCTCGCTCTCGCCGGCAGGCGCCCGGACGCTCTCTGCCCCTGGAGAGGGCGATATGCAGGCGCTCCTCGCGGAGATCGCCGGGATGAAACCGGAGACCCGCACGGACACCGTCAGCCTGACGAACGGCATCGGGCTCATCAACTTCATGATGCCGGAGAACGCCTATATCGCGATCGTCCGGTTCGTCAACGATGATTACGAGACCACGGTTCTCGTCTACGGGACGCTCGAGCCCTGGCTCATGCACCGGAGCACTCCGCCGGTGCACGAGGACTTCTATGACGGGGACCTGACGTACATCTACGGTTACTATGACTGGCCGGCGACCTGGGACCAGAGTGCGTATGCGGCGGTGCCTGCCGATGAGGCCACCATCACTGCGTACGTCTACACCTATGACCGGGCCACGGGAGCGTACAACAATGTAGCCGGGCAGACCGTCTACCTCTACACGGAGAACGGTGCCCGAACCGGTGTAACCAATGTGGACGGGTGTTGTACCTTCACCGTCGATTCGACCGGCAAAACGCGGATGGACTACCTTCTTGCCACCACGGGAGTCTCCGGGCTCGTAAATACGTGGATCGGGTTCACCCCGCTTGATCTGGATAACCCGTACTCCGTCCGCCCGGGGATGATAACGAATGAGTTCGCCGCGTCGGCGTACGTAGGAGCCCTCTATCCGAACACTGAGACACGCATCGCTGATGTCATCCCGGATGGCGATGCCTACAACGTGATCGCCAGGAGTTACGGGCCTGCCGGCGAACCCATCCACGAGAAGGGCTTCTTTACTCTCAACAGGCGATCAGCGGTATCGATGTGGGACTCCGAGGCGGCTGAAGATGCTGCCGTCGTGAATTTCGCCGGGACGGAGAGTCGGCGGGTGATCCCCGAGATGGAAGGGGACTATGAGATCAATTACGGTCTCTTCAACCCGAACAGCAAGAGTATCGACCGGTACCTCTATACCACGTTCCGCAACCCGGAGAGGTCCGTCTCCTACACGATGCCGGACACCGTCCTGGTCGGGACGTCGGTGCCGATCACCTTTACTGCATCGACCAGCGACGGAGCACCCATCGCCGGCGCACGCGTCGTGTTTGCGGCCGGCGCGGCGGGGGATACGTCTTGGTTCTCATTCAATAATGATCCAAGGGACGCGAACATCCTCCTCGCTGACTGGTTCCCCGACCCCTACACGGTGTTCGCGACCGGCTACACGGATGCGAACGGCAAGGTGACCCTGACGTTCACCGCACCGACCGCCGGCCAGCAGGCGCTCAGGGAGAGCCTTGCTCGTGTATCGGAGATTCCCTACCTGGTGGCCTGCTACCACAATGGCGAACTCGTGCAGGGAGACGGTGGCTACCTGATGGTGACCGCAAAGCTCCTTCCCGATTTCGTACCGGGCGTATCCGCACCGCACATTGTGAAACTCGAGCGGGATGATAGCATCACGCTCGCCAACGTCTCTCTCTCCATCAGGAACAGTGGGACGGCGGACTATGTCTATGCTGGAACCCGGATGGACTGCACGGCCGAGGTCGGATCCCACAGCGAGGTTACGTACTTCGAGGATAGCCTTGGCATGGGTGAGACGAAGACTATCCTCACCACGACGGTTACACGCAAAGCAGATCAGTTCGGGATCAACACGAGTGACTACCGGCTGCCCCTCGACGTCAACGTCGGGATCGAGGTCAACTCGAACCGGGTGGTTGAGGAGCTGAACTACGACAACAACCGGCTCGCATATCCTGTCCGGATCACCGCGCCGGATCTCGCCGTTGAGGTCATCGCGCCGAGGTACACCACGCCGACGAACACTACGGTGATTGGTATTCTGGTGACGAACCGTGGTGAGGTCGGAAGCAACGCGGCAAACCTCCACTATAGCATCACCGGCAAACCGGAGGAGACGAGAGCAATCCCGGCGCTTATGCCTGGAAAATCGACGTATGTCTGGTTCAACCAGACGCTTGTTACCGGTGAGTACACGGTAAACGCTGAGGTCAACCGCGGTGGATTGACCGATTACGAGACGACGTTTGCAAACAACCGTGCAAACGCCACGATCGGGTCGTACACCAACCCGGCGACCAAAATTGAGTTGCCCGGAGATCTCGTGCTGGTGCCCGGCACGACTTACGACCTCCCAATAACCGTCAACCAGGTCTCAAAACTTGCGGCCGCCAATATCGACCTCACCTTCAACGGATCCGTCCTTGAGGTTAAAGGGGTCACGGCAGGAGCGCTGCCCCTGTTTGGTCAGCCGAACATTGAGTCCGGACGCGTTCGTTTTGAGAGTGTATCGGTATCCGGTGTCAGCGGAGATGTTACCATAGCGACCATCCAGTTCAGGGTCACCGGGAAAACTGGTGAAAAAACAGCCCTGAACCTGGTTGCAGGGCTTACTGATGATAACGTTCTCCCTATCCCGATCGAAACCACGAGCGGTAGCGCGTATCTCCTGCTCTATGGTGACGCGAATTCCGATGGAAGAGTCGACCAGGCCGACACCCTTCTCGTGCTCAAGCAGGTCGTGGGACTGGAGAGGAGGCCTGAAGATCCCGGGAGCGAACAGTTCCGGAGAACCGACGTCACCCGGAACAAAGCCATCGACGTCGGCGATGCAATGTTCATCGCCCAGAAGAATGTCGGCCTGAGGGACGCATACTTCAAGATCATATGAGGAATAAAGGAGGAAGAAGAAATGAGACATATGGTATGGAGCATCCTGCTCCTCACCCTCCTCTGCGGCGTCTGCTCTGCAGCCACACTCTCGGTGGATCCGGCAGAGAGCGCCTGCCCTTACGGGGAGACTGTTACCCTGACCGTCAAGGTGCAGGATGTAAGCAACCTGGGTGGGTTCGATATCGACATGAACTGGAAACCCTCGGTGGTCGCTCTTGCTACCGAGTCCGGAAGTGTCACGATCGGCTCGCTCTTCTCAGGCGACGCGAATAACAACGCTGTCTACACCCAGAGCGGGCGTATCCGCGTCGCAGCGGTGAACGCCACCCTTGCGGGCGTCTCGGGCGATGCCGACCTCTTCACAGTGCGCCTGAAGGCGGTCGACGATACGGGCGCTTCGACACCGATCAATCTCACTATCAACAACTATGGGTTCCTGAACTCCACATCCGGCGAGAACATCACAGTATCGTCGGTGATGAACGCCATTATAACGACCGAGAAGAGTAACATCGTCGATGCCCGGATCGCCGTGCCGTCGAGCCAGGTGATCGCCGGCCAGGAGAACCGCATCACCGCCTCGGTCGTGAACAGGCGGAGCGCCACAACATCCCCACTCAACATCAACGTCAGCGTCCTCAATGAGGCCGGCAACCTGGTGAAGTCCTGGGACTACCCTGATGAGGCCATCCCCGCCTGGGGCAAGTTCCAGCGGGAACTCGCATGGACTCCTGGGGAAGAAGGAACCTACACTGTCCGGATCAACGTGACGAGCGCTGAGGGTATCTCAGGAGCGACGACGCATTCAACGACCGTCACCGCAAAGGAGTATACTCTCAAGTTCAACAGCGAGATCTACGGCCCCTGGGATGGCAGGGCAAGCACCGGTTCATGGTTCTATATGTATGCCTACGTGAGGGCAAGCCAGTCAGGCAACATCTGGTTCAACATCACCACCCCTGACCATGTGAACGTCTACGGTGCGAAGAACCAGACCCGGTACCTGTATGCCTATGACTGGAACTACGTGGATGCCTGGCTATGGTCGGATACGCCCGGTCAGATCGCCCCCGGCGAAATCAGGTTTGATATAGCCGCGAACGGAAAGGCCGAATCCCAGGGCGGTCCAGGAGTGCTCATCTGGATCCCCTCGATCCGGGTTTCGTCTACCAACGCCACGTCTGTCAACAGCGGTCAGGACGGTAGATTGACCTTCAACACCCTCCACACCAACAACACCTACGATAACACCACAAAGATCATCGTCCAGTCCGGCGCCCGCGGGCGCACCCTCTCAGGCCTTGAGTATCTTGTTGGCTACCCCTACGGGTGCGTCGAGCAGACGACGAGCCGGATGCTCGCATCACTGAACGTGAAGAACTACTACCTTGAACGTGCCGACAGGCCCGCTAACTGGGATTACATCCGGGACACCGTGAACACCTCGGTTGCCGCCGGCGTTGTAAAACTCCTTGTGGGTGGCGAGGTAGGCCAGAATAGTGCGGGCGGCTGGAGTCTCTGGGGCGGCGAGCCCTCGGAGTCGTCATCGAGTTCCTACGCGGGTTACACCCTCGCCCGGATCAACATGCCCGGCGAGGACTTAAACCAGCTCCTTGCAGGCAAGATCACGAACGGCAGCACGTTTGATCCCGGCAAAGTGAACTTCGAGAGCCTGGTCAAGTGGTTCCACGATAATCCAGACAACCCCGGGAGCGGCACCTGGACGTGGAGCGCTCATGTCTGCCACTCGTGGACTCCCGAGTCGAACACTGCGTTTGTTATGCTCATCCACGACATGATCAACCAGACGGTGAAACTGGACGAGGAGCACCGCGGCTACATGGAGGACAACATGAAGAACGCCACGCGGTACTTCGTCAGCACCCAGAGCCCGGGTGGTTACTGGTCATCCGGCGACGATCAGGCGATGGCGACTGCTCTTGCCCTCTGGGGACTTGAAGCGTTCGGGATGCCTTCCGATGTTGTCAGCGAAGAACAGATTGCGGATGCAAAAGCGGCTGCGGTCGAGTGGCTGATCGGTGAGCAGGATCCTGATGGCTCCTGGCCTGTGGGCAGTTACTACGGCTGGTATGACGGCGGAATGAAGACCGAGGCGACCGCATACGCGGTTCTCGCGCTGAATGCGACCGGGCTCACTGCCGACAACGAGACGATCAGCGGCGGGGTTAACTGGCTCATCAATCAGTACGAGAGCGGTGGAAGCTGGGGATACACCTGGGCCTCTCAGGTAGCCATCGATGCGCTGATCCAGTGCCAGCCCAGCGTGGTGACTACCGGCACGGTCGAGGTCTTCATCGATGAGGTATCCATCGGCACCTTCAGTGTGGGTGCGGCGAACCCCCGAGAGCCCTACCTGCTGACGAAAGACAAGATGGATACCCTTATGGCGGGAGGAACCCAGAAACGTGATATCTTTGGTAATGGGTTCTCCACAGTGAGATCGCACGTGCTCACTGCCACGCTCACCGATGGTAGTGGTCCCATCCTGGTCAGCGTCGACCACTCGCAGTCCGCCCCGGTCAACGAGATCGACAGCACAATCCAGGGGAACCCGGTGATCAAGTCGTTCGGCGATGAAGAGAATGTCGGACTCTTGCAGGTCTCGACTGATATCGGGATCCTGAATGACGCCCCGCTGGTACAGGAGAACACGAATTCCTACGACGTTGGCATCACCTCAACTCAGATGGTTGCCGGTGAGAAGTCGGATGTGACGATCAAGGTCACGCCAAAGAAGACAGGCGTCTACGCCCCGATGATCGAGATTCCGATCGCCGGGTTTACCTTCGATAATGCTACCGGGATCATTGAGAACAATGAGTCAGGCACATTTGAGTATCTGAATGGCACGACAGGCAACGACCGCCCTTCGCTCTTCATCCAGTCTGTCGCGTGGAATGTGAGTGAGCTTCAGACTTACAGGTTCACCATAACCCCCGAAGATCACGGGGCGCTGGTTCTGGATCTCCGCATCCGGCCGCTCTACGATGAGACTGATGTCTATCTGATCAACAAGACCTTTACGGTCAAGGGCAGGGGAAACGTCTCTGTCAATGTCGTTGATGAGGACGGCGCGCCTATCAAGGCCGAAAGCATTGCTCTCGGGACGAGCACAGTTCAGGATAAATCGAGTCACACCTTCACCGGCATCCTCGAGGGGAACTACACGCTCGTCGTGAACAAGGCCGGTTTCCCCTCGATCCACACTGTGGCCAGGGTCGAACCGGATGCAACGGTGCTCTGCAACATCACACTCCCGTCATCCCTGCTCTCCCCGACCCTGATCTTCTCGGAGGGAGGGGCCGGCAGCATCGCCAGTGTGGCGCAGGTGGAGCCCGAGCAGCTCAATGCGGCCCGAAGCGAGGCCACCACCTATAACGTGACGGTTCTCGGGGATGGCGGCGAGGTCGGCATTGCGCTCGAGTTCCCGATGCGCTACCTGATGAACAACCCGGTGGTGCGGGTGAACGGCGTGGAGGCGGAGTACGAGCTGATCAATGGGACGTTTGAGTATAACCCAACCACAAGAACCTACTCAACCACGAATGCTACCCTGGTCGTCTACAACACGACGGCAGGCAGCAATGTGGTAGAGATTGAGCTTGAAGGTGGCAAATTAGGTAAAGCGCGGAGGACTGGTGAGGTAACCTCTACAGATGCAATGTTCATCCTGCAGTTTGTGGTTGGCAGCAAGACTGGTTTTGATACGTACGACTATGTTGACGTTCATTCCCGGGATAAACAGACGATCACATCTTCAGATGCGATGTTCATTCTCCAGAAGGTGACAGGTTCACGCGATGAGTATTACAACCTTAAACCTTGAGGTGGATCAATTGAAACCCACTTTTTCACGCACACTTGTTCTTGTAGTGGTACTGTGCGTAGCGTTTGCATCGGTACAGGGAGCGGAAGTACGCCTTACTGATGGTCAACTCATTGTCATGGGCGTTGATGACAGTATCGGCCTTGGCGCCTTCACTGTCGTCCTCTCCTATGGTTCGGATGTTTCTGTCACTTCTGTTAAGGAACTTCCGGGCTTCATGGTAGCAGGAAACATCAAAAACAATGAGGGAATGACCATCATCGCTGGAATATCTGCTGAGGGGCGGACCGGCGATGTTCCCGTCGCGTCCGTGGAAACCGAGGGGACAGGCCCTATCACGATCAGTGTTAGGGAGTTGGGAAATAGCCGTGGAGACCCGATCCCCGCTACCAACCCCGAATTCAGCGGGACGATCCCTACTGCGCTGCCGACTACATCAGAGAATCCACCGGGGGGCGCACCCGGTGAGAGTACCTCTCCTTCACCGACAGTAACTGCCACACCGGGAAAAACATCGCAAACGGTCGAGATCGAACCGACAACAGTTGTGACGGCACCAACAACATCTCTGGCGCCGCTGGAATCAACACCCCCATCTCAGGCAACGCCCAAAACAAGTGAAGCGGCAGCGAGCACACCCCGGGCGGCGTTTCCCGCCCCGATCGCCCTCGTTGCAATTTTGGCTGTGATCATATTAAATAGAAAGGATTAATTATTTCAAAGAAAGAGGGTTGATTATGAAAATGCAGACATCTGTTAACGCCATACTTCTGGTACTGTTAACTTTGTCTTTCTGTATATCCGCAGCCGGTGCCACAGGAACCGGCACTGTATCTGTGACAGATAATACAGAAATTCAACAGGGTCAGCAGGCAAACGCAGAAGTATGGTTCAGCAACGACTTTAGCCCGAAAACGGGTTCGTTCACATTTGCCGTCTACTTTGACGAGGCTGTTACAGAAGCGGTCGACGTCAGTGCAGAGGGAACATTTCAACTTCCGCCTGTTAAATTGAGTGGAATGATATTTGCAGGGGCAACTGGAACAGGCTATTCGAATACTGTTCCGTTCTGGGTTGCAAACGTCACCTTTAGAGCCCTGAAGAACGATGGTTCAGCTACTCCTGTTGGGATAGTTCTGATCACGTTGGACGACACCAATGGTGACGATGTCATACCTTCAACGACTGTCATCAACGGCACCTTCAAAACCAAAGATGAAGTGCCCCCGGTGATCACGCTCACCACGCCGACGAGCGTCTCGTCTACGTTCAACATTGCCGGAACGATCCGCGACGTCGGCGGGATGGGAACTGCTCAGGCCACCCTGAAGAACGCGACCCATCCAGCGGTCGTGTATGATCTCCTTCCGCTCGGCGGGCAGGCTCCCGACTACACCTTCAGCAAGCAGGTCACCTGGCCTGTTGAAGATGGCGTCACGCTGACAGTAACAGCAACTGATGCCGCAGGAAACTCTGGAACGGCAACCCAGGTCATCAACGTCGTCGATGTCGGGTTCTCGAAACCCGAACCGACCGGCTACATCAACGTCAAACCTGCCGAGGCCCGGGTGTTCATGTCCCAGATGAACAAGGGGACGGTCGGTATGATTCTCGGATCTGCGACCTACGGGCCGATACCGCTTGCTATCGATACCACCACTGACTATGCAAAAGGTACCATGCCTCTCGTTCTTCCCGATGGCGGGTACTGGGTGAACGCCAGCGGCATCGATATCTTCGGTGATGCGCGGTACCTGAACTGGACCTTCACGCTCGATACCGTCGCACCGGTGATCAACACCTTCACGGTCGCCGACAGTGACGGTGACGGTTACATAGAGGCCGGCGAGACGCTGACCCTGAACTGGAACGTCGCTTCCGACCCGAACTTTGACCGCGTCGCCCTCGTGGATGTTGCGAAAGGCAACGAGCTCTGGTCCAGCGCCAGCCTCATTGGGACTGCCACAATCCCGCCGATCGATGATGGAAACCGCGATCTCGCGTTCCGTGCCTATGATAAGGCCGGTAACTACGGTAACCGTGTATTCCACCTCTACAATGACTACATGATCTGGGTGAACTCAACGAAGATGGGCACGTTTGTCGGCATCGACACGACTTACATCGGGGTAAAAGATATCAGCAGGACTGCCGTAAGCTCCATCACCCTTTACGGAGGCACTGTATCCCTCCCCACCATGGATACACTGGCGAAGGCGGTGACGAATGTTGGCCAGGTTACTCCTGATATTTACGTGACCGTCGACAACAACGCAAACCGGACAATTGCCGGAAACGAGACCTATCGCAACGTCTGGGTCCTCGATCCGGGTGCGAGCCTCGACTTCCTCGTGAAGGTCCCCCATGTCAAGAGCGCTACTCTCGTGCTCGTGGAAGCAAATGAGACCTACATCGCTGAACTGATCGAAGGCGGAAAGGGCGGCATGCACTCGATCAACTACGACGCTCTCCTCAAGGAGACCGCTTACATCTTCATCAACGGCGGTTGGACGAAGATCGTCGTTGCCGATGATGGCACGATCTCGATGCCCGATCAGAGTGGAATCCCCATCACCAACCCAGGCAACATATCCGAGACCCTCCGCCACCCCGCGAACCAGGTAGACCTGAACGCTGGTTACCGGTTGAACGATCAGAACCTGAAGTCAATTAAGCCTGCACCTGGCGACTACGTGCTTGCCACAATCGCTATGGATGGCGACCGCATCGGTTTCCTCGGCATGATGCCGGTCATAGTCATGGAAAGCAATGACCAGGGTGCTATCACCCCCACAAGTGTGCAACAGAACGCGACCTTTACCGCGCAGTTCAGGTTCGACACACCCTGTGAACGTCTCGGGGTAATTGTTCTCCGCGATGTTGCCTACAGCGGCACTGCACTCATCGATGCGGCGACGCTCGGTAAAGAAACCCTCTTCCTGAACTTTACTTACAACGGTATCCCCGCGACTCAGAAGCTCATCGGCAACATCTATGTCAGCCCGAGCAGCGGGAAGTACGTGATGGCGAACACGAACCAGGCCGTGATCTCGACATCTGGTCTTGATCCTGGCTCCTACCGTGTCTACATGGTTGGACAGAGCGCGAACGGCACGATACAGGCTTATGGACAGCATATGCTCACCATCACATCGCCTGTGCCCCCCACCCCCGTGCCCCCCAGCCCCTCCGGCGGCGGCGGCGGTGGCAGCGGCAGCACCGTCTCCACCTACACCGGGACAGGCACTCTCCTGACCAGCAGCGCGGGGACTGTCCTCAAATCCGTCATGGTTAACGCCGCCGATAACATCGCGAGCCTGTTCATCCCGATCGGCACGAAGGCGCTCGACGCCAACGGCAAACCGCTCGGCGAGATTGGTCTCAAACCTCTCGCCGGCGACGCGGTCCCGGCGGTCCCGTCCGGATCGGTCTTCAAGTTCGCCGGCTACGCCTATGAGGCCAGCCCTGACGGTGCAACCTTCGACCCGGCGATCACGCTCTCGCTTGACATCCCCGAGGACGTCTGGAACTCTCTCGACCTCACGAACCAGCAGTGCATGATGAAGTGGTACAACAAAGAGTCCGGTCTCTGGGAGGACGTCCCGACGACCATCATCCCGGGCACGAGAACCATCGAGATCCGGATAACGCACTTCAGCATCTACGCGCTCTTCACCGAACCGATAACGACCCCCACCACCCCGACCGAGACGGTGACCACGGCCGCGCCAGCGACGCCCACGACACCCACAGCACCGCCTGCTGAAGGGCTGCCCATGACGATGATTCTCGCAATCTTCGCCGTGATCGCAATCGTCGTGGTGGCCGGATACTTCCTCATGATGCGGAAGTAACCCGACAACCCCTCTTTTTTAGTCCCGGCACGAACCCGGGAGATCGTCGGCGGAATCCTCAAAAACGGCTCAAAAATGCGCAATCTCTCCGATATCACCCTATGGCAGGTCGGCAACACGGAAAGTGCGCCGGCTGGCGCTTTAAGGCCCGGATTCGTCACCCGATCCAGTGTACACTTTTCCACCGCCGAAAATGCACGAGGGTATACCGCCGTTGACCCCTCGCCGGTGGGGACGGCAAATGGGTCGAGACGGAGCCACCCGATCTGACATCCCTGCACTGCGCCGGCATACAGACCCCCGGCAGGAGGGCCGGGAGCCCCCCTGCCCACGACCCGCTATCCGGCGAACCTGACCCCATTTGAGGGGTTTATCAACAAACAGGATAGCGTTGCCGGCCAGGTAGCCGGGCAACCGGAGGCCCGGCATCACGGTTACCCCGCATTCCGGCTCTCGCATCAGGGGTAAACTTTATCTACGCTAAGAAACATCGTCTGCCCCATGAAGAGAATGTTTGGTATCCTTGCCCTCATGGTGATCGCGGGCATCATGATCGCGGGGTGTGTGCAGCCGGGGAGCAACGAAACGGCAACTCCCGGCACAACGACGCCGGGAACCACCGGAACCCCGGCGGAAACAACGACCACAGCAACATCCGTGGGAACCACGCCGGCCGGGACTATAACGACCCCCGCCGCAAACGCGATGGAGACCCCGCCCGCGCCGCCGGCAGCCGGCGGCGAGAGCGTCTCCATCACCGATAGAGGGTTCGTGCCGGACGTGCTCACCGTCTCCCAGGGCACCACGGTGACCTGGACCAACAACGCCGCCGAAAACGAGACCGTCACGGCGACCGGTCAGGCGGCAGACTTCGACTCGGGGATGCTTCAGCCGGGTGACTCGTATAACTTCACCTTCGCCACGCCGGACAACTACTCCTACATGTCACGGCCGACCGGGTTTACCGGGCTCATCGTCGTCACCGGCAACACAACCTCCTGACCCCTTTTTTGCTCTATGACCGCCGGTATGCCAGAGCAGCCTGCACCAGCATCCCGGCAGACCCCTCCGTGAAGTAAGCGTGGGTATATTGCCCGACCGCGTTCTGTGCGATAAGTCCGTCCCGGCCGCCGTCGATCCCCTTTCCCCGGAGGAGGGTCAGGGCAAACCTCGCGTCAGAGGCGCAGTCGAGGCGCGAGTAGTGGAACTCGTGGCCCCGGAAGGCCGAACCCGGTATAAGGATCGGTGCCCCGCCGGCCACCCGGGCCTCCACATAGCCGAGAGCCTGGATCCGGTCCGTCATCACGGCCGTCGCGGGGAGGACCCCTGCCATCGGGTAGTCACCCCCGGCGGTCGCGAGCTGTTCCGTGAGGTAGATGAGTCCGCCGCACTCCGCGTAGATCGGCATGCCATCGTCGGCTGCCCGGCGGATATCCTCCCGGCACCGGGAAGCCGTGAGCGCCGCTGCGTGGAGTTCCGGGTAGCCGCCGCCGATATAGAGGGCATCCACATCCGGAAGCCTGTTCGCCACCGGCGAGAAGAAGACCAGGTCTGCTCCGGCCCGTGCGAGCCGGTCAAGGTTGTCGGCATAGTAGAAACAGAATGCCGCATCCTGCGCGACGCCGATCCGCACCCGGGTCTCCGACCGGCTCCCGCCCTCTGCCGGCGCCGGAAGGGGCGGGGCAGACCGCGCGAGATCCACGATCCGCGAGAGATCGCATGTCTCCTCCACCACCGCACCGAACCGCGCCATCGCATCATCTTCAGTCGCCATCGCAAGCCCGAGGTGCCGGCTCTCGACCGTAAGATCCTTTCGCCGGGGGACCCCCCCATAGATCGGGAGGCTCTTTGTCTCCTCGATCATGGTCAGATGGCGGGCGCTCCCGATACGGTTGAGGATGACACCGGCAACCCGGACGCCCGGGTCGAACCCCGCGTAGCCCTGGATCATGGCATGGACACTCCGCGATGCGCCCCCGGCGTCCACCACGAGAATGACCGGAGCATCGAGGATCTTTGCGACGTGGGCCGTGCTCGCGATATCGCTCCCCTCAAGCCCATCGTAGAGCCCCATCGCACCCTCGACGACGGCGACGTCGGCCCCGGCGGAGGTCCGGGCGAATGTCTCCCGCACACCTGCCTCCCCCATCATGAAGGGGTCGAGGTTGCGCGACGTCCGGCCGCAGATGGCCGAGTGATGCGTGGGGTCGATGAAGTCCGGGCCCACCTTGAAGGGCTGGACGGCGAGTCCCCGGGCGGTGAGCGCCGCCATCAGCCCGCTTGCAAGCGTGGTCTTGCCGCAGCCGCTGTGGGTTCCGGCAACGATAATCCGTGGAATTGAGCACATATCGTCTCTGTAGTGTTGCAGACCGCAGGGGATAAATATGACCCGGGATAACCTCGATAGAGAAGGTTAATCTGTATTAGCACAAATTTATTTGAGTGATGCGCCAACACGGCGCTTTACAGGTGATCATCATGCACATCATGGAAGGATTCTTACCAGGACCCTGGTGGGAGATATGGTTTCTCGTCTCCCTGCCCTTCATCGTCATCGGGCTCTACCAGGTGAACAGGCTCGTACAGGAGAAACGGGAAGCGTTGCCGCTCCTTGCGGTTGCAGGTGCGTTTATCTTCGTCCTCTCTTCGCTCAAGCTCCCCTCGTTCAACGGGAGCTGCTCTCACCCCACGGGGACCGGACTCGGTGCCATTCTCTTTGGCCCCTGCATTGCCGCCGTCCTCGGTCTGATCGTCCTCGTCTTCCAGGCGGTCTTCCTCGCCCACGGCGGGCTCACCACCCTCGGGGCGAACGTCTTCTCGATGGGGATCGCCGGACCCGCCGTCGCCTACATCGTCTACAGGGTCGGAACACGGGCGGGCATAAACACCTACGCGACGGTCTTTGTCGCCGCAGCCCTCGCCGACCTTGCGACTTACGTCGTCACATCGGTCCAGCTTGCTCTCGCGTTCCCCGGAACCACCGGGTTCTTTGGGGCGTTCTTGACCTTTGCCGCGATCTTCGCCGCCACCCAGGTACCGCTTGCCATCATCGAGGGCGCGGTCGTCGCGCTGGTCTTCAAGTACATCGTCCAGCTCAAACCCGAGATCCTCACCCGTCTAAACCTCCTCTCCGAGAGCACCATCCAGAAACTTCGGGAGGCTCCGGCATGAAGTACGGCATGGAGATCGCGGTCGCCGCGCTCATTGTCATATTCGCCGCCGTCTTCCTGTTCCAGGATGCCGCTATCCGCGCCTCGGGAGAGGAAGCCTGGGGTGGGGCCGACAGCAACGCCGCCGATCTCATCGAGGCCTCGGGCTACGAGCCCTGGGTGGAGCCCTTCTGGGAACCCCCAAGCGGCGAGATCGAGTCGCTCCTCTTTGCCCTGCAGGCTGCCATCGGTGCGATAGTCATCGGGTACATATTCGGCTACTGGCGGGGCGGCAAGAAGGCCGCCTGATTCGCGGCGATCGGGGTAAGGGGAACAGGGGTATGCACGAGGTGCTCGAAGACTTTGCCCGGACAAACGCTCTCCGGCAGGTAAACCCCGGCCTCAAACTCTTCGTCGGGCTTGCAAGCATCCTCCTCTCCGTCTCGTCGCCCGGCCCTGTCGCCCCCCTGCTGGTCGCGGCATCGATGAGCGCCGCCGTCCTCCTCCTCGCGCACATACCTCCCCGGGTCTACGCCCGCCTCCTCCTCATCCCGGTCTCGTTTGCTTTGATGAGTATCACCGTGATCCTCTTCATCACCGGAGGCGGGGCGGTTCTCTTCGGGGTTCCCGGCCTTCCTCTCACCGTCACGGCCGGCGGCGCAAACCTCGCCGTCCTCCTCCTCGCCCGGGTCTTCGGCGGCATGTGCTCGCTCTACTTCATCGCGCTCACGACGCCGATGACCGAGGTCTTCGATATACTCCGGAGGCTCGGGGTGCCCACCGTCTTTCTCGATATCGCCATGCTCACCTACCGGTTCATTTTCATCCTCATCGAGGAAGCCGGCCAGATCTACCGCTCGCAGGTGATGCGCCTCGGGTACGGCCGGTTCCGCGAGTCGGTGAACTCATTCGGTATGCTCGCGGGAGCCCTCTTCATACGGACCTGGGAGGGCGGCGAGGCCCTCCTGCTTGCGATGGATGCACGCTGTTATGATGGAAAACTCGGTATCCCCGGGGAACTCCGGCCGATATCCCTCTTAGCGCTCACCGCAGCCCTGCTCTACACCGGGTTCATCCTCGGCGTCTCGCTCTCCACTGGAGGTCTGGTACTCGTATGACGACACCACTGCTTGAGACCGACAACGTCGCCTACACCTACCCGGATGGCACGGCCGCCCTTGCCGGGGTGAGCATCGGGATCGCTGCCGGTTCAAAGACCGCTCTCGTCGGCCCGAACGGCGCCGGAAAGTCGACGCTCCTCCTGATGCTCAACGGCATGCTCCGGCCCGCCTCGGGCGAGGTCCGCTTCTCCGGCCGACCGATCGCCTACGATCACCAGAGCCTCCGGGAACTCCGCCGGCAGGTCGGGTTCGTCTTCCAGAACCCCGACGTCCAGATCATCGCTCCGACCGTCGAGGCGGACGTGGCCTTCGGGCCGGTGAACCTCGGTCTCTCTTCCGACGCCGTCCGCCGGGCGGTCAAAGGCGCGCTCGGCTACGTCGGGCTTGATGGTTACGAGAAGCGACCACCCCACCACCTCTCCGGCGGCGAGAAGAAACGGGTCGCCATCGCCGGCATCCTCGCGATGGAGCCTGCGGTTCTCGTCTTCGACGAACCGACAAACACCCTCGATCCTGCGAGCTCTGAAGAGGTGATGGAGCTCCTCGACGAGCTTGCCTCCTCCGGGCGGACGGTACTCATATCCACGCACGATGTCGAGCTCGCCTACCGCTGGGCCGACTCGGTCATCCTCATGGAACGGGGGAGTATCCTTGCCCGGGGGTCGCCGGGGGAGGTCTTCTCGGATCATGATCTCCTCGCGGCCGCCCGCTTAAAACCACCCGCTCTCCTTGACCTCTACAACGAGCTCGGCCTCCGGGGCGTCGTCGCTCCCGGCACCCCCCCTAAGAGCGTGCTTGAGTTCACCGACCGGATCGAGTGGGCGGTGCATGGCCGTGCCCTGGCCCGGGGCGAGCCCGGGACGATCTCCATCTGCGACGCCGACCAGATCGACGCTGCCCATATCCGGACGCTCGTGGAACGGGGAGCGGTCGCGCATGTCGGGGCGATGGGCACCCGCGCGAAGGAGTTCGCCGGCCGGGAGCAGATCCTCCTCGACTACACCTACGGGGTCATCGACAAGTGCATCTTAAAGGCTCTCATCGGAGAGAACTCGCTCATCATCACCACCGGGGGGATGGTCGAGCATGCCCGCCGGCGTGTCGAGGAGTACAGCGCCGGGAGCGGGAGGGCTATCAGGGTGACCACGGTGCAGGAGCTGATGAGCGACCTGCCCGACCGGGAGCCTGCCCCGGAGTGATTGGGGGCGTACCATGGCTGAACCGACAGGAAACCCGTGCATATCCTTTTTTCCCGGGGCCTGCCGGTCCCTCCGAGCGAAGGTTAATCCGGTGTCGGCACCTGAAGATACTTTATGATGCTCGAAGAGGTGCTGCAACGGATATCAGAACAGGCAAAACGGAAGCGGTTGGCCCTGCCTGACCAGAAGACCAAGATCGTCTGTACCATCGGGCCCGCATCCCGGTCCCCGGAGGTGCTTGCCGGGCTGGCCCGGGCCGGCATGAACGTTGCCCGGCTCAATCTCTCCCACGGAACGTTTGATGAGCACCGGGAGAACATCAGAAACATCCGGGCCGCGGCCGAGGAGACCGGTCTTCCCATCACGATCCTGATCGATCTCCCCGGACCGAAGATCCGGATAGGCGACCTTGCGAACGGGCCCCTGCAACTCGAGAAGGGCGAGGTCGTCACCCTCACGACCGCCCCGGCATCGGACGATCCTTCCCGGATACCCGTCGAGTTTCCACAGTTTCCCCAGCTGGTCTCGGAGGGGAGCACCGTCTTCCTCAACGACGGATTTCTTCAGCTCCGGGTCGATAAAATCGCCGGGAATGATGTCCGGGCGACCGTGGTCATCGGCGGCCCTCTTCTCTCGCGCAAAGGGATGAGCCTTGTCGGCGGCGGGG
>Ga0208462_1000911_pt1 | contig 23558 bp, 18 predicted proteins | sample AD_SCU001_MetaG_FD_184452 | JGI IMG/M metagenome (GOLD analysis project Ga0208462, IMG submission 184452) | Active sludge microbial communities of municipal wastewater-treating anaerobic digesters from China - AD_SCU001_MetaG (SPAdes) (version 2) | ecosystem: Engineered > Bioreactor > Anaerobic...
CCGACGACGACGCCGGTGACGCCGGGGGCGGAGAGCATAGAGCTCGAACTTTATGAGGGCTGGAACTTCGTCTCGATCCCGCGACCGCTCTCTGCGGGCAACAACACCGTGGCGGCGGTCTTCGGCGATCTCGACACCGGCGGCCGACCTGTCTACACCTTTGCCCCGGCGAGCGGCTTCACCCCTCTGGGCGATAACGAGACCCTGGAAGTCCTTGAAGGATACTGGGTCTACTCGGCCGAGGATACGACACTGCAGCTGAACCTCAGCACCAATCCGATGAGGGCTCCTGCAGTGCGGACGCTCAGTCCGGGCTGGAACGCCATCGGCTACTCCGACCTGACCGAACGGACTGCTGATGAGACGCTCACGTCGGTGGAAGACGTCTGGGTCCTTGTCGTCGGCTTCGACGCAGAGAACCAGGCCTACCGGCCGGCGCTCATCAACAACGTGACCGGGGCGCAGGGCGAGAACCAGAGGCTCTCACCGACCGAGGGCTACTGGCTGTTCGTGACCGAGGATGGCAGACTGGCTGCCATCAGCGCCTAACTTTTTTTTGACCGTTGCTTCTCGCTCGCTCGTGCTTCACCAACAGCATGGGCGCGGGCTGAGCGGAGCGGCCTGAAGCAGGCTCTGATGCAAAATAGGTCTTTAGTGGAGGTGACCCGGCGTGAAGGGGAGCCTTCTGCCGTGGGCCACTCACTCCGGCGTTGCCGTATACTCCTGCATCAGGGCGTCACCGTATGCCGCTTTCTTCTTCGTCGGGATGTAATTGAACTCGCTCGCCCACCTGAGAAGTTCGTCGCGGATTGCGGCGTCGTTTTCGAGATGCAGGTCCCGCACACCGGCGACAATGAACTCGAGCTGGTTGATGCCGGTCTCCCTCCCGTCCACGAGGACCGTCTTGATCTTGATCGCGTCCGGCCGGATCCCGCCGCAGATGGTGCAGTAGTCGCCCTCTTTCTCGTTTGTCATGGATCTCACTCCCGAATCATCGTCAGCGACATCTTGAACCGGGTTATGGCCGAGAGGGCGTGGGGGGCGTTTGCCGGGAAGATGATCGTCTCCCCTTCCTTCATCTGGTGCGTCTCGCCCGCCACCCAGACCTCGCACTCCCCGTCGAGGATCGTCACCACCGCATCGTAAGGCGCGGTGTGCTCCGAGAGCCCCTCGTCCTCGTCGAACGAGAAGAGGGTGATGCTCCCCGAGGGTTTGTTGATAACCATCCTGCTCGCCACGGTCCCGTCCTGGTAGGAGACAAGGTCCGCCAACCGGAGGACCTTCCCCCGCAACTCTGCACGTTTCTCTTCTGACATAATTCAACCACTCACTGTATAACTCACTCTTCTTCCGGCAATCTACTTTTCGCCCCGTGTATACACAAGCGCTCCGTCCACCGGGCACGCCTCCGTGCACCGGCCGCAGAGGTAGCACTCCCCGAGACGGTCATCGGGCCTCGCTGCTCCGGTCGGGCATGCCCGTTCGCACTTCCGGCAGCCGATGCAGGCGTCCGTCCGCCGGAGCCGGTAGAGGGCCCTTGACGCCGCGGGAGCGAGGAGGGCGCCGTAGGGGCAGACGTACCGGCAGAACGGCCGGTAGACGACGGCGGAGAGGAGGACGATCGAAAGGAAGACGAAGAACGATACGCTCGCGACCGTGAGGTTGAAGAAGTCCGCGAGGCCGATGAGCCCGAGGAGGTTTATCCCGAGCCCGAGGCCGGCGGCGAGGAAGACGACGAAGACACCCGCCCTGACCGCCGTCGGGACCCGGCTGTCGCTGTTGCCGCGTTTCTTTGTCGGCACGAGATGCATGAGTTCCTGGACGGCGCCCACGGGGCAGATCTGCCCGCAGATGATCCGGCCGACTACGAGGGTGAGGACGATGAAGGCGAGCGTCCCGACGAGTGCCGCAGGGAGCGGCGCCCCGAGGGCCGCCGCGTCCCGGAGGACGACGGCCTGCAGTTGGTAGGGGAAGACCGGCGCAAAGACCAGGAACCCGAGGAGTACCGAGACGACGAGGAACGGCACTGCTCGCCGCCGGGTGAACCGGCCCGAGCGCCAGAGCCAGGCAAGGGCGGCAAAAGCAAGGAGGGCGTAGATGAAGCCCACACTGTTCGGGATCGACTCAACGACCATCGTAGCTCACAGCAGCCTCGTCCCGGTCGTCGGCCTCGGGACCTTCACCACGAGCACCCGGAAGGTGCTGTCGCTCTCGTTCATCCAGCGGTGCGGGATCGTTGCCGGGCTGTCGACCAGATGGTCCTTGCCGACCTCGGTACGCTCGTCGCCGATCTCGACGATCCCCGTCCCCTCGAGGACGTAGAAGAAGACGTCCACCGGGGTGATGTGCTTCTTGAGCGACTCTCCCGGCGCAAGCGTGATCACAACCGCGTTCGCGTGCTCGGTGTCGTAGATCTTCCGGACGTCGACATGGTGCGGCGTCTCGCTGATCGGCACCTCTGCTACATCAACAATTTTCATATCATTCATCTCCAGTCTGTCGTATCACGTTCATCCCTTATAATTCGTCCAGTAGTTTTCGAGGCTCTCCCGCCGCCGCCGCTCGTGGCGGCGGGCCCGCATCTCCGGGAAGGTCGGTTCCGTGCTCTGGACCGCCGGGCAGTAGGGGCAGAGAGCATACGATACGTCGTCGGCCTTATCCCTGACCGGGCAGAGGTAGGCCCCCTCCCATTCGTCGACGATCTGCCCTCCGGGGAACGGGGTGCCGACCGGGTGGGCGGGCTCTTCGAGGACAAAGATCGTGAACCCGGAGAGGAGGTACTTCAGGTAGAGGTACTTCGGGTCCTTCTCCCGCGCCTTCTCGCTACAGGCCTCCGCCACCATAGCGCAGTACGCGCCGAGAGCCGGGTCCGGGGGGTCGTCGGATCCGCCGCCGTTCCGGGAGAGGAGGACCAGCCGGTGGTGTGCCGAAAAGATCTCCTCCCGGACGCTTTCAAGGAGCCGGTCGCGGTAGTCCTCCGGGAGGTCGGCAACCTTCCGCTCGAACCGGGCGTGCATCGTCTCGAGGTCGTGCAGGTCAAACGCGTTCATCTCGTCGGCGATCGCGTGGAGGAGGTCCTTCTTCGTCGTTGCCTCCTGCATTCGCCGGCACGCTCTCCTGATCGCCGCCACCGATATCGACTGCCCGTCCCCGGCCTCGCCTTCATCATCAAAGGGGTCGATGATGAAGGAGCAGGCGTCGGCGGGGCCGGCCCCGGACGTCTCACGGTCTTCCCGGCCGATGAGCCGCAGGATACGGTTCAGGATCGTTTCCAGCCGCATGGTCTCACCAGAGCTTGACAGGAGATCATGAGACGCGGAGAGGTTTAATCATGGTGTAACTTTCATAGTAACAACTATGGACAGTCTCGTCCGGAACCTGACGACCCTCGGATTGACGGAGTACGAAGCCCGGGTCTATGCGGCCCTCGTCGGGATCGGCGAGGGGAGCGCCCGCCAGGTCCACGAAGCGAGCGCCGTCCCCCGCCCGAGGGTCTACGACATCGCCGAAGGGCTTGCCGCACGGGGTTTCATCACGGTCCGGCGGGGGAACCCCTATGTCTACATCCCGGCCGAACCCGCCGTCGTCATCCGTCACCTGAAGAGCGCGGCCGATGCCGCGGCGACGGCGGCGGTGCAGGACCTGGAGGCGCTCTCCCTCGACGCCCGGGCGAAGAACTCGCCGATCTGGTACGTGCAGGGGGAGTGGAGCATCCGGCGCCACGCGGAGTCGCTCGCCGCGGGCGTCACCCGCGACCTTGCGGTCGTCTGCCTGGACTACGGCGAGATCGGTGAGTTCGCCCGGCTGATCGCCGATATCTCGCGCGACCATCCGGTGAGCGTCCTCCTCCCGAACGGGAAGCGCGGGATCACAAAGCCGCTCGGAGACGCATCGCTCTACGCCCCGAAACCGTTCTGCACCTTCTTCCAGGAGAACGTCTTTGAGAAGGTCTACTGTGCCCCGATCTCGGTGGACGGGGCGGCGTTTCTGCTCGAGTATATCTTCATCGCCGATGACCGGGTCTGCATGATCGTCTACCGGGAGGACGGGGTCAGGAACGCCGTGGTGATCACCCTCCCGTTCATCACCTGCGTCCAGCGGCAGTTCGTGAACAGGATGATCGCGACTGCGGAGCGGATCGCGGGGCCGGACGAGGGCCTGTAACATCCCGGGTGACAGGCTAAAAAGAGGATTGTGGTGCTTAGAGCCCCAGTTTCGTCCGTTTTGCCTCGATGTGCGCAAGCATCCCCTCCGCAGCCGCCACCGCATCCGTCTCGACGTGGAGCACCCCGCCGGTGATGCCGGGCAGGTCCTCGGTGAGGAGTTTGACCAGGTCCGGCCCCCCGGTCACGGTCGGGACCGGGTTGACGTAGGTGTAGAGGCCGAGCGCGAGCGCGAAGAGGGCGTCGATCGTCGCCTTCTGCTCCATGTACTCCGGGGCGGCGACGGCGACCGGGAGGTCCGGGAGCGGCACGCCGCCGAGGGCGTCGGAGACCGAGAAGAGGAGGTCGGCGCACCGGCCGGTGTCGGTGCAGGTCCCGAACCCGAGGACCGGCGGCACGCCGAGCGCCGTGCAGAGGCCCTTCAGCCCCGGGCCGGCCTTCTCCTTCGCCTCAGGTGAGCAGAGCCCGGCGACCTGGAGCGCGGCGACGCCGCACCCCATCCCGAGGACCAGGATGTCGCGGGCGATCAGGTTCTCTGCGACCGCGACGGTGTGGACGTCCTGCCCGGAGTCGCGCAACGTGGTGCAGGAGACGAGCCCGACAATGCCCCGGATGGTGCCGTCCTTGATTGCTCCGAGCAGCGGGTCGAGGCTCCCGCCGAGCGCTGCAACGATGCTCTCGGGGGCGAACCCGACCACCGCCTCCCGGACGGGAAGGCCGCGGATCGGCTCGATCGTGGTATGCCGTTCCTTGAAGTTCTCGATCCCCATCGAGAGGAGGGTCGCTGCCTGCTCTTTTGCCTCCTCGGGGACGTACTCGAGCCGGTCGGTCCCGCCCTCGAAGACCACGACCTCGCTGACCGGGATCAGTTTGAAGTGGTACTTCTCGGCGTAGAGGGGATCGAGCGGGAGCGAACAGTTCATGTCGGCCGCAAAGACGTCGACCGCCCCGGTGGCGAGCACCGCCTCCTGCATGATCCAGTTCCCCGTGTAGCCGTAGAAGACGTCGTCCATCTCCCTCCGCTGGATCAGTTCCTGCCCGGTCTCGATGTTCGCGATGACCCGGAGGCCTTTTGCCCCCGCGTCCTTTGCCTTCTGCTGCCACTCCCCGGTGCGGGCGAGGTCGATGAGGGCGAACCCGAGGAAGGGCTCGTGGCCGTTCGGGAGGATGTTGACGTAGTCGGGGTCGAGCACCCCGAGGTCGACCCGCATGGGGTGCGGTTGCGGGACGCCGTAGAGGATGTCCTGGATGTACTCGAGGACGATCTGGCTCTGGTAGGCCATAGCGACGCCAAGGCGCATTGCCCGCATGGCGTGGCTCGCGAACCAGCCGTCGACGTTCGTCAGGGTGGATGCGGTAACGACGATCGTCTCCCCGTAGATCCCGCCCGGAAAGAGGCCAAGTTTTTTCCAGACCTCCTTTCGCTCCTCTGGAGCAAGCCGCTCGACGATCAGGCTCGGCTCGTGGGTGAACCGGTGGAAGTCCTCCTCGACGAAGTCGCAGAGCCGGAGGGCGACCTCGGTGTCGCTCCCGCCGGTATCGATCCCGAGCCGCCCTGCAAACGTCCGGAGTTTCTCCGGCTCGGCGATTGAGAACGGTGTCTTTCCCTCCGCGGTCGCCCGGAGGGTCCTGACCGCCTGCTGGGCGTGGAAGTGGTAGTTTGACGCACCCATGACGTTCCGCAGCAGCATCATCCGCATCGCCATGCCGTCGGCGTTGATCCCGCAGACACCCCGGTGGTTCCGGCTGGCATCCGCCCGGCAGGGGCCGTTCGAGCAGAAGTCGCACCGGGCGCCCGCCTGACAGAAAGCGCACCGCCGGTCGGGGTCGGTCCCGAGGCCCTGGGCCTCGTAGCGGTCCCAGACGTTCGACATGCCGTCCTTCTTGAGCCGTTCGTAGACGGTCCGGACCGAATCGTGGTAGGATATCCTGTCGCTCTCCATGGTCATGGAGGAGGGAACCAGACTGGAGCCGTAAAAAAGTATCGGTGCCGCTTATTCTTCCTCGATATACCGCTTCAGCGCCACGGCATTGTTCCGCTCCTCATCCCGGGCGGCGTAGAGGAGCGTGACGGTTCCACCAGTCGCTTCCTGCCGGAGCCGGGCGAGCACTTCCTCCTTGCCCTCGAGTTCGGCACGGTAGCGCCGCAGGAACTCCTCCCACTTCGCCGGATCGTGCCCGAACCAGCGGCGCAATTCGTTCGTCGGTGCGAGGTCCTTCTCCCACCGGTCAATCTTTGCCTCCTCCTTCGAGACGCCCCGGGGCCAGAGCCGGTCGACGAGAACCCGGGTCCCGTCGTCCGCCGAGGGTTCTTCATAGATTCGTTTCGTGCGTAGCATACGACGGGGATACGACGCCCCCTCACATAATACTCTCGTGCGAAACCGTCTCCCCTCCACCCCACTCCCCGACCGTCGCGACTTCCGGTAGCATCGTCGCCGCCGGCTCGGCAACATATAAATATACGGTCGGGGATCGTCTCCCGCATGAAGCCTACCCTACTCCTTCTCGCCGCACTCCTCGTCGTCGCTGCCGGCATCCTGGCCGCAGGGTGCACCTCGCCGGGCGGCAACGTCACCCAGCCGACGACGCTGCCGACCGAGACGGCGACAATCCCGACCGAGATCGAGACTCCCACAGCGACGGCGCCGACCGGAACCGGGACCGTTACAGCGACAACAGGCGTCACAACGTCTGCGACCACCGCAGCGGGCGGCGAGGCCACGACCGTCGATCTCACCGCCGATGCCATGGCGTTCGACACGAGCACGATCACGGTGCCGGCGGGGGCGGAGGTGACGGTGAACTTCGACAACCAGGACGACGGCATCCCCCACAACGTCGCGGTCTACACCGACTCCTCGGCGACCGAGGCGATCTTCGTGGGTGATGTCATCACCGGGCCTGCCGAGACCACCTACACCTTCACGGCGCCGGCCGAACCCGGGACCTACTACTTCCGGTGCGACGTGCACCCGGAGATGAACGGCGACTTCGTCGTGGAATGACGCAGGAGAAGGAAACGGGGTTACTCCAATCTCTCCTCCTTCATGATCGCCGGGGCTCTGGCAGAATGCAGCACAGGCCTGCTTTCCGGTGAGTTTCGCTCGTTCTCTCGTCCACCGATGAGTGCCCTATAACCGCTGATCCGCGCAAGATTCGGCAGCTCACCGATTCGGGTGGAGGGCTGCCGTCGTGAAACCAGTACAGCGATTCTCCATACATAGTACAACCAAAGAGGGCACCGATTGGATTTCACACTCTTTAGCAGGTCTCAATCCCGGGGGCACGCCGGGGCATGGCTTTTCCCGGGTGTCGCAACACACTGTTCCCGCCCCACCGGAGCGGGGTGCGAATGAGGAAGCCGAAGGCCGGGGGGTGGGGAATGCCAGAGCGAGACGTATGAATATCCACGCGGGAGGGGGCCTGCCCCCCCGAAGCCTAACGGCTTCTCGTGCTCCGTTCCTATCGGAACATCGCACTCCCCGTCAAGCCCCTCGCACTCCCGCAGATTTCCAGGTGTGCACCTTCTCACCACCGGCGAACCGGACCTGCTCGAGCGTACAGGAGAACCAGAACCCGTTGGTTCCCGCTCGGAGGTCACCGGATCCACTAGATCCATCTCTGGAGCAACTGGTACAGCGATTCCGAATTATCGAACTCTTCTGGTACTCGCCCCCATTTCCCGATGGAGTGGGTGCCGGAGCTGGATGTTCCTCCAAGATCTCCCCATGCTGTGAACCGTGGAGGCTATCGCCTTTGGGGGGTTGCGGGGTGAGATGTCGCAACGCAGGGTTACCGGGCGAAGAGGTCTAAAACCTCGTCGAGGTGTTCGCTTTCGCCCCGGAGGAGCGAGAGAGACCGCCGTCCGGCGCTACACCAGTTCGTGCCTGCGGAGGAACTCCCGGATCTCCCGTGACTTCACCCAGCCCCGGTCGAGCTGCTCGACGATATCGTTGATCCGCCAGATCTGCTTGCGGATCCGCTCCGATGCCTGCTCGTCGTCGAGGAGATCCGCCGTGCCGAGGATGACCTGCAGGGGCAGACGGATGTGGTCGCCGAGGATAGCGAACTGCTCTATGTTCTGCTCGATCTGGGTGAATGCCTGGTGCCGCATCTCTTCTGACCGTCTCTGTTTGGTAATGTCGTAGGAGAGCACCGCGACCCGCACCACGTTTCCTTCTGCATCGGCAACCGGGAAGAGGGAGTTGTAGAGGACCATCCCCTCCCGCTCATCGACACAACGGACCGGCCGGCCAGTCAGGAAGACCTCTTCGATGATCGCCTTCCGTCTCGCGGCGACATCCGGTGGGAGGATTTCGAATATCGATCTGCCCATCAGTTCCTGAAGGCCCCTCCCAAACCTCTCGGCAACCACCTCATTCAGGGCGAGGATCGTGCCGGCGCGGTCGATGAGCATCACAACGTTCGGCGATGCGTTCAGGAGCGCCCGGAACCGCCCTTCGCTCTCCAGGAGGGCCGCTTCCGCCCGCTTCCGCTCGCGAATATCGATGCCGATTCCGACACGCGTATCGTCGGAGAGGCGGATGTTGGCCCAGGCGGTCTCGACGACGGAGCCGTCCTTTGCGACCAACAGGAGGTCGCGCCACCCGGGCTTGAGGGACCGCATGTAGTCGTCGGCTATATTCCGGTAATCCGGGTCGGGGAAGAATCTCGCCATCAGATCGCCTCTTGCCCCGTCCTCATCCGACCAGCCGAGCACCCTCTGGAACTCGCGGTTGAGGCGGAAGAACCTGAGATCCGGGTCGTAGATCGCGATCATCACCGGGATGGTATCGATAACCCCCTGCAGGAGCTCCTGCTGGTGTTCCAGCGCCTGCCGGGACTGCTTCTGTCCGGTGATATCCATCGTGACGCCGACGGCCCGGGTGACGTTCCCGGCCTCATCCTTCTGGACCTCACCCCGTGACTCCAGCCAGGCCACCGCGCCCGTGTCGGGGCGGACGATCCGGTAGTCGGTGTGGTAGAGCCCGCTTTGCTCTTCTTCGGAGCGCAGGCCGTTCATGTCGTCAGGATGAACAAGAGCCAGCCTCTCCCCGGGCCGGGCGAAAGGCGGGCGGCCGTAGATCTCTTCAAAATCGCCGCTGATCCTGAGCCGGCCGGTAGTAGGGTTCCAGTCCCAGACGATCATCCTCGCGGCGCTGAGGGCCAGTTCGAGCCGCTGCTGCTGGATGCGCAGTTCCTCTTCCATCCGCTTCCGGTCGGTGATGTCGTAGGCGAGCAGCGCAAGCAGGTCTCGTTGCGGCCGGTAGAGCGTCACGTCAAGGTGCCTGAAGAGGGCGGGGGACGGCTGTTCAACGTGCTCCGGCTCTCCGGTCTCTGCAACCCTGCAGAAGAGGTTCTGCAGGAATTTATGCATCTCCGGGAAGACCTCTGAGACGCTTTTGCCGATGACCTCTTCGTGTCTGCGCCCGATCAGTTTGAGGCCCTCGGGGTTTACGTCGATGTATCGGTAGTCGACCGGGCGGCCGTCAGCGTCCCGGACGATCGCAAAGACGTAGATTCCCTCGAGCATCCGGTCAAAGAGGAGGCGGTAGATCCCCCCTATCCTCTCCAGGAGCGCCGGGTTCTCCCGTGGCCGCTCCTGGATCAGCCACCGCTTCTCCCCGGCACCCCGGCCGGCGGCGGTGATCGTGACCGGGACCGGGACGCCGCTCCGTGAGCGCAGGGTTGTTTCCCGGGGCGCGCACGCTTTCTCTGCACAGAGGTCGGCAAGCATGCGAGCGATCTCCGGTTGTGCGTCGCGGGAACCGTACGCCGCAAAGAACGTGCCCGGCAACGGCTCCCCGAGGAGGCTCGCTGCCGCCGCGTTTGCCTCGACGATCCTGCCGTCCGCGTCCGTCACCACGAACCCGTCGGTGGAGGACCCGATGAGGTCCCGGAACTGCTGCCGCTCCTCATCAGCCCGGGCTGCAGCTCCGGCCAGGCTCTCTGCAGCACAAAGAAGGTTCCCGGGCGATGCGCTGTTGCCGGAACCTGCCAGCGGCTCGCGGGTGAGTTCACTGATACACTGCCGGACGGCCTGTACCTGTTGGTCCAGAGAAATCTCCTGCATATTACCTCATCTTACCGCCGGCGGACCTACCGGGCCGTGTGAGCGGACGCAGGGACGACCGGACAGAAAGGGATGTTCTGACTGTCATGTATGGGTGCATACGGGCCTCTTGCCGCAGGAACCGGTATACCGGGCTCCCCCCTGCCGGGTGGTGGATCGCGGTTCAGGGATAGTAAACAGCATTCATGTCTCCTGGTCAGTGATATATTTTCTCATATCACCCCGAGCGAAGGTGCGCGGATTTCTGGAATGCCCGCCGGAGGCTGCGTCGGTTCCCGCGCGCCGGGATATCCGGGGAAATCGGCGGGCCGCCCTCTGCGTTGTAGAATACGGCGCTCAAGAGCCGGAGTGATCACGTGTGCAGGATCCTTCCTGCCCGGTCTCCGGGAGACGGGTATTACTCAGGGGCCGGTACGGGAAGCGCGAGGAGGGAGGTGAACCTCACCCGGATCCTCATCGTATCGGGAGCCTTCGGGTTCTTCGCCGCTGGCGGGATAGGCGGCCTGCAGGAAGAGCTGATGCTTCTTACCGCAGTCCGACCCTGTCGGACTTCCATCCGACCGACGGGGCCGTGAGTGGCCGCACCGGAGACAGTATTGCAGATCCTGACCCCCATGCTGCCGGAGCCCGGCCGGGAGATCCGGCGCAATCCTTATCTATCCCGGTGTCGTGTCCCGGTCCGTATGACAAAAGTTACCCTTGTCATAGCATTCCTCCTCCTGGCTCTCGCGCTCGTCGCGGGTGCGGGTGCACAGGTGGTGGGATTGAGCAACACCAGCGATGGCAATGAGAGTTCAAACCAGACGACCGATGGAGGCATGCAGAACATCAGCGGCAACGCGACGGACCTGACGAACGCCGGGTCCATGCTAGCCGCAGAACTCCTGGACAACGCGACCCGGACGACGGTCTCGAACGCCACGACCGAGATCGGGCTTGAACTCGTCGCGGAGAACTTCACCTCGCCCCTCGCGCTCACGGCTCCCGACGACGGGACCGGGCGGATCTTCGTTGTGGACCAGATCGGTGTGGTCTGGGCCGTCGACGCGAACGGGACCACGCTCCCCGAGCCGTTCCTGGACCTCCGGGACAACCTGGTCGAACTCCGGCCGACCTATGATGAGCGCGGCCTGCTCTCGATCGCGTTCCACCCGAACTTCTCGGAGAACGGCAAGGTCTACGCCTTCTACAGTGCGCCCTTGAGGCCGGAGGCCCCTGAGGACTGGAACTGCACGAACCACATCTCCGAGTTCCAGGTCGATCCCGAGGACCAAAACCGGGTGAACCTGACCTCTGAGAAGGTGCTGATGTACATCGACAAGCCCTACCATAACCACAACGGCGGCCAGCTCGCCTTCAGCCCGACCGACGGCTACCTGTATGTATCGCTCGGGGATGCCGGGAGGGCGAACGACGTCGGGAACGGCCACACCCCGGGCATCGGGAACGCCCAGGACCTGACGAAGATCTACGGTAAGGTGCTCAGGATCGACGTGGACAATGTCACCGGCGGGAACGTGACGATCCCGCAGAACGTGACCGGGACGATGAACCAGACCAACAACATGACCGTCAACCGGACCGCGAACCCGCCCGAGCCGACGTGGACGACGCTTGCCGGCAGCCTCTACGGTATCCCCGCCGACAACCCGTTCACGGCGAACCAGACCGAGATCCTGGACACCTACGCCTACGACTCCGTCCCGCCGGAGATCTACGCCTACGGGTTCCGGAACCCGGCCTACATGTCGTTTGATTCAGGCGGCAACAACTCGCTCTTCGTCGCCGATGCGGGCCAGAACCTCTTTGAGGAGGTGGACGTCGTCTACCGCGGCGGGAACTACGGCTGGAACATCCGCGAGGGCACGCACTGCTTCGACCCGAACGCCACCACGGCCCCGCCGGAGTCCTGCAACACCACCGGGCTTCTGGGCGAGCCGCTGATCGGCCCTATCTTCGAGGGCGGCCGTGACCTCGGCATCGTCGTCGTCGGCGGCAACGTCTACCGCGGGACCGTGGTCCCGGACCTCGAGGGCAGGTACATCTTCGGCTACTGGAGCGACAGCCGGACGGTGGGCAACGGCACCCTCCTCGCTGCCACGCCGCCGGCGGGATGGACCGCACCGGAGTCCGCCGCGAACCTGACTCCTGAGGCGAACGCTATGTGGGAAGTCCAGATGGTGAACATTACCGGCCAGGCCAACGAGACCCTGGGGATGTTCCTGCGCGGGTTCGGTGAAGATGCCAACCAGGACCTCTACGTGCTGACGAACGATGTCGGCGGTCCGGACAACTCCACCAGCACCGGCCGGGTCTGGAGGGTCGCGGCACCCACCAATGTCAGCACCACGCCGACGATGAACGTGACCCCGACGGGGAACGAGACTCCTGTGGTTGTTCCCCCGGTCGGAGACCAGACCATGAACATGACCCCGACCTCGACGGCGGCCGGTGCCGCGACGACGGTGAATATCGCCGCCGATAACCTCGCGTTCGACACGAGCACCATCACGGTGCCGGCAGGGGCGGAGGTGACGATGGTCTTTGCGAACCGGGACGACGGTGTCCCCCATAACGTCGCGGTCTACGACAGCCCCCTCCGGACGGAGCAGATCTTCGTAGGCGAGGTCATCGACGGGCCTGCCGAGATCACCTACACCTTCACGGCGCCGTCCGAACCCGGGACCTACTACTTCCAGTGCGACATCCACCCCGACATGAACGGCGAGTTCATCGTGGAGTGATGCGGAGGGCGGGGCTCCTCCCCTCCTCTTCGTGCGGTCTCTTTGTCTTCTGCAGTGCCCGGAAGCGGACGGGGTTCGGGCCCTGCCCGGTATGACCGTTTCTGTGCTGCGAGGGGATGCCGGCTCCGAGCCTGCGCCCCCGGGGACCCCGACAGCGGCGTCCCGCATGGGTGGGCAAGATATAAGTATCATGTCTGTCATGGCCTCCCCCCATGAGACCTGATCTGATCCTTCTGGCGGCACTCCTCCTCGTGAGTGCCGGCATCCTGGCCGCAGGATGCGTCTCGCCGGGTGGAGACGGCACGCAGCCGACCCCCACGGAGACGGTAACCATCCCGACCGAGACCGGAACTCTGACCCCCACGGAGACGGTAACGTTCCCGACCGCCACTGAGACACTGCCCGCCACCGTGGCGACCGCAGCCGGCGGCCAGACCGGGTACTGACGCAGCCGGAGCGTCGAGGTGGGTTGGCGGAGGGGGACCGGCGCCGATTCTCCTCTTTTTCCTGCAGAACTCCGCCAAAAGAGCGTGGAGGTAGTTGCGCCGGGCGTGGCCGGCACCACGAAGGAGCGTCATCACTCCGGCAAAACGGGTGTTGCCGCGACGTTTGAGGGCGGCGTGCGGTGTCCGTTCCCGCCGGCACCCCTCGTCTTCCCGAGCGGACCCGTAAGGGGCGGATCCACGCTACGGTGTCGAAAAAAAGAGAGTTAGTGGTTCTTTCTCGCCCAGAGGAAGAATGCCAGCGGGGCGAGGAGGGGCGCGTAGACGAGGGGTGTCGCCGGTGTCGTCGCCGGCACGGTGGTCGGCTCCGTCGTCACGTTCCCGGTCACCTCGGACGTCTCGGTGACGCCCGGTGTCTCAGTGACCTCTGTTGTGGCGTTTATCTCCACCGCCGATGCGGTCACGCTCACGGGTGATGCAACGATGGCGAAGGTGGAGAACCCGGGGGTGGTTGCCCGGAAGTTGTACTTGCCGCTCTCTTCGCCGAGCACCTCGGTCTCCAGGGACTCCCAGGTGCCGTTGACGTAGCGCACGAGAACAACGTCCTCCGCTGTCGCGTTGTGGCTTTCAAGCCAGTCGGCAGGGACGGTAAAGAATACTGTCGCGTTGCCGATCTGGTTTTGGCCCACCCAGTAGGGGGTGATCTCGATGTACTCGTAGACGTCGCCGGCGGGAGGCTCCGCAGCCGAGGGCGCTTTTGCCTTCTTCACGGTCAGCATCATCTTCGGGATGGTGCCGGCTGCCGTGACGTTCACGCTGCTGACCGATGTGGTGGTCAGTTCTGAGAAGGTGAACGTCTCACCGCTTCTCAGGTTCTCGCGTATCCCTGCGGAGAAGGAGGGGCTGCTGTCGCCGCCGCCACCGCCGCCACCGCCGCCGCCGTTCCCGGGGGTGGGCTCAGGTACGGCGGTCGCCGAGACGGTGATGGCTGCTGTTCCTGCCACGTCGCCTGCCGATGCCGTTACGTCCGTCGATCCCTCTGCGAACGCTCCGAAGAGGCCGGCACTGTCGATCGTGCCGACCTCCGGGTCGGAGGACGACCAGGAGACCTGGATCCAGTCCATCTCGTTGTCGCGCTGGTCAAAAACGGTCGCCGTGAACGCCTGGGTATCTCCGGGCAGGATCGTGGCCGTGGCCGGTTCGACCTCGATGCGGGTCGGGGCCGGCGGGAGGTCGACGGTCACGGTCGCGGTCCCGGTCTCGTTCTCTGCCGTAGCGGTGATGGTCGCTGTGCCTTCGGCAACCGCGGTGAAGAGTCCGTCGGCATCGATGGTGCCAACGGCTTCATCGCTGCTCTCCCAGGTCACTTCGGCACCGGGGGTTACGTTGCCTTCCGGGTCATACACGGTCGCGGTGAACTGCTGCGAATCCCCGCGATCCAGGGTGATCGCCGACGGGGAGACCGCAACGCCCGAGGATGCCGTGGTGACGGTTACCGCCGCGGTCCCGGTTATGTTCCCTGCCGTTGCGGTGACGGTCGTCGTGCCGTCGGCAACCGCGGAGAAGACGCCGCCCGCACCGATGGTCCCGACGGCCTCATCGCTGCTTGTCCAGGCGATCTCGACACCGGTCATGGTGGTGCCGAACTGGTCGAAAGCGGTCGCGGTGAATGTTGCCGTGTCGCCGGAGCCGAGGGTGATCGCCGATGGTGCGACAGCGATGCTGGCGAGAGCCGGCTCTTCGTCGTTGACGATGATGGCCGCCGTCGCGGTTACGTTCTCTGCCGTTGCGGTGACGTTCGCCGTGCCTTCGGCGAGAGCGGTGAAGGTGCCGTTCGCGTCGATGGTGCCGACGGTCTCATCGCTGCTCGTCCAGGTGACGTTGACGCCGGTCATGACGGCGCCGTCCTGGTCGAGAGCGGTCACGATGAACCGCTGGGTGTCGCCGATCGCGAGGGTGGCCCCGGGCGGCGTGATCCGGATGCTCTCCAGGACCGGTTCAACCGGCTCTTCGTCGTTGACGGTGACGAGCGCAGACGCGGATGCATCGCCTGCCGTTGCAGTGACGGCCGTTATGCCCGCGGCAAGGGCGGTGAAGGTACCGTTCGCGTCGATGGTGCCGACGGTCTCGTTGCTGCTCGCCCAGGCGACCGCAACGTCCGTCAGTTCGGCTTCGAACTGGTCATAGACCGTCGCGGAGAAGTTCACCGTCTCGTTGACCGTGGCGGTGGTTGTGAGCGGTGCGACCTCGATCCGCGTTGCGACCGGCTCATCCGGTTCTTCGGCGGTGACGGTGACGGTCGCCGTTCCGGCGATCTCATCGGCCGTTGCGGTGACGTTCGCCGTGCCTTCGGCGAGAGCGGTGAAGGTGCCGTTCGTGTCGAGGGTGCCGACGGTCTCGTTGCTGCTCGCCCAGGTGACGTTGACGCCGGTCATGACGGCGCCGTCCTGGTCGAGAGCGGCTGCCGCGAACAGTCTGGTGTCGTTGATCGCGAGGACGGCCGTAGCCGGCGTGATCCGGATGCTCTCCAGGACCGGCTCATCCGGTTCTCCGGCGGTGACGGTGACGGTCGCCGTTCCGGCGATCTCATCGGCCGTTGCGGTGACGTTCGCCGTGCCTTCGGCGAGAGCGGTGAAGGTGCCGTCCGAGTCGATGGTGCCGACGGTCTCGTTGCTGCTCGCCCATTCGAGATCGATGCCGGTCATGGTCTCGCCGTCCTGGTCAAGAACGGTTGCCGTGAACGTTTCGGTCTCGTCGATCGCGAGCGTGGTCGTGTTCGGTGTGACCGTGATGGTGGTTACCGCTGGCTCGACCGATCCTGTCCCGTAGACGAAGATGTAGAGGTTCGAGTTAAGGCCCGTGCCTCTCTGCCAGGCGACTGTGGTGCCGCCGGCGGTCGGGTAGAGTTGTTCGTCATTCGGGTCTTCGGGTACGAATACGGACATCCCCTCCCCGCCGGTGGCAAGGTCGTGCATGTAGATGCCTCGCGGCCCATCCCGCATGTCTTCCCAGGCGATGATGTTCCCGCTGAGCGCCGGTGAGACCTGATACCCAGGGGCGTTTGTGATCTGCTGTTCTCCGCCGGAGGGGTTATCGAGGTCCATCAGGTAGATCTCGGGATCCTGGATGCCGGATCTGTCAAGGTAACACTCCCAGGCTATCTGGCTCCCGTAGAGCGAGGGCCAGGAGTGGCGGAGCCCGGTCGCGGACACCGGCATTTTCGTCTCGTCAGCGATGTCGTAGTACCAGGCCCGCTCGTCCGCGTCTTCTATCCAGGCGACGTACTTCTCCGAGAGCGCGGGTTTGAACTCGGTATTCCCGTCGGGAATCGTTGTCTTTGCGTCCGAGTCGATGGTGGCCATCACGGCCCCGGCGGCGATGTCGTAGAGGACGATGTTCGCTCTGCCGCTGCTGTCGTCGTACCAGGCGACGTGGTTCCCGCGGACGATGGGCAGCCACTGGTCGCCCGTGTCGGTGGTGAGCTGTGTTGTCGTTGTTGTAGAACGCTGATAGAGGTAGATATCCCAGTTCCCGTCGCGGTTATCCTGCCAGACGATGTAGTCTCCCGAGATGGACGGTTTCTCCTGCGAGGCGTCATCGGATGTTATCCTCTCGCCGACGTAGATGTAGGGTGACGGTGATTTGTTCCGGAATTCGTCTACGGTCCCAAAGTAGATGTCTTTGTTACCGTTCCGATCGTCTTCCCAGACGATCATGTCACCGTCGATATCAGGGCGTTCCTGCGCGTTTACGAAGGGGCGATAGATCTCCTCCCCCGACGCCGCTTCCACCGCCATGGCCGGCGATATCAACAGCCCGATGATAACGACTGCGCACAACAGTGCCAGATGTGTATGTTTTGCCATTCGTTTCCCCCTTTGTGCGAATCGCTCTCCACCTGCAAGACCGTGGTGCCTACCTGCCGGTAGGCACGAACGGACTGGCTAAAGCGGGTGCTTACCGGAGCACCCGACAGGTGTGCTGCGAGTTCCGATTTAAAGCCCGGTCATTGGGTAGCCGGTGAACGGGTGAATAGCGGTATAAATATATATCCTTTACGGTGATTTATTCATAGAATTTTATAATAAAAACTGGTATACCTCAACTGCCTGTATGGCCGGAGGGAGATCCGGACGGGTCTTCGCTACCATCTCGATGGAGAGAGGTGACTGGAGAAGCATCCGGCCGCACTGTCCCCGAACTTCAAAAAAAAGGAGGGTTAGCGGTTCTTCCTCGCCCAGAGGAAGAATGCCAGCGGGGCGAGGAGAGGCGCGTAGACGAGCGGTGCCGCCGGTGTCGTCGTCGGCGCGGCGGTGGTCGGCTCCGTTGTCGGTTCTGTGGTCACGGTGGTGGTGACGTTCATCTCTTCCGTGACCGTGGGAACCGTCTCCACCGGGGTGGTCATGTTCACCGGTGCCGCAGCGATGGCAAAGGTGGAGAACCCGGGGGTGGTTGCCCGGAACCGGTAGTTCCCGCCTCCTTCGCCGGTGACCTCGGTCTCGAGGATCTGCCAGCCGCCGTTGACGTGGCGCATGAGCCTGACGTCCTCCGGGGCCATGCCGTGCTCCTCGAGCCAGTCGGCCGGGATGGTGAACTCGATCACCGCATGGCTGATGTCCTGCGGGTCTGCCCAGTTGAGGGTGATCTCGATGTACTCGTAGACGTCACCGGCGGACTGCCCCGCAGTGCCGGGTTCGCTCCCTTCCTTCACGGTCAGCATCAACCGCGGGATGGTGTCGGCTGCCGTGACAGCGACATTGCTGACCGATGAGACGGTGATACCCGAGAACGTGAACGTCTCGCCCCTCCGCAGGTTCTCGCAGATCCCGGCGGAGAAGGTGGGTCCGCTGCTGCCGCCGTCGTTCCCGCCGCTGTCCCCGGGGTCGGTCGGAGTTGTTGTGGGTTCTACTGTGGGCCCGGGTGCGGCCGTGATGGTGACCGCCGCGGTCGCCTCCACGATGCCGGCCCGGGCCGTTATCTCCGCCGAGCCCTCTGCATGCGCTGTAAAGACGCCGGCCGCATCGATGGTGCCGACGGCCGAGTCGGAAGACGACCAGGCGACCCGGACCCAGTCCATGACGTTGTCGCTCGGGTCATAGACCGTGGCGACGAACTCCTGAGTCTCCCCGGGCGCAAGCGCGGTCGTCGCGGGGTCGACCTCGATGCAGGCCGGGACCGGGATCGGGGGACCGACGGTCACGCAGGCAGAGCCCGAGATCCCGTCCACCGATGCGGTGATGGTCACGTCGCCGTCTTCAAGGGCGGCAAAGACGCCGCAGTCGTCGATGGTGCCGATGCACGGGTCGCTGCTCTCCCAGACCACCACGGCGTCCGGTATGACGCAGCCGTACTGGTCGTACACGGTCTCGGTGAGCGGGAGGGTGTTTCCGGCGGCGATGGTGAAGTCGGACGGGCTGACCGCGAGCCGCGCCGGGACCGCCGATGCCGACCGGACCGTCACGACCGCGGTCCCGATCGCTTTGGTCTCGTTGACCTGAGCGACCATGGCCTCGCCGGCCCCTTCGACTGTCGCGGTGATGGTCGCGGTGCCTTCGCAGCGAGCAGTGAAGAGGCCGCTCTCGTCGATGGTGCCGACGGCTTCGTCGTCGCACGACCAGACCACAACAGAACCTGCGTTGTCCTGCAGGCCATGCGCGGTGAACTGCCGGGTCTCCCCCTCGTCCAGGGTGACCGCCGCCGGAGAGACGACGATGCCCGGGGATGCACGGATGACCGTCACGTCCGCCGTCCCGTCAACGCCGCATGCCGTTGCGGTGACGGTCGCCGTTCCTGCGGAGAGCGCGGTGAAGGCCCCGTCCGCACCGATGGTGCCGACGGTCTCGTCGCAGGTTGCCCAGGCGATATCGACGTCCGGCATGGTGCAGCCGAACTGGTCGTAGGCGGTTGCGGCGAACGTCTCCGCGTCGCCGATGTTCAGGGTGATTGCGGGAGGCGTGACGGCGATCCGGGAGAGGACCGGGTCGTTGCAGGCTACGGTGACGGTCGTGGTTCCGGCGGCGCCGTCGCCCGATGCGGTGAGGGTCGTCGTGCCCGGACAGAGGGCGACAAAGAGCCCGCACTCGTTGACGGTGCCGACACACGGGTCGCTGCTCGTCCAGGCGATCGCGGCATCCGGCACGAAGTCGCCGTAGCAGTTGAGCCCGACGGCCTCAAACTGCCGGGAGTCCCCGGGGTTCAGGGTGACCGCGGACGGGAAGAGGACGATCTTTGCGAGCGCCGGCTCTGCGGCGGTGACGGTGACGGCCGCCGTTCCGGATATGCCGCCTGCCGTCGCGGTGACGGTCGTCGTGCCTTCGGCAAGGGCCGAAAAAGCGCCGTTTGCGTCGATGGTGCCGACGGTCTCGTTGCTGCACGACCACGCTACCGAAACGCCCGGCAGGGTGTTGCCGGACGTATCCGAGCAGACGGTCGCGAACTCCCGTGTCTCGCCGACCACAAGGATGGCCTGTTGCGGCGTGACCGTGATGCTGTCGAGGACCGGTGCTTCAGTGCTGACCGTGACACTCGCGGTCCCGGAGGCGACGCCTGCCGTTGCGATGACGGTCGTCGTGCCTTCGGCTTCCGCCGTGAAGAGCCCGCTCGCGTCGATGGTGCCGACGGCCTCGTTGCTGCTCGCCCAGGCGACGTCGATGCCGGTCATGGTGCGGTTGAACTGGTCACGGAGAGTTGCAGAGAACTGCTGTGTGCCGTTGATCGCGAGTGTGGTCGCGGCCGGTGCGACTACGATGCTCGTTGCGACCGGTTCCTCGGTGGTCACCGTGACCGTTGCACCCGCAGAGATGGTGCCTGCGGTTGCGGTGACGATCGCCGTTCCCGCGGCACGAGCGGTGAAGAGCCCGCTTGCGTCGATGGTGCCGACGGTCGCATTGCCGCTATCCCAGGCGACGTCGACGCCGGTCATGACGTTGCCGAACTGGTCGCGGACGGTTGCCTCGAACGCCACCGTACTGTTGACCGTGACGGTGGGCGTGAGCGGGGTGATGGTAATCTCTGTTGCGACCGGCCCTCCGGGCTCTCCTGCGTTTACGGTGACGGTCGCCGTTCCGGATACGTTGCCCGCCGTCGCGGTGACGGTCGCGCTGCCCGCGGCCTTCGCGGTGAAGCGGCCGGTGTCGTCGATGGTGCCGACAGTTGCGTTGTCGCTCGTCCAGGTGAACGTAACGCCGGACAGTTTGAGCCCGAACTGGTCGCGGGCGAGTGCGGAGAACGGTTCGGTCTCGCCGACGTTCAGGGTGGCCGTGGGCGGTGTGACATCGATGTTCGTTACGACCCGCTCAACCGGCGCTTCGGGCTGGTAGACGAAGATGTAGAGGTTCGAGTTGGGGCCACGGCCTCTCTGCCAGACGATCGTGTTGCCGCTGACGGCAGGGTAGAGGTGTGCATCCTCGGAATCTTCGGCTTCAACCAGGCACATCTCTTCGCCCTGGAAGTCTCCCACGGCGAAGAGGTCGCACATGAAGATGCTCCGTTCTGGAATCTGCTTGTCCTCCCAGACGATGATGCCCCCGTCGATCGCCGGTGAGACCTGATCGAAATCGTTTCTGGTGATAAGCATCGTCCCTTCGGCGGGATCGTGGATATCGGCGATATATATGTCGGGATCCATCCTGTAGAGGGTATCTTCCCAGGCGATGAAGCTCCCGGATAGCGAGGGCCAGGACTGGGAGATCGAGGGCAATGGGTCATCTTCCGGTCTCGGGGCTATCGGCCCCACTATACTGCCGGCCGCGATGTCGTAGTAATAGACCTTGTCGTAGGTATGGACCGTCACGTCTCCCGGTTCTACCCAGGCGACGTACTGCTCCGAGAGTGCGGGTTTGAACTCGGTCGTCCCGCCGGGAATCGTTGTCTTTGCGTTGACGTCGATGACGTCCTTCACGGCCCCGGCGGCGATGTCGTAGAGAACGATGTTGGTCCTGCCGCTGCTGTCGTCATACCAGGCGACGTAGTTCCCGCAGATCGCGGGCAGCCACTGGTTGCCCGGATCGGTGGTGAGTCGTGTCGTCGTCGTTGTGGAACGCTGGTAGAGGTAGATATCCCAGTTCCCGTGCCGGTTGTCCTGCCAGGCGATGTAGTCTCCCGATATGGACGGTTTCTCCTGCGAGGCGGGGTCGTCCGTTATCCTTGTCCCGACGTAACTGTACGGCAGGGTGCTCCGGAAGTCGTCTACGGTCGCGAGAAATATGTCCTTGACTCCTTTTTCCTGTTCATCGTATCGGTCGTCTTCCCAGACGATCGTGTTGCCGTCGATATCAGGACGTTCCTGCGCTCCGTTGAAGGGACGATAGATCGCCTCCCCCGGGGCCGCTATTGCCGCCATAGCCGGCGATATCAGCAGCCCGACGGCGATGATTGCGTACAGCAATGCCAGATGCGTGTGTTTTTTCATGTTTTCCCCCCTTGATCGCTCTTCCGCCTGTGGAATCGCCGGTGCAGACCTGCCGGTAGGAATGAACGGTCGGCTAAAGCAGGGGCTTGCCTGAGTGCCTGGCAGGCGGAGTGCGAAATTCTCGTTAAGACCCGGTCATAGGGTAGCCGGTGAAGGGGTGGATAGTGGTATAAATATATAACCTTTACGGATATTTATTCTCATTTTTTTATAATAAAAACGAGAATTTCTTATGAGCCTTTATGGCCAGAGGGAGATCCGGACAGGTCTTTTTCGGATCGCACTCTGCCAGAAACGGGGAGACTGATGACGGCGTATATCCATCCGGCGACCGATATGGTCGGGTTTTTTCCACGGGGACCGCTGCTCATCGACCGGGTGCCCGGATCTTCGATCACTCGGATCCGGTATGGGTTTTTGATGGGTTGAACTGAATCTCACAGGTTATCGTAGGCATTTTTCCGATGGTCGAGATCGACCGCCATGATGACGAGCTGTTGATGCTCGAACGCCAGGATCACCCGGTACACCCCTACCCGCAGGGAGAATAGTGGTGAGTTCGTCAGGCGCTTCACCTGCAGGTGGGGAGATTCGTCTTCCGCCAGCAGTTCAAGTGCCCTGACGATCCGGGTGGCAGCCTCCTCTGGGAGGCGCTTTAATTTATGCCGGGCTCTTTTCGAGTAAATGAGCGAGTATCTCAATCGATCCCCAGATCCCGCTTCAACTCTTCGTGCGTTACAAACTCGCCCCGCCGGATCTCGTCAAGCGACGCCTGGATGTCGGCGATCGTCTCAGGGCTCAGGGGCTCGGGGTCCTCGCTCTGGTCCAGCAGCCGGCGGACTATGGTCCGATATGGCTCTCTGGGGTAGTGGCGCAGGCGGTTCAACCGGTCCCGGTCGGATCTGGTGATCTCGATCGTGGTTGTCTCCTCGGGCATAACGAGTTATGGGTCGTCATAAGATATAATAACGTGGCTATGGGTGGAGGTGATGGGGGGTCACGCTCCTCAGGTCCCGTTTCAGCGCCTCGTGCCTCACAGCCCCGCCGGATATCGTCGAGCGATGCCTGGATGCTGGTGAGTGCCCCCGGACTCCGGAGTTCGGGGTCGCCGCTCTGGTCCAGCAGTCGGCGAACGATAGCCGGTAGGGCTCATTCGGGTAACGGCGGAGTTCATCCAGACGGTTCCGGTCGGATTTGAAGGTATTGATTGTGATTGTGGTCGTCTCTTCGGGCTTGCCGGATGACATGCCGCCGCCGAATCGCATACCCATCCACACTCCTGGTAACCATTATGCTGAGAGGCTGCCGCCGGGCGCCCTTCGAAGAGGCGGGGGGAGGCCACTGCCTCGTTCTTCGCACTCCCGGCCTCCGGCCGCCGGGTCCCGCCCCCTTCACAGCGGGAAGATCGCGTACTGGATGTACCAGATGTACTCCACCGTCGGTATCCAGAAATGATAGCCCTCCCAGCAGCTGGTGGCGAACCGGAAGTCGACGACGGCCAGCCACGCAAACGGGAAGAAGATCAACACCGGGACCGCGTAGGCGAGGAGGCGGGGGAGAGGTCCGGCGGGCGAGGACAGCAGAGCACCGCGGCCCCGGCGAGGAAGAGATAAGTGAGGGTCGTGATGAACGCCGGAAGAGTCTTCACCAACCATTGTAAATATGACCAGCACTTACAGTATTGTCATGGTTGCAACCAAGCGGATACCGGTCTCAGAAGGT
>Ga0208462_1000916_pt1 | contig 23486 bp, 23 predicted proteins | sample AD_SCU001_MetaG_FD_184452 | JGI IMG/M metagenome (GOLD analysis project Ga0208462, IMG submission 184452) | Active sludge microbial communities of municipal wastewater-treating anaerobic digesters from China - AD_SCU001_MetaG (SPAdes) (version 2) | ecosystem: Engineered > Bioreactor > Anaerobic...
CCCCTCCCCGGGCAAAATGGTACCCGAAAGTTCCTCTCCGGCAGCCCCCTCCCCACCCGCGCTTCGCGCTCCTCCCCCGCCCCCGCCCGGGGGCGAGGGCAGTCATGGCGATACCCGGTGGGAAGCCGTAGCCGGTTCTTCTCCGGGATCTCCCCGTGCAGTGGACCGTGGTGGATATCGCCACGGGGGGAGGGGACCGGGGAGGGGGCTCGTCCCCTCCCCGGGCAAAATGGTACCCGAAAGTTCCTCTCCGGCAGCCCCCTCCCCACCCGGCCTTCGGCCTCCTCCCCCACCCGGGGGGCGGGGGCAGTGCGTGGCGATACCCGGTGGGAAGCCGTGCCAGGGAGCAGTGCTGACGTCGGTTTCCCGGAAGACCGGGAAGAATCGGCCAGTGAGAACCGGCTAGAAACCGGTTCCTCCCCGTGCAGTGGACCGCGGGGGTATCGCCACGGGGGGTGGGGACCGGGGAGGGGGTCTCCCCCTCCCCCCAGGTGGGTACCCGTACGTTCCTCCTCAAAGCCCCCGCCCCCCGGAGGGGGCAGTACGTGGGGATACCGGGGAAAAGCCGTCTCCCGGGACGCAACCCCCCGGATAGTGTGAAAAAAGATCGATACTCTCCTCCGTTGAGCGTGCCGGTAATTGAGAATCATTGCACTAGTATTAGAGGCGGCCGGGCGCCGCTCCCTTGCCCTGCTCACGGACCCGGCACCCCTCAGGGCGGTCACTGCTTCCCGAAGATATCTGCAAACTGAGCGCGGACCTGGTTCAGGCGCTCTTCCTGGAGTTTTATGCTCGCCGCCATGCTCTTTATGGCCCTCGTTATGTTCTCGCCCATACCCGCCCGGGCATCCTTGATGCTGTAGGTGGTCTCGAGGATCTTGAGGAGGCGCCGGTTGATATCGACGCTCTTATAGAGGCGCTCGTACTCGTCGATGACATGGGGGTCCACACCGGCCTCGCGCGCCCGCTCGATGTCGGCAGCGATGGAATGCCGGCGTGCCAGGACGTGCTCGATGGCTTCGTAGAGCTGGTGGTGGGTGGTGGGTTTGAGGATGTAGTCTTCGATGTAGGCACCGTATTCGTTCGCTTCCTCGGGCGTGAGAGGTTTTGCGGTCAGCATGAGGACGGGGATATCCCGCGTCGCAGGATTGGTCTTGATCTTTCCGAGCGTCTCCCACCCGTCCATCGGCTCCATCATGATATCCAGGAGGACCAGGTCAGGGGGAGTCCTCCCCAGAACTTCCAGGCACTCCTCGCCGCTAAAGGCGGTGATCGGCCGATAGCCGCCACGCTCCAGCATGGTAACAAAGACGTCGACGATCATGGGGCTATCGTCGACGATGAGTATTGTGTACATCACGCCTCCTCTCCGATCCTGACTGTTATGTCCGATAACCGTCTCTGTATTGTTGGGAGATCTGCAGACTTATCTATTACCGCTGCGATCAGGGCACCTTCTCCCGCACTCACGATGAGAATGGCAGCGTCGGCTGCGGTGATGGCGACCATGGAAGGGCTCTGCAGGTGAACGCTGCCGCAGGCTGCCTCTGCGGATGCGAGGACCGTTGCGCACATCGCTGCGAAAAGGGACGATGAGAGGCTGCCCTCCCGGAAGTACTTACCCAGGATCACGCCCTCACAGGATACGAGGGCGCATGCGACGACACCGGGGATGGAACGGACCTCATCGATGCACGGTTGGGCATTCTCCTCCATGAAGGGATTGAAACTCATACGACTTGACCCCCGGTATATCTCCATGCACATATCTGCGCCGCATCATATATGAATATCGAATCGGCATTATTCCGGAGGAGCCGTTAGCCCGAATTTTGCCGGGATTTGGGGAGTATTGCGGCTGCCGGAGGCGAGTAAGGCGCTGCCGCAACACCCGGCGGGCCATACCTCTGCCGGACCATGCCACTACTGCAGCGATTCCAAACGAACAGACCATATCCGGCCTTCGTCCCATCCCCCACAGAGGGCGCCTCTCCATCCCCCCACCCTGCCCTCGCCCCCGGGCGAGGGGAGTCATGGCGATAGCCAGCGGGAAGCCGTGTTCTGGGGTGGTGTTGGCGGCGGTTTCCCTGGAGCGGTCAGATGTGGTTCCGGGGTTAGCCAGAACGCGGCTCTTTCCCCGGGATCTCCCCGGACAGTGGACCGTGGTGGCTATCGCCACGGGGGGAGGGGACCGGGGAGGGGAAACCCCCTCCCCGGACAAAATGACACCAAAAAGTCCCTCTCCGGCACCCCCACCCCGCCCGCGCTTCCTAGAGAGGATACTCGTACGTCCCTCTCCGGCACCCCCACCCCGCCCGGCCTTCGGCCTCCTCCCCCGCCCCCGCCCGGGAGCGAGGGCAGTGTTTGCGATAGCCAGCGGGAAGCCGCGCCCGGGGAGCGGTGTCGACGCCGGTTTCCCGAAAGACCGGGAAAGAACCGGCCGGGGAGAACCGGCTAGAAACTGGTTCTTTCCCGGCCCTCTTCCCCTGGACAGTGGACCGTGGTAACTATCGCCATGGGGGAGGGGACCCTTACGTTCCTCTCCGGCAACCCCCGCCCCCGGGAGGGGGCGAGGGCAGTCATGGCGATATCCGGGGGAAAGCCGTGTCCGGGAACACTGCTGGCGCAGGTTTCCCTGAAGGATAGGCAGGGGAAAACCGCCCTGGAGCTGGTCCTCCTCCGAGATCTCCCCATGCAGTGGACCGTGCGTCCGGACTCAATCCCTACAGATTGCCATCCACCCGTAACCCCTCTCGGAGGGGGGGCAGTACGTGGGGGTACCCGGGACAAGCCGTCTCCCGGGATGCAAACCCCCGGATAGTGTGGAAAAAACGATCGATACTCTCCCCCGTTGAGAGTGCCGGCAACTGAGAATCGTTGCACTGCTGCTTGTTGCCGCCTAAATCCCTGCGTCCCGTATGCCGCCGTTCGCATCCTCCGCCCTCTTCTGCATGCACTACTTCGCTAACGTTCTGAGAAAGCCCTCCGCTGGAAGTCAAACTGCTGACTTCCCTTCGCGGCTCTTCACGAGAGGCTGTATCGCCATCTGCACCAGGCAGCTCACGCGAGAGGTCATAGTGCCCGGCCTGGCACGCGCCAAACATCGCTACCATACGATGACACGCTGCACTCCGCGCCAACGCGAGAGGCAACCCGGGGCGTGCAGGGGCAGTCGGATCTCCCGGTACAGGAGCCGCAAAGACCGTGGTATCATGGCGATCCCCACCGCGCACTCGAACAACCCCGGGACTGAGGTAGCCCGGGAGGGATTGCAGATATGTTTCCTCGCGCTTATCGCCCGGGATCGCTCCGGAGGAAAGGATATCAGGAATTAAAACAGAACCTTATTTTTCCGGGGAGAGATAAAACGAATAAGTATAAATTGGAAAACTGCAATCTATCCTTGAGACGGTTTTAGATGATCAGGGCCTATACCATCGCCTCCGGAAAGGGCGGGACCGGGAAGACGACCGTGGCCGCGAACCTCGGAACAGCACTGGCCCAATATGGCAGGGAGACCTGCATCGTCGATACGGATATGGGCATGGCCAACCTCGGGCTGGTGCTGGGGCTCACAGAGACGCCGGTCACGCTCCACGAGGTCCTTGCAGGGAAGGCGCCGATCCAGGACGCGATCTACGAGGGGCCCTACGGCCTCAAGGTCGTCCCGAGCGGCCTCTCGCTTGAGGGGTTCCAGAACGCGGATCCCGCGCGGCTCAGAGACGTGATGTGCGATCTGGCCGACCGCTGCGACTTCCTCTTCTTCGACGCGCCTGCCGGCATCGATACCGATGCGGTCATACCGCTCACCGTGGCGGACGAGGTGCTGCTGGTGGTGAACCCCGAGATCTCCTCGCTCGTGGATGCCTTAAAGATCAAGATCCTGACGGAGATGGTCGGCGGCACCGTCAAGGGAGCGCTCCTCAACCGGGTGACCCTGGAGAGCACGGATGTGAGCCGGAAGAAGATCGAGAAGGCCCTTGGCGTGCCGGTCATCGACACGATACCCGAGGACGCGAACGTGAGAAGGGCGGCGGCGGCGAGGACGCCGGTCGTTGCGAAGTATCCGGGGTCCGAATCGTCAAAAGCATTCCGGAGGGTGGCGGCCACCCTGGCGGGTTTCCCCGTCGCGGAGGAGCCCGAAAAGGTCCGGGAAGGGTTTATCGAGCGGCTTGCCCGCGCACTATTCAGGAGAGAACCAGAATGATCGACATCAACGCACTCATGATAGTTCTGCTCTCGGTGACCATCATCTGCCTGCTGTTCATCATGTACGTCATGTACGTGCGCATCCAGCAGCTCCTCACGGAGGTCGATGCGCTGACGGGCAGGATGGAGATCACCGGCAACGAACTGGAACAGCTGACACGGAACGTCGAAGAGTATAAGAGAATGCGAGGATAGCCCCCCCATCTCCGCTCCCGAAAGGCGAAACTATATGTGCAATTTGAGCACATAGTATAGAGGAGGGGCCATAGGGTAGCCTGGCCATCCTAGGAGACTGGGGGTCTTCTGACCTGCGTTCAAATCGCAGTGGCCCCATCGTACCTTTTTTGTCTTCGCCGGACCCAGTTATCTTCACCATGAGACTCCATCAGGGCTGCACGGACTGCCTGATCTCCCGTGTCGAATACGAAAGCCGACTCTGCACCGACGATCCGACACTCATCCGGGCGACCGTCGGGGCGTGCCGGGATCTCCTCCAGCGCTCGCTCGCCGACCCGGTGCCCGCGCCGGTCATCGCGAGCCGCGTGCACCGTCTTGCCTACCGGATGATCGGCAGCACCGACCCGTACCGGGCCTTGAAACAGGCAAACAACAGGGACGCGATGGCGGTCTCTCTGGCGGTGCACGACAGCCTCTCGACGTTCCGCGATCTCGTGCTCGCGTCGGTCATCGGCAACACGCTGGACTACGGTTCAAAGGCCCATACCGTCACCGACGACTTCGTCGGGTTCTTCCGCCGGGAGTTCGCCGCGGGGCTGACCGTCGACGACACCGACGGGATGGAACCCCTCACCTCCCGGGTGGTCTACCTCGCCGACAACTGCGGGGAGATCGCCTTTGACGCCCTCCTCGCCGATCACCTCAGGAAGAGCGGGTCGCACGTCACGTTTGCCGTCCGGGGCGCGCCGATCTTAAACGACGCGACGATCGAGGATGCGGTGGCGCTCGGGCTCGACCGCCGGGTGGACGTGCTCACCACCACCACGGACGGCATCGCCGAACTCGGCCTCAACCGGGACCTTGCCCCGCCCGCCCTCGCCGACGCGCTCGACCGTGCGACGCTCGTCATCGCCAAGGGCATGGCAAACTACGAGTCGCTCTCCGACGAGGGCGACCTCCCGCCGGTGGCCTACCTGATGTCGGTGAAGTGCGGCCCGATCGGCGCCGACATCGGCATCCCGGTCGGCTCCCGGATCGCCCTCCTCCGCGAGTGATCCTTCAGGGGCCCCGGGGCAGCGCGGACCCGGGATCTCCCGGGCGATGCCGCGTCAACCCCTCTGACCATATATAATAATTGCGGCTATGTCGATAAAGCATTTAAACGCTTTTTAATCATAAAAGAACGATAAAAAATGATATTTTCGCATTTGATTACTTTAATTCAGCCATTAAATTATAGAGAAAAATTATATATCAGATAATATAAACATTGGATCGGGGTAGAGCCACACCCAGCGACCATCAGTCATTCAACTTCCATCAGCGATCACCACAACCATCCACACACCCATCAGCAATACAGGGATTCCATCGAGGGGCGCCCCCGGGCACACATGGCGCGCCCCTGCACCAGCATTCAACGACTACAAGCGAGATTTCACCGGGCTCACGAAGTATTCGGGTGTGGGCCCCCCACCTCATTCCTTTTTCCGGGAACCAGCGCAAAGGAGCCTCGGGTAGAGCAAAACGGGGGGCGATGGCGGGGATCATCCTGCCGCCCGCTTCACGGTGCCGGGCGTTCGGGACGAAACGACAGGTCCCGAAGGCCCCCGGGGATGCACGCCCCGGCAGGGCAGGAGCACCCGGACGCAGTACTTCGCTCATTTTGACACCAGGTATCGATCGATGCGGTCGCGCGCAACACCCCAACAAAGAGTTAGCGGTACCCCGGATACCAGTGCAGTGATTCCAAACGAACGGACCATATCTGGCCTTCGTCCCTTCCCGGCACGGAGCGCTCCCCTCCGGCAACCCCCACCCCGCCCGCGCTTCACACCGGTGGCATACCCGTACGCTTCCCCGGCAACCCCCACCCCGCCCGCGCTGCGCGCTCCTCCCCCGCCCCTCCCGAGAGGCGGGGGCAGTCATGGCGATAGCCAGTGGGAAGCCGTGTCGGGGAGCGGTGCTGACGCCAGTTTCCCGAAAGACCGGGAAGAATCGGCCGGGGAGAACCGGCTGGAAACTGGTTCTTCCCCGGGTTCCCCCCGTGCAGTGGACCGTGGCGGCTATCGCCATGGGGGGAGAGGACCGGGTACCCGTACGTACCTCCTCAAAGCCCCGCCCCCGGAGGGGGGCAGTACATGGGGATACCCGGGAAAAGTCGTCTCCCGGGATGCAAACCCCCGGATAGTGTGAAAAAGGGTCGATACTCTCCTCCGCCGAGAGTGCCGGTAATTGAGAATCGTTGCACGAGAGGATGGGGATAACGATACTGCCTCTCGCGTTGAGCGCGGGGCCGCGAAGGGAAGTCAGCGGTTTGACCCCCAGGGGAGGGCTTTCTCAGAACGTTAGCGAAGTACCGGGGCGCGGCGCGATACGGCCACGCCGGGAAGAACAGCAGTTCAGGTAAGAGAGGTGAGGGCACCGCGCCCTTCACCCGAATATCTTTTTAGACATCTCCAGCGCCTCAATGGCAGGCATCTTCTTCCCGGTCAGGAACTCGATTGCCGCCCCGCCGCCGGTGGAGATGTGGGTGAACTGGTCTTCGATGCCGAGCCGCTCGATGGCCGCGCCCGAGTGCCCGCCGCCCACCACCGAGAACTCAACGGCCGAGGCCGCCTTCAGGAGCTCGAAGGTGCCGACGGCGAACGGCTCCTCCTCAAAGAGCCCCGCAGGGCCGTTCACCACGACCGTCCCCGACGCCGATATCACCTTTGCAAGGCGGTCGATCGACTCGACCCCGAGGTCCAGCACCTGGGCATCCTCCGGGACGGCGTCGACCCGGTACTCCACCCGCTCGCCGTCCTCGCGGACCGCGACCGCGTGCGGCATCAAGATCCGGTCCCGGTAGGTCTTGAGGAGGTCTGTTGCCCTCTCGATCTCACCCCGGTAGCCGAGGTCGTCGATCAGCCGGGCCGACGGCCGCCCGATATCGTAGCCCGCCGCAAGCAGGAAGACGTTTCCAACCACGCCGACCACGATGACGCGGTCGGCCGTCCCCCGCGCGAGAACGTTCTCTGCGACCGCGATCGAGTCGTCCACCTTCGTCCCGCCAAGGACGAAGGTGACGGGGCGCGGGGCGCCGGAGAAGACCCGGGAGAGGTTTGCGACCTCCTTCTCCATCAGGAGGCCGGCCACCGACGGGAGCACGAGCGGCAACCCCACGATCGACGGCTGCGACCGGTGCGCCGTGCCGAACGCGTCGTTGACGTAGAAGTCAGCCATCGACGCCAGTTTCCGCACAAGGATGGTCTTCTTCGCCTCTTCCGGCTTTAAGGTCAGGTTCTCCTCGGCGGCAAACCGGAGGTTCTCGAGCATCAGGACGTCCCCGCGCTTCGCGTTCCGGATCGCCTCACGGGCGCACCGCCCGAAGATATCGTCCACGTAGGTCACCGGGCGGCCGAGCAGCCGCTCCAGCTTCGCCGCGTGCGCCTCAAGCGTCGTGTAGTCCTTCTTGCCGGGCCTGCTCTGGTGCGTGAGGACGACAAGCCGCGCGTCCTCAAGTGCCTGCACCGTCGGCAGGTGCTCCCGGAACCTCTTGTCGTCAAGGATCTGGTTTGAGGAGGGGTCGATGGGGGAGTTGAAATCCACCCGCAACAGCACCGTCCCCTTCAGTTTCCCTGCATCAGCAAGCGTACCGATCTCCACCGGGTATCACCTGTACCCTTACTCAGGCGCTCCGTGCCTTAATCTTTTTCAGGCGGAAGAGCTCCTCACGTTCCATCTCATCGAGCCGCATCTTGATGAAGTCCCGCGCCTCGGTGAGTTCCGGGATCACCTTGAACTCGAGCGCGTTCACGCGCCGCTTGGTGCTCTCGATCTCGTCGAGCAGCCGCTTCATGGTCGTCTCGATCTCGGCCGCCTCGATGATCGCCTCAAGCAGGTCCTCAAACGCCTCTGCGGTCTCGTCGATGACGGCGGAGGTGCCGAGCATCCCGTAGCCGCGGTCGAGCACGCCCTTCCGGACGGAAGACGCCTCGATCTCCGGGACGACGACGCCCATGATGTTCTTGCTCGAAAGGGAGATTGCGGGGATCTCCGACGCCGAGAACGCGGCGGCCTTCACCCCGATAGCCCCCTCGACGGTCTCCGCGAGGGCGATCATCTCCATTGCATGTGTGTAGCGCTCCAGCAGTGCACCGCGGCTGTCTTTTGCCTGCTGCAGCACCTTGAAGAACTCAAGGATCAGCCCATCGCGCTTCATCTTTAAGATGTTGTAGCCGCGCTCCGAGAGCTTGATCCGTCGCTTGATGTTGATCAGTTCAGATCGGGTCGGCTTGATGTCTCGCAGCGCCATGGATGCTTACCCCTGGGCCTTCTTGCGGTACTTCGGGTGATACTTCTGGATCAGTTCGCGGTCGATACGCACCAGCTGCTCCTCCGGCAGCGTCGAGAGGAGATCCCAACCGAGTTCGAGCGTCTCGACGATCGACCGGTCCTCATACAGGCCCTGCCTGACGAACCGGTCCTCGAAGAGGTCGGCGAACTCGAGGAACATCCGGTCGCGCTCCGAGAGCGCGTCCTTCCCGACGATGGCGACAAGCCCCCGGAGGTCGTTCCCCTCCGCGTATGCCGCGTAGAGCTGGTCCGAGACCTTCTTGTGGTCCTCGCGGGTGTGCCCCTTCCCGATACCGAGGTTCATCAGGCGGGAGAGCGACGGCAGCACGTTGATCGGCGGGTAGATACCCTTCCGGTGCAGATCACGGTTGACCACGATCTGGCCTTCGGTGATGTAGCCGGTCAGGTCCGGGATCGGGTGGGTGATATCGTCGCCCGGCATCGTCAGGATCGGGATCTGGGTCACCGAGCCCTTGACGCCCTTGATGATACCGGCACGCTCGTAGATGCTTGCAAGGTCCGTGTACATGTATCCCGGGTAGCCGCGCCGCCCGGGCACCTCCTCACGGGCCGCGCCGATCTGGCGGAGCGCCTCGCAGTAGTTGGTCATGTCCGTCAGGATGACGAGCACGTGGTAGCCGAGGTCGAACGCCAGGTACTCGGCGGTGGTGAGCGCGAGACGCGGCGTGATGATCCGCTCGACGGCCGGGTCGTCCGCGAGGTTTAAGAAGACGACCGCCCGTTCAAGGGCTCCCGTCTTCTCGAAGTCGGCCATGAAGTAGTTGGCCTCTTCTCTCGTGATGCCCATCGCCGCAAAGACCACGGCGAACTCTTCCTTCGACCCGGGCACCTTTGCCTGCCGGGCGATCTGGAGCGCCACGTCGTTGTGGGGCAGACCGGACCCCGAGAAGATCGGGAGTTTCTGGCCCCGGACAAGGGTGTTCGTCCCGTCGATCGTCGATATACCCGTCTGGATGAAGTCCGCGGGGGACGCACGGGCGTAGGGGTTGATGGCCGCGCCGGTGATCTCGAGCCGCTTTTCGGGCACGATCTCCGGGCCGCCGTCGATCGGCTTGCCGCCGCCGGAGAGGATACGCCCGAGCATATCCTTCCCCACCGGCATCTTGATCGTCTCGCCGGTGAAGCGGATGCCTGAGTCCCTGCCGATACCTGCGGTGGTCTCGAAGACCTGGACGACAACGACCTCGTCGCTCGTGTCCAGCACCTGGCCGCGCTTGACCGTGCCGTCGGCGGTCACGATGTTGACGAGCTCGCTGTATCCCACCGGCTCCGTCTTCTCGACGAAGACCAGGGGGCCCGCAATCTGTGCAACCGTTCTGTACTCCTTCATGATCACGCCGCCCTTATTGCATCAAATTCAGCTTCCATGTCCTTTCGGATCTTCGCAAGCACCGGCTCGTAGTCCTTGATGAACTTGATCTGCACAAGCTCGTTCTTGCTCTTCACGCCGACAACCTGCTGCGGGGTTGCGCCGCCTGCCTGGGCGGTACGCGCAAGGTCGGCGTAGAACTTGATCGCCTTCATCATGTCGTACTGCTTGGACATGGGGCAATAGGTGTCCACCGCGTCGTAGGCGTTCTGCTGCAGGAAGATCTCGCGGATCATCCGCGCCACCTCGATGGTGACCTGCTCCTCGTCGGGCAGGGCGTCTGAACCGACCAGCTGGACGATCTCCTGGAGTTCGGCCTCCTTCTGGAGGACGCCCATCGCCCACGCCCGGAGCGGGTTCCACTCGGGCGAGACCTCGCGGTCGTACCACTCGTTGAGCGCATCGAGGTAGAGCGAGTAGGAGTTCAGCCAGTTGATGGCCGGGAAGTGCCGGCGCTGGGAGAGCTTCGCATCGAGCGCCCAGAAGACCTTGACGATACGCAGGGTGTTCTGGGTGACCGGCTCGGAGAAGTCGCCGCCGGGTGGAGAGACCGCGCCGATGACCGAGACCGAACCGCCTGCCCCGTTCAGGGTGATGACACGGCCTGCCCGCTCGTAGAACTCCGAGAGGCGCGCCGCAAGGTATGCGGGATACCCCTCTTCGCCGGGCATCTCCTCAAGACGGCTCGAGATCTCACGCATCGCCTCGGCCCACCGGGAGGTGGAATCGGCCATCAGGGAGACGTCGTAGCCCATGTCTCTGAAGTACTCGGCGATCGTGATCCCCGTGTAGACGGACGCCTCACGGGCCGCGACCGGCATGTTCGAGGTGTTCGCGATCAGGACCGTCCGCTCCATCAGCGGGCGGCCGGTCTTCGGGTCCTCGAGTTCCGGGAACTCGGTCAGCACCTCGGTCATCTCGTTGCCGCGCTCGCCGCAGCCGATGTAGACGACGATCTCGGCATCGGACCATTTTGCGAGCTGCTGCTGGGTGACCGTCTTGCCGCTCCCGAACGGTCCGGGGATGGCCGCCGTTCCGCCCTTTGCGATGGGGAAGAGACCGTCCAGGATCCGCTGACCGGTGATCAGCGGGATGTCCGGGTTCAGTTTCTGTTTCACGGGGCGGGGCACACGGACCGGCCAGCGCTGGAGCATCACGATCTCGGTGCCGTCCTCGAGGGTGCAGATCGTCTCGTCCACCGTGAAACTGCCGCCCACGATCTTCTTGACCTTGCCGCCCTTCGCGTTCGGGGGGACCATGACCTTGTGGACGATGTTCGTCTCCTGGACCGTGCCGAGGATGTCGCCGGCCTTGACGGCGTCGCCCGCCTTCACCGTGGGCACAAACTCCCACTTCTTCTCGTGCGAGAGGCCGGGGGCCGAGACACCGCGCTCGATGAAGTTGCCCATCTTGTCCACGAGCACCTCGAGCGGCCGCTGGATCCCGTCATAGATACTGGTCAGCAGGCCGGGCCCGAGTTCCACGGCGAGCGAGAGGCCGGTGTTCGTCACCGGCTCACCGGGCCTGATGCCGGCGGTGTCCTCGTAGACCTGGATGATGACGTTCTCACCCTGGATCTTGATGACCTCCCCCATCAGTTCCTCATTGCCGACCTTCACCACGTCGTACATGTGTGCGTCGAGACCAACAGCAGTGACGACCGGCCCTGAAATTCGTTTCAGGGCTCCCTGAGCCCCGTTCTCCTTACTTTTCTTCATTACTTCCACAGATCAACACCCACCGATCTCTTGATTCTCTCTCTCATCGACAGGCCGCCCTCCTCTCCGCCGATGGCGATCACCGTCGGCTTAACGGAGTTCTCGAGGACGGTGCGGAGCCGCAGGGGGACCCGCTCCATGTCACTGCCTTTCAGCACAAGGATGCCGACGTCTTTATCCTCCAGCACCCGGTTGATGTGCTCGACCAGCCGTTCGTCGGTCTCGGCCGCGTAGGTCCTCCTGACACCCGCGAGCCTGAAACCGAGGATGAATTCACCGCTACCGACAACTGCGATCTCCATGCTTACATCACCAGGTAGCCCTGTAATCGCTCGCCGGGAAGGCCGGCCTCCTTGCCCCGGGCGAGAGCGCGAAGGTTCGCGACCTCGTACTTCTTCTCTTCCAGGTAGACGATGACGGGCAGGACCGAGAACGGATACCGCTTGGACATCCGTTCCATCTGGTCGAGCTGGACCCGGGTCAGCGCAACCTCGATCGCATGCAGGGCGGTCTTGCCCCGGATGGCCTCGAGCGTGTTCAGGAGCGGGACTGATCTCACCCGCCGTTTCAGGGCGTCGATGAACTCGTCTTTGTCCTCAAGCCCCGAGAGCCGCTGCAGTTCTTCCACCGAGAACGAGCCGCCGGGGATCATCAGTTCCCGCACGTCCTCATGGACGCGCCCGGCCCGGAGGCGGAAGAGGTTCTGGATGTTCCGGGTATCGATCTCGAGCTCGATGTACTTCAGGAATACGTTCCCACCCTTGACACCCGCTCTGGCATCGGCGATGAGCCGTGCGTAGTAGCCCTTGTAGAGTTCGTTCTCCAGGTGGGCAAATGACCCGGTCTCGATCGCGTGGGGAAGTTCCCGTTCGAGGACCGGGTAGAACTGCTCGCCCCTGAGGGCCTCGACAACCCGTTCCGGGGAATCTTCGGCGATCAGGCGGTCGAGAGCAATCCGGTCAAGCCTGCCGGCCGGGACCAGGACCTCCTTGATCCTGCCCGGCGACATCCCCTGCATCTTGCCGCGCAGGACGGTGACGACGTTCTGGATATCCCAGCGCCGCAGGTAACTCGCGGTGAAGTACTTCAGTTCCCCGGGCACAAGGTCCAGGATGTTCTGGTACTCCTTTGCGAGGTTCCAGCTCAGGGCCACCTCGACGAGGTTGATACCGGAGAAGGAGGTGCCGAGTTCATCGATCTCGGACCGATACTTGGTCTCACCGATGAACCGGGTGATCTCAGGCAGGCTCATATTCAGCATCCGGAGATAATCTTCGCGCGGTATCAGCCGTGACCTCCTTACGCGCATGCGGGTGCAGGCGTAGATGTAGTTGGTTGCCAGTCCGCTGCTACTTATCCCTGCCATGTATGAACCCCCTCACGTAAACAGGATATCCGACGCATCTTTCAGGGCGGATTCCCAGACTTCATCCAGGAACGTGCTGTAGCTGTAGTCGATCTGCAGGTCGCCGTCGGCGCTCTCGACGATGATGCCGCCGGGGATCTCGACGGGCGCGCCCACGGTGTAGCCCGAGAGGGACTTTGTCGCGCCGAGGACCTTTTCGACGACCGGGATATCCCGCCTGTTTGCGTGCACGGTGCCCTTCTTGATCTCCTCTGCCGCTCTCTTCAACAGGTCTGTGAGCGCCTTCTCGTGGAACTCAGCAGGCAGATCACCGACAGCAGCGAGCGAGGCCGAATAGACCTGATCGAGGAGCGTCTTCTGGGCGTTCAAGACCTGCCGCTTGACGACGAGGTTCGCTGCCGAGGCTTCCTGGTTGGCGATGTGGGCGGCAGCCCGGTCCACCTCCTCTTCGGCCGAGACCTTGATCGCGGCAGCCCGGGCCTGTGCGTCCTTCAGGATCTCCTCGACGTCGGCCCGGGTCTCTGCCCGGACCGCCGCGACCTCTCTTCGCCCTTTCTCCCGGATCTCGTTGACGACTGCTTCGAGTCCCATGGTTCACTCCATCAGAACAGAAGCAGCAGTGCAACCACAAGACCGAAGATAACGATAGTTTCGGGAATAACGGTAAGCAGCAGCACCAGACCGAACACGTCGCGGTTCTCCGCCGTCGCCCCGACCGCAGCGGAACCGATCGTCATCTCCGCAACACCGGCGCCGATGCCGGTAAGGCCGACAGCGAGAGCCGCGCCGAGTGCTTTCATTCCCATCTGCGATGCCTGTACCATTTCAAGAGTCATAACAACATCTGCCATTTCTTTATTCCTCCGTAAACTTAGATTTCATACCAAACGGGTTGTACTTCTTGCCTCCACCTTTGTAGAACTTGGTAAAGAACTCAACATAGTGGAGACGAAGTGAGTGCAGACCGCCTCCAAGGAGGCCGAGTGCCGTGTTCAGCGCGTGCCCCATAAAGAGGACGAGAACACCGAAGATGATGAGGATCACGCCGACCGGTGTGATCGCTTCAAGCTGGGGCTGTATCATCATACCGATCGCGATGTAGTTGACCACCATCGCGATAGCGACCGAGGATAAGCCCACCGCCACGAGACGGGCGTAGGACAATACGTGACTGATGATCGTCGGGATCTCGACCAGTTCGAGCGGGTTCTCCTGAGCGATCCCGAGGATGCCTGCCACCAGAAGGACGGCTCCCGCCACGGCGGCAACGTTGAGCCCCATGACGACGACGGGAAGACCCGTCAGGTCGGGCATCATCGGGATGGCGTAAAGCGCCCAGATCATGAGGAGAATACCCCACATCGTCCCGATCCACCCGGCATTGGCGATTGCCGCTTTTGCCGCATGTCTTCCGTGGTGAACCTTCCGGGCGTTGATCATGCCGAGGATCCGCCCGAGCGTGATGTGCAGGATGCCGATCCAGATTGCAAGGATCATGAGTTCGGTGACCTGAGGACCGTGACCGCCCGCGGCCACCCCTATGTTGAGGTGCCGGGAGTAGATCAGCGCCGGCCACGGGAGCGCGGTCCCGAAGATCTCGCTGTAGAGAATCCCGAAGATGATGCTCGATACACTTGCGTAGGTGAGCACCTTAAGAAGCATGCGCCCCTCGTCACCTGTCAGGAACTTCCGGAGCCCGAGGCTCAGGGCAAGCAGGATTGCTCCGTACCCCACGTCGCCGAGGATCAGCCCGAAGAAGATGGGAAACACGATGGCTACCATCAGCGTCGGGTCGAGCTCGGAGTACCGCGGCCGCGCGTAGATGTCCATGAGCACCTGGGTCGGCGAGGCAAACGACGGGTTCTCGTACTCCACCGGGACCTTTGCGTCGTCATCGATCGCCAGTTCCCCGATGTAGATCCGGCCGTTGGCCGCCTTCTCCAGTGCCGCCCGGACCCTGTTCACCCGGTCCTCGGGCACCCAGCCTTCAGTGATGAAGGTCTCCTCCGTGGTAGCAAACCGCAACGGGGCTTCCGCCCGCTCTACGTCGGCCGTGAGTAGTTCATCGCATGCTACCAGGAGATCAGTGTGCCTGTCCCGGATCTCCGCGAGCCTCTGGTTGACCCCGGCGATCCCGGCATTGACGTCCCGGGCTTCGCCGAGATGGGCTTTTTGGCGATCAGCCGGAGCTCCCGTCTCTTCCGGGACGGGAATCGCCTGGAACCCGGCATCAAGAAGAGTCCGCTCGACTTCTTCGCGGTGCTCATTAGGCACCACGACGGCGATCATGTTGCCGTCCACCTTGTCGGAAAAATATTTCTCGTGGGGGACGTCGATGGCTACATCATGCCTGATATGCCCGGTAAAGACGGTAAACCGGGTATACCCCCGGTAAAGTTCCAGGTCAAGGGGGAGCGCAGCAAACGGTTCGAGTTCTTTTGCGCGCTGTTCGTGCTCTTTCTGCCGCGCCTCCAGTTTCGAACGTGTTGCGACGAGACCTTCCACCTCCTCCAGGATGGCGGGAAGATCCGTCTTGATCCTCTCCCTGACCTTCGATGCGGGGATCTTTTCTCTGAGTTCTACGTTCCCGGGATCTATCCCGCACGCATTCTCGATGGCCCTGACCTTGATGAGCGCCGAGGCTGTATCGCTCGCTCCCGGGAGCGGGTGGCCGATCGATAACGCCGAGGCAGACTCGCTCTCCGGCACAAAGTCTTCGATGTGGTAGATGTTGTGACGGTAGAGTTCGCTGATGACGGTCTCGATCTCACCCTTCGGGACTGCGATGAGCAGCCGGCGCATCTGTTCAGGCCTTAACATGCAGGTGCTCCTTGAACCGCGAGACGACAAAGTCTACAGCCTTTGTGAGGTTTTTGCCTCCCTGCGCTTTGAGCGTCTCTGCGCGCGCTTCACCCTCCTTGACAATCTCTGTGTACCTGTTCTGCGCCTGGGCCCGTGCCTCTACGAGACGCCGATTCCTGTAATCCCCGGCATCGTTCTGTGCCTTCCGGACCAGGTTGTCGGCCTCCAGCTCGGCATCCGAGAGGCTCTTTTTCCTCTCGGCCTGCGCATCACGGATCATTGCCTGATACTCTTCTTCAGTTTCCCTGATGCTTTTCAGGACATCGGTCTTCATCAAACCCTCCTTCTCACGGCTTATGAATATTTGATGAAAATGAGCATATATTTATTGTTGTTTGTCCGCAGAGGATTTCTCCGGATTCAGACGCTCCACTGTCACCCCGGGGGGGAGTTGTTTCAGTGTAACGCCCCCGCTTACCCCGGTAAGCGAGAGCCCGGAGAGTTCCGCCGACGAGCAGATGAGGTGCTGCTCGGGGTGCGTCCCCCGCCGGATGTCGCAGGCAAGCAGGATCTCCGGGGCGACCGAGACGACCATCGATAACCGTCGCGACCCCGGATGGTCTTTTTTGAGGACGACAAGCGGGATATGGTACTGCCGGACCAGCTCGAGCATCATGCGTGCCTGCTCGATGGGGCCGCCTTCCGGCATCGAGACGGTGACCAGGTCGTCGGGGTCGACTGCCTGGCAGTACTCGTCGTCAGGGGTCTCGATACAGAGGGTAAACCGGGAACCGGCTTTCCCCACGAGCAGAAAAGAGTGTTCTTTGCGGACGATCAGGATCTCCCCGCCGAGGGGAACGAAAGCCTCATCCGGCGCGGCGGGGGGACTCCCGGACGCGCCGCCTTCAGGCTTCTTCGACATCTTCCGACTGGCAGCTCGGGCACATGGGCCGCTTTCCGATGCCCTTAAACCGCTCGCCGCACTCTTTGCAGCGGTAACTCTTGCCCTTCACCCGCTCGTCAAACTCGATATCGACAGGTCCGCCAACTGTACACATCTTGTCTCACCAGGAGAGTGTTGGGGGGCGGAGGATATAAAATTCTATCGCGAAACTCACGGCACGGCGGGACCGGGCCGCCATATCCCGGGGGCCGGGCTACCCCTGCACCCCGCCTCCCCCCTTCCGGGAAACCGGCGTGAGGGCCGCTCCCGGGCGCGGCTTCCCACCGGGTATCGGAAACACTGCCCTCGCCCCCGGGAGGGGGCGGGGGAAGAGGCCGAAGGCCGGGCGGGGCGGGGGGGACGGAGAAGCGTATGGGTATTCCGCCGGGGTGAAGCGCGGGTGGAGCGGGGTGGGGGTGCCGGGGAGGGGCGCTCTGGGGGGATGGGGCGAAGGCCGGGTATGGTCTGTTCATCCGGAATCGATGCACTACAGAAAGACGGTGAAGGCCACAAACGCGATGAATATCATCACGGCGGCGTGTTTGACCCCCGCCCGGAGCGACCCCTCCCCCATCTCCCCGGCGATCAGGCCCGAGAAGAGCGCCTGGATGAGGCACGCGTGGAAGAGGAGGCGCTCGAACGTCGCGACGGGGGTATTCCCGAACGACAGCCCGCCGGGCATGCTGCCGGTAGCAAGGGCGTCGACCCCTGCGAGCGCGGAGAGGAACTGGGCGTCGATGACGGCCACGACGAAGAGGAAGACGATGAAGACCAGGTAGACGATGGTGACGTAGATGAACATCTCTCCCCGCCTCTCGCGCTTGAGGGTCTCCGACATCGCGGCGTCGCGGGCAGCGATGTTCAGGACGTCGCCGATACCCCCGGTCATCCGGCTCGCCGTCGTGATCAGGGTGACCGCCCGGGCGATGGTGGGGGTGCGTATCCGCTCCTCGAACCGGACAAGCGCGTCCTGGACGCTCGCGCCCCAATCGATGTCGCGCTTGATCTTCTTGATCTCGTAGGTCAGCACCCCGAGGTCCGCCCTTACGACGATCGTGATCGCCTGCGCGAGGGTCAGGCCCACCTGGTTTATCCCGGAGAGGCGGTTGAGGAACTCGGGGATGGCCGCCTCAAGCCCCATCACCGTCTTCTGCCAGGACCAGTGGAAGATGCCGAACGGGACGAGGACGATAAGCAGCGCAACGACCAGGTGGTCGTCGAGGACGTCGATCAGGACCTCGACATCGGTGTAGGCCGGGGTCGCGAGGAAGGCGAGGAGGACGTACGCGAGCGCGACCGGCACCGTCACGTAGAACGTCCGGTTCGGTTCGACGAGGAACGCCCGGAGGGGGTTGCGCAGGAAGGCGCGGAGGTTGCGGACGCGGTCGTAATACTGCAGCTGCCGGACCAGCGGTTCGTCGCCGGCCCGCTCTTCGACCCGGACGTCGTCGAACTCGGTGAGCCAGCGCGCCTCGGTATACCGCTCGATCCCTTCAGTCTTGATCGAGATCGCGTCAAGAAAGAGGATGAAGAAGAGCGACCCGACCGGGACCAGGAGGTAGATGATGACCGAGAGCTGCAGGATGGGCGTGCTGCCCATAAACCCCATGACCACCATGACGATGATGATGAAGAGCGGGCCGGCGACGAAGAGCGTCACGTAGGCTTCGGCTGCGAGCTGGAGCGTGGAGAGGAAGGTCTTCTGCTCGAACCGGGCCTCCTCCTGGTAGGTGCGGACCCGGGCATCAAGGAAGGCGAGCATGTCTCCCCCGCTCTCGACCACGGAGACGAGGTCCTGGATGAAATCACACAGTTTCTCCGACGGGGTCGTCTCCTGCAGGTGCCGGAGCGCCGTGATCTGGTCGTAGCCGAAGTAGTCGGTGTCGCGGACGACGCGCCGGAACTCGTGGGCTGCTTCGCCGTAAACGCCTGAGTTCCCGCTGATCGCCCGAAAGACCGCCATCATCTCCGCTCCGCCCTGGCGCATGGCATACATGTAGGCGACGGCGTGGTGGAGCAGCAGGTTGATCCGGGTCTCCCGGTTCTTCTTGACGAGGGACGGATACTGCAGGAAGAAGACGGAGCCCGCATAGGCGGTGATGATGAAGACAACCGCGCTCGCGACGACCTGCAGGACGCCGACCGCGGGGTCCACCAGCATGAACGCCGGGAGCCGAATGGCGAATACGTTGTAGACCCTGATGCTCACCTGCGGGAGAACTGCAAACCGCAGCGTGAGGAAGGCGAGAAGTGCCCAGAAGGCGCCGAAGAGCCCGGAGACAAGGAACGTTTTGAGGAGGTAGCGGTCGAGGGTGACCCCGAGGTTCGCCGCAACAAGGTCTTCGTGGAGGCTCCGGTAGCGTATGGGGTCGCGCTCCACCAGCCGGCGGACGAGGCGGCGGATACGTGTGCAGGCGGGCAGGATCACCGGATCAACCTGCCGAGGTCGTCGAGGGAGGCGAGCACCCGGTCAGGCTCGATCGCAAAGGCCTGGACGATCCGGGCGACCGTCCTGTAGTCCCTGATACCCTGTTCCTGCATCGCAAGAAGGACGGAACGCCTGATCTGGAGTTCTTCGTCGAGCCGGGCCCGGCTCCAGCCGCGGTATTCCATGATCTCGCCGAGGATCCGCGACCGCCCGGAGTAGGAGAAGGTGTCGGGCACAGGGTTGTACTCGTAGACCGTGTTCACCTGGAGGCTGCCGGTGACGGGGTCAATCCCGGCGAGTTCGATGATCTCCCGGCACCTTCTCACGCGGTCGTATCCCCGGTGGGTGAGCGCCTGGACGGATACGATGTCGAGCGCCTGGAGCATGTTCCGGGGCACGTTGAGCGGTTCGTTCTCCAGGCGGTGGATCGCCGCATCGACGCCCCCGGCGTGCATGGTGGAGAACGTCGTGTGCCCGGTGCTCATCGCCTGAAAGAGGGTCTGGGCCTCGCTCCCCCGGACCTCGCCGACAAGGATGTACTCGGGGCGCTGCCGCATCGCGGCCTTGAGGAGGTCGAACATCCCGATGGTGGCGCCGAGCCCCTCCGAGACCGTGTCGCGCGTGACGGTCGCAACCCAGTTCTCGTGGTAGAGCGTGATCTCGCGGGTATCCTCGATGGAGACGACCTTTGCGAGCGGCGGGATGAAGAGGGCGACCGCGTTGAGCGACGTAGTCTTTCCCGATGCAGTGCCGCCGACAAAGAGCAGGCTTTTGTTATTCTCGATCGCCATCCAGAAGTAGACGAGCTGGTCGACGTTGAAGGTGTGGGACTCCATCAGTTCGACGGGCGTGAACGGGGCTTCGCGGAACTTCCGGATCGTGAACGAGGTGCCCCGGGTGGTGACCTCGCTGCCGAAGGTGAGCTGCAGCCGTGAACCGTCGGGGAGGGTCGCGTCCACAAGCGGGCTCCCGATCGAGACGTGTTTGCCCGAACGCTGGGCAAGGGTGATCGCAAGCGAGTTTAAGGCCGGTTCGTCAAAGAGGATGTTCGTCTTGATGTTCTGGTGCCTGCGGTGGTAGAGGAAGAGCGGGATTTTGGTGCCGTCGCAGGAGATATCCTCGATCTGCGGGTCTTTCATCAGCGCGTCGATGCGCGACCAGCCGAGGAAGTTGCGCTCGAGGTAGTAGCGGATCTTGAAGGCCGATCTGTCGTCAAGGGCGAGGCCGTACTCCGTCAAGAGGTCCTGCGTCTTCCTGGAGAGGACCACCCGGCGATCGGCGGCGATGTCGTGGTCGTCGAGGATCAGGACGTCGCGGAGGTCGTCAAAGAGCCGTTCAAGGAGTTCGTACTCGAACTCCGAGAGCACCGGCTCGAAGAGGAGGTATTCGGCCTGGTTCGTCCCGGTGTTCCGGGCGATCACGGCGAGCGAGAGGCCTATGGTGATCCAGTAGCGGTCGAGCTCCTCGTAGCCCGGGGGAGGTGCCGCTTCCACGAGAGGGCCGTGCACTGCGGGGTCGTAATCGCCCGCGATCTCGACGCCCTTCCGGAAGAAGCAGGTCCGGTCCAGGAGGCGGGAGAGGCCGGACCTCTCCCGGGGGCTGGGCTCTTCGGCCGCCGGGCGGGGGGCGCCCGGCGTCATCGCGGCATCCCCACCGGCGGCGCGCCCATACATGTCTTCGTCTGAGGACAGAACGCTGTTTGCTGCATAATCTCCGTGACCTGCGTCGTTCCAAACCCGGCCCCGGAGGGCGGATCGGCACCTCCCGGGGACCTGCGTAAACAATAGGTGGTGTGGAGCGGCATCCTTATAAATCTGCTTTTTTCGCCGTCTCCGGCCGCAACTTCCACCGATACCACACAGGATCAGAACAAATAAATCGTTCGCCTTATATATGGGATGTATCCATGCGCGACCGCCTCCAGTTACGGATGCCGACGGGCATCACCTCGCTTGACCCCCTGCTGGACGGGGGCGTCCCGCCGGGATCGGCGGTGCTGCTCCTCGGGGAGCACGGTGCCGGCAACGTCGAGTTTGTGCAGACCTCGATCATGCACCTCGCCATCCTGAAGCGGAGCGGGAAGGCGGGCGAGCACCTCCTCCCGGACAGGATCGTGTACGTGACGCTCACCCGGATGCGGGAGGATATCCTCAGGGAGATGGCTCTCTCGTTCAACCCGGATCTCTATACTCAGCTCAAGGAGGAGATCGTCTTTTACGATCTCTCGGAGCTCTACTTCGATGCGAGCATCGTCCCCCCGGACTGGTACGGGGAGGGGAGCGCCATCGAGCGCCTGCAGAAGAAGCAGCGCCGGGAGAGCGGCGACGTCCTCGCGGAACTCGCCCGGGTGCTCGGCGGATGCCCGGACAACAGCCTGATCGTCATGGACTCGCTGACCGGGATCGCGCCGTCGCTGACGGGGAGTCCGCGGTGGCACGCGTTCATCGCCTTCCTGCGCGGCCTGCAGCAGGTGGCAAAACGCCGGAACATCACGATCTATCTCCCGCTCACCTCCGGCATCCTGGACCGGTCGCGGGAACTTGAGATCGCCGACTGTGTCGACGCCACACTCCTCTTCCGCTGGGAGGAGACCGGCGCACAGCGCCGGCAGCGGGTTATGCACTTTGAGAGGTTCCGGGGCGTGATGCCCCGTCTCGAGGATAAGGATCTCGTGAAGTTCGCGGTGAAGATCTCCGCGGCGGAGGGGTTTGAGGTGCAGAACATCAGGGTCGTGGTTTAAACGGCTGACCGGGTGAAGTTCGGGGTCGTGGGCCTGGACGAGATGCTCTCGGGGGGGCTGCTCGAGCGGAGCATCTGCGCGATCGTCGGCACCTACGGGACCGGGAAGACGATGTTTGCCCTCCAGTTCGCGTACGAGGGGCTCAGCCGGGGCGAGCGGGTGATCTACATCAGCCTCGAAGAGCGGGAGGAACTCCTCCGCGCCACCATGGCGCAGAAGGGGTGGGATACGGAGGTCTTCGGCGACCGGTTCTCCCTTCTCCGGCTGGACCCGACCGACTTCAACCTCGCGATCAGCAGCATCAAGAGCGAGCTTCCCGCCCTCATCAGGAGCACCGGAGCCTCACGGGTGATCATCGACCCGATATCGCTCTTTGAGGGGCTCTTCGTGGACGAGTCCGTCCGGCGGCAGGAGATGTTTTCGTTCATCGAGATGATGCGGGACGAGAACTGCACGCTCATAATGACGAGCGAGACCGAGATGACGGACCCGAACGGGAGCAGGTACGGCCTTGCGGAGTACCTGGCGGATACGGTGATCCTCCTGCGCTACGTCCGCTCCCCGGGGCTCACCGAGGTGCACCTGGCCCTCGAGGTCGTGAAGATGCGCCGGTCGGCCCACTCCCGCGAGATCAAGCCGTTCGAGATCCACGAGGACGAGATCACGGTCTACTCAGAGGCGAGCCTGTTTTAGGGAGGGGGCGGGGAACAGCCCTCGCGAGGGTTTCCCGGGGGGGTGCAGGGGTAGCCAGAACCCGGTTCTTCTCCGGGATCCCCCGGGGCGGTGGACCGTGGGGGTATCGCCACGGGGGGTGGGTCTTTTCCCTCCCTACAGGCGGGTACCCGTATATCCCTCTCTGAAGCCTCACTGACGGATACTCATACGCCGTTCTCCGGCATCCCCTACCCCGCCCGCGCTGCGCGCTCCTCCCCCGCCCCCTCCCGGGGGCGAGGGCAGTCATGGCGATACCCGGTGGGAAGCCGGGCCAGGGGAGATGGTGCCGGCGCCGGTTTCCCTGAGGGGTCAGATGAGGTTCAGGAGTTAGCCTGAACCCGGCTCTTTCCCCGGGATCTCCCCATACAGTGGACCGTGGGGGTATCGTCACGGGGGGAGGGGACCGGGGAGGGGGTTTCCCCTCCCCGGACAAAAGGACGCCCAAAAGTCCCTCTCCGGCACCCCCCCGCCCCCTCCCGGGGGCGAGGGCAGTGCTTGCGATACCCGGTGGGAAGCCGAGCCCGGGGAGCGGCGTTGCCACCGGTTTCCCGGGAAGGGTGGGGAGAGCTGCCCCTGAGCCGGTTCTTCCCCGCGATCTCCCCGGGCAGTGGACCGTGGGGGTATCGCCACGGGGGGAGGGGACCGGGGAGGGGGTTTCCCC
>Ga0208462_1000923_pt1 | contig 23353 bp, 24 predicted proteins | sample AD_SCU001_MetaG_FD_184452 | JGI IMG/M metagenome (GOLD analysis project Ga0208462, IMG submission 184452) | Active sludge microbial communities of municipal wastewater-treating anaerobic digesters from China - AD_SCU001_MetaG (SPAdes) (version 2) | ecosystem: Engineered > Bioreactor > Anaerobic...
ATACCGCGAAGCCCGACGGCCAGCCCCGGCGGTGCCTGGATGTCTCGCGCGCGGAGCAGGAGTTCGGGTTCCGGGCGAAGGTCGACTTCCGCGAGGGGCTGGAGCGGACGATTGCGTGGTACAGGAACGAAAGGATATGAAGATCTCTATCATTGGATGCGGTTACGTCGGCGCGGTCACGGGAGCGTGCTTTGCCGCCCTCGGACACGAGATCGTGTTCGTCGATCTCGATCCGGATAAGATTGCCGCGATCAACGCCGGTAGGTCGCCAATCTATGAGCCCGGGCTTGATGGGTTGCTGCAGAAGAATGCCTCAAAGATCGCAGCAACGGATGACCTCGCGGGCGCTGTATCCCGCACAGAGGTTACGTTCATCTGCGTCGGAACCCCTTCACAGCAGGACGGATCGATTGATCTCGCTTTCGTCCGGTCTGCTGCTGCCGGGATAGGCCGGGTCTTGAAAGATAAATCGGATGGTCACACTGTCATCATGAAGAGCACCGTCCTCCCCGGGACGACTGAGGGTGTCGTTCTTCCTATCCTCGAGGTAGAGTCCGGGAAGCGGGCTTTCGTCGATTTTGGGCTGGCCTCCAACCCGGAGTTCCTCCGGGAAGGCTCAGCCCTCAGTGACTTTTTTGCGCCGGATAGAATTGTCATCGGGATCTCGGACGATCGTTCCCGTCGCCTCCTCGAAGAACTCTATGCGCCTATCGACTGCCCGAAGATGTACACCGCCATTCCTGTCGCCGAGATGATCAAATACGTCAGCAACGCGTTTCTCGCGACAAAGGTCAGTTTTGCAAACGAGATCGGCAACATCTGCAAACGGATGGGGATCGATACCGCCGAGGTCTTCAGGGGCGTGGGGATGGACCACCGGATCAACCCGGCGTTCTTCCGATCCGGCATCGGGTTCGGGGGCTCCTGCTTCCCGAAGGATGTGCGGGCGTTGATTGCCAAAGCGGAAGAGGTCGGAGTCGAACCGAAGATCCTGAAAGACGTCATCGAAGTGAACGAGGAACAACCGTTGAAACTCCTCGAACTGCTCGAGACGCATATTCCTGATGTCGACCGGAAGACGATTGGAGTTCTCGGTCTGGCGTTCAAACCGAACACCGACGATGTGCGGGAGAGCCGGGCGATCCCGATCGTCGAGACTCTGCTTCAGAAAGGGGCAACGGTCCTTGCCTACGACCCCATGGCGATGGGGAACTTCAGGAAGCTCTACCCGCAGGTCAACTATGTCTCTACTGCTGCAGATGCTCTCGCTGCAGACGCCGTGCTCATCACGACGGAGTGGGAGGAGTTCGAGAGCCTGAACTACACCGGGAAGACCGTCGTCGACGGGAGAAGGATCGAAAGAGCACGGGACGGTTCTACCTACGACGGGGTGTGCTGGTGATGGCGGTCACAAAAGCGGTTATCCCCGCGGCAGGGCTCGGCACGAGGTTCCTGCCGGCCACGAAATCCATGCCGAAAGAGATGCTTCCCATCATCGACGTTCCGGTCATCCACTACGTCGTCAAGGAGGCCCTGGACTCGGGGATCGACGACATCATCATCATTACCGGCCGGAGCAAGCGTGCTATCGAGGATTATTTTGACGATTCGCCCGAGCTCGAGATGCACCTTGCAAAAGGCCGGAAAGAGCACCTCCTTGCGATGGTGCAGGAGATCTCGTCGCTCGTCGACATCCACTATATCCGGCAGAAAGAACCTCTGGGGCTGGGCGATGCCGTTCTCCGGGCCGAGAAGCACATCTGCGACGAACCGTTCGCCGTGCTGCTCGGAGACGACATCATCAGGAATGAGAAACCCTGCACCCGGCAGCTGATCGATACGTTCGACCGCTACCGCTGCTCCGTCGTCGCGGTTGAAGACGTGCCGGAGGAGATGGTCAGCAGTTACGGGATCATCAAGGGCAGGAAACTTGAAGATTCCCTCTTCCTGCTTGAAGATATCGTGGAGAAACCGAAGGCGGAGGAAGCACCCTCGACCATGGGCGCGATCGGACGTTACGTCTTCACCCCGGAGATATTCGACTGTTTAACGAGGACAACCCATGGCATCGGAGGGGAGATCCAGTTGACGGACGGGATCCGCCTCCTGAAAGACAGCCAGAATATCTACGCCTACACGTTCTACGGCAGGCGGTATGACACCGGCGACCGGATGGGCTACATCGAAGCGATCATCGACTTCGCCCTGGAGCACGACGATCTCCGGGACGATGTGATGGCGTATATGAGAAGGGTGGTGCAGGCATGAGGGCCCTTGTGACCGGGTGTGCCGGGTTCATCGGGAGCTCGTTAGTAGACCGGCTTTTGCGTGACGGGTATGCGGTGATCGGTATCGACCGGTTCTCGGACTACTACGCGAGGGATCTCAAAGAGCGGAACCTCTCATCCGCGATGGAGCATCCGTATTTCACGCTGCTGGAAGAGGATATACTCGATATGGATGGCTTTCCGCCTGTCGATTACATCTTTCACCTTGCAGCGCAGGCAGGCGTCCGGGCATCGTGGGGAGAGAGTTTCGAGGTCTACACCCGCGACAACATCCTCGCGACCCAGCGGCTGCTTGAGTCCTATAAGTCTCGGGAGATCAGGAAGTTCGTCTACTCTTCGTCCTCCTCGGTCTACGGCGATACGGAACTCCCCATGCGCGAAGACCGGATGGTGCAGCCGGTCTCCCCCTACGGGGTGACGAAACTTGCCGCCGAGCACCTCTGTTCGCTGTACTGGAAGAACTATCGCGTCCCGGCGGTGTCGCTCCGGTACTTCACCGTGTACGGCCCGCGCCAGCGGCCGGACATGGGAATCAACAAGTTCGTCAGGGCAGTTTTGGGCAATGAGGCGATCACCGTCTACGGCGACGGCACGCAGACGCGGGACTTCACCTACATCGACGATATCGTCGAGGCAAACGTCCTTGCCGCCGGAAGTGATGTCAGGGGCGAGGCCTTCAACATCGGCGGTGGGAACCGGATCAGTGTAAACGACCTGATCGGTGCTATCGAGGAGGTTGTCGGGAAGAGTGCAGTTGTCGAGCACAGTGCAGAGCAGAAGGGCGACGTGAAGGACACCTGGGCCGACACCCGGAAGGCAGAGGAACTCCTGGGCTGGCATGCCCGGACCGGAATAACTGCAGGATTAAAACGCTACGTCGACTGGATCCGGGAAGAACCATGACTGAACAGGCATCCGACTTCGAACTGGTCATCCGCCCGAAGTACGGCCTCTTTGACCTGAACTGGAAGGAGCTTCTGGAGTACCACGAGCTCCTCTTCTTCCTTGCCCTCCGCGAGATCAAGATTCGGTACAAGCAGACCGTCATGGGGGCGTCCTGGGCGGTGCTCCAGCCCCTCTTCACGATGATCGTCTTCACCCTGATATTCGGCGGCCTTGCCCAGATGCCCTCGGAGGGGATCCCGTATGCCCTCTTCTCCTACTCGGGCCTGCTTCTCTGGACTTACTTCCAGAACGCGCTGACCAACTCGGGAAACAGCCTGGTCGGGAACGCGCAACTCCTCTCGAAGGTCTACATGCCGAGGATATTCATCCCGACGGCGCCGTGCCTTGCGGGGATCGTGGACTATGCGATCGCCATGACGATCCTTGCCGCCATGATGGTCTACTACCAGTTCATGCCGACGGCCGCGATCCTCCTCCTGCCGGTGATCGTCCTCCTGACCCTCCTCCTCGCGGCGGGAGTGGGCTACTGGCTCTCATCGATCAGCGTGAAGTACCGGGACGTCAAGTTCGCCCTCCCGTTCTTCATCCAGCTCCTGATGTTCGTCTCGCCGGTGATCTACCCAACGGACATCCTCAGCGAGAACCTGCAATGGCTCCTCTCCCTCAATCCGCTCACCGGCCTCCTCAACGCTCACCGGGCGGTCCTCCTCGGCCACGTCCCGGTGGACTACGTCGGGCTTGCCATATCGGCGGCAATCACGCTTGCGATCTTCTTCAGCGGGATCCTGTACCTCCGCCGGACGGAGAAATACTTCGCGGACCTGGTGTGACATGACATCCCGGAACAACAAACCGATCATCGAGGTGAAGCACCTCTCGAAGGAGTACCAGATAGGGATGGACCGGACCTACAAGCGGTTCACGGAGAGTTTCACGAACGCGGTGCGTCACCCCGTAAGGACCCTGCGTGGCCTCACTGGATCGAAGGAGACCTTCTGGGCCCTCAAGGACGTCAACTTCGAGGTCGAGCGCGGTGAGGTCCTCGGCATCATCGGGAGGAACGGCGCCGGCAAGAGCACCCTCCTCAAGATCCTCTCCCGGATCACCTACCCGACCGAGGGCGAGATCGTGATGCGGGGCCGGGTCGGCTCCCTCCTTGAGGTCGGGACCGGTTTTCACCCCGAGCTCACCGGCCGGGAGAACATCTACTTCAACGGCGCCATCCTCGGGATGAAGAAGCGCGAGATCGAGGACAAATTCGAGGAGATCGTCAAGTTCTCGGGCGTCGAGAAGTTCCTGGATACCCCGGTGAAGAGGTACTCGAGCGGGATGAATGTGCGGCTCGCGTTCTCGGTGGCGGCGCACCTGGACCCGGAGATTCTGCTGGTGGACGAGGTGCTGGCGGTCGGGGATGCGGAGTTCCAGAAGAAGTGTCTCGGGAAGATGGGGGAGGTGGCGAGCGAGGGGAGGACGGTGATTTTTGTGAGTCATAATATGGGGGCGGTTAAAGCACTGTGTTCAAGAGGGGTTGTATTAGACGAAGGTACAATTCGCGTTGTTGGAGATCCAGATACGACAATTGATCAATATTTAAATAAAATACATCGAGAGATTTATAATGTTCCCTTGTCTGATAGAAGACGAGATAAGCCAGTATCTTTACGAGCAAAGATTCTCAATCTGGAGATTGTGTCTGAAAAAACAAGAGTTATAGATGCTCTGGATGGTACCAAACCCTTTGAAATACACCTAACTATTCAGGCATTTAAACAAGTAAGATTGGCTGTTCAAATCGAGATACGTAATGATTCTAGAACAATTATACTTTGTTCATCTGAACTACAGCAGAATAAAACATTTGAATTCAAACCTGGAATTTATAAAATAATATGCCTTTTACGTCCTAGCTTATTAGCATCCGGAGAATATCGAATAACTTGCGGCTTAGCAGTAGGGCCACATGAATGGATTGATTATGTAGTTGATGCTCATCAGTTTTCAATAAAAGAATTGGATATTTACCACAACGGTTTTTCTCTATCACAGAGAGATGCAGTATTTCATGTAAATCATTCGTGGGAAGTTCAGCGTGGGGTATAAATTAGTAGTAACAGTGGGGGCTGAATATGATGATTGTAAGCGGACTGATGCAATATTTCCACAATATATGGACGTTACGTAAAATATTTTCTGGATATTATAAGTTCACTATCGAGGACATGTTAATGTACCTTCAGTATGCCGAATCTCCGGGACCCCAAAAAAACTATCCCATTGTTCGCATAATTAACGCTTCCACAGCTTATAATTGTTTAAAAATAGGGAAATATCGTTATTGCTGGCCAAAAATGTTCGACATTAGTGCTCTTCCATATATGTATCAGGAGGTATTTGAACCAGCAGATGACAATCCCCATGCGTATGAATATGAAAATCTTAAATTAGCAAAGGGCGATATCTGTATCGATGCGGGGGCATGCGAAGGTTTTTTCACTCGCTATGCCCTTGAAAGAGGGGCAAGGGTAATTGCAATTGAACCAGTAAATGTATTAGCCAAAGCCTTAAAACATACTTTTTCTGAGGAAATTGAGGCGGGTAGTGTTTCCATATGCAATAGGGCAATAGGACTTTACACTGGTCAGGGGCATTTATACTCTGACCCTATACAAGTCTATGAGAGCCGTTTGGATAGCGATGGTGAAGAGATTGATATTATTAAACTTGATGATCTAATAACTGCGAAGATAGATTTCATTAAGATGGATATTGAAGGAGGCGAAGTGGGTGCTTTGTACGGTGCAAAAAATATTATTCAGCAGTATAAGCCAAAATTGGCCATAGCAGTGTATCATAAATATGAAAATGCTCAAGAAATAATGGAATTCTTACAAGAGATATGCCCCAGTTATACTATTCTTCATCGGGGCATTTTTGCGCATGGTGGTGTAAAACCAAGGCCAATGATGGTTTATGCATGGTGAGGATTGATTAATTATCCAATAAGAAGGTTGTTGCCATGGGATCAAGCATATCACGTAAGTTTTTGAAGTGCTGGGATGCAATTATGAGAGGGATTTTCTCCCAAAATCCTCAACCTGACTTCGTCCAGGTACTTGAGAAAATTGGAAGTGAATTGCCAAATCAAGAGTTCTACAAAGAGAAAAACGAGGGTTTAAAAATCCTAATGACTTCTTTTAGCATACATGAACCATGTTTCCTCCATGATCGTATTCTCAGCTATGCACTCAGGTTGAGGGGTGCAAGTATAATTCCAATGTATTGTGACTCGATTCAAACGAACGAATGTAATGTATACGGTGGTGTATGGGGAGGGAGTTCATTTAAAAAAAACTGCAAACATTGCCGTGAGCAATCGGAGTTACTCTGGGATGATAATCCAATAAAGCCACTTCAATTGTCGAAATTTATCAATAAGGAGGAGACTTTGAAAATCGACCAAAAAATAGAGTCGATGGATATTGACTGGATAGATTACCAAGAAGGAGTATTTTCTTTTGGGAAATGGGCAAAAGATATTCTGGTTAATAATTATGTGGTAGGGGACTATCATCTGGTCCCGCAATATAATGAACTTGGTAAAAATTATGTTCGGAATCTTCTATTATTAGAGACGGCATATAGCAATATTATTAGTGAAACACAACCTGACAGGGTCATTTCAAATGATAGTTATTATGGTATGTGGGCAATACTCCAAAAAATTTGTGAACAAAAGAGCATTCCTTTTTACTCTCACTGGATAGGGGGTCGACCTGATGGTTGGTGCTATGCGTACAATGATGCTCCAATGAATCTTGACTTCTCCAAACCGTGGGATGCTTTTGTAAAAATTCCCCTGAATGAGGTGCAAACACAGAAAATAAAGGACTGGATAGATACACGCTCAACAGGAAAAGGTATGATACTTGATACGGCCTCACTTCAGACATTTAATTCCGATAACTATGATTTTTCAAGGATTAATCTAACAAAACCTACAGCATTATTGCCCTCAAATGTCATCTGGGATCTGGCCGCACTGAACAAGCAAATTGTTTTCTTAGATATGATTGACTGGATTGAACAGACGGTACATTGGTTTGCAGATCATCCGGAATACCAGTTGGTCATCAAGCCACATCCTGGAGAACTTCATCCTGCAATACCAGAAACAAAAGAGCGTGTTAGTCTTGCGCTTTCAGAGAGGGGGGTCACGATCCCATCAAATGTATTTTTGTTAACACCTCGGGTTAAGTGTACTGTCTATGATTTATTGCCGATATGCACTGTTGGTCTTGTTCACACAACCACTGTTGGTATAGAAATGGCAGCAAGAGGGATTCCTGTAATAACAACAGCACGAGCCCCCTACCGTGGTTTTGGGTTTACTCTTGATCCAACAACTCAAGATGATTACTATGATGATTTGGAGAGATGTCTTGCTGGACAAGAACTTATTGAGCGTCAAAGACAGATAGAAAGGGCGTATAAATTTATATTATTTTACCACTTTCATTACTACACAAAGATTGATGTTATGGACTATTCGTGGGGTAAATCCCCTCAACTTAAAGTTCAATCAATCTCTGATTTATCCCCGGGCAAGAATATCTATTTAGATTATGTAGTTGATTCAATATTAGATGGCGCACCGATAGTATCAGAAAATCGATGGCCTCCGGAAAGTTGATCGATGATTATTGGATTTGAGTGATGGATTGACTACTGATGAGCGTTATGCTGATGGAAAAACTAAGAAATATCCATAGATTTTCTATTTTGGCAAAGTATCGTAAGTTCTATATTAATTAGGGTTTTAGCAATTATGGGTCATTCTAAAATGATGACAGAGAAAAATATTGCCGTTATTCCTGCCCGAGCAGGAAGTAAGAGAGTAGTCAATAAAAATATTAGAGAGATGTGTGGGCGTCCTCTTATTGCTTATACCATTGAGGCGGCAAAAAAATGCGGTCTCTTTTCACGTATAATTGTCAGTACAGATAGCAAAGAAATTGCTACGATATCTGAGGAATATGGTGCGGAAACTCCTTTTTTGAGAGAAAAAAACTTGGCTGATGATTATTGCCCTGTCTCATTGGTAACACTTGATGCTATCGTTAAATTAGAGGATTCAGCAGATCAATACGAAAATGTATGTCAATTGATGGCAAACTGTCCATTAAGGGACGATATTGATATATTAAACAGTTATCAACAATTTTCGGAAACTCGAGCTGGCGCTCAAATCTCGGTTACTAAATTTGGATGGTTCAGTCCTTGGTGGGCAATGAAATGTGATGTCAACAATAAATTGATACCTCTTTTTGAAGAACAATTAAGCAAACGCAGCCAGGATTTACCTGAATTATATTGCCCAACAGGGGCAATTTGGTGGGCAAGAATTAACACGCTACGTGAAGAAAGAACTTTTCATTGCACGAGCAAAACAGGATGGATAATCCCCTGGGAAAAGGGTATCGATATTGACACGGAAGATGACTGGGAAATGGCTGAAATTCTCATGCAAAATAAGTTAGGGATAAAAAATGACAGATCATAAAAGTGCGCTCTTCACGACTGTATACCCTGAAGGAATAAGATACCTGAGTGATTGGCACTCCTCCGTTAATCGCCAGGATACTTCAGATTTTGATATCTGGATTGGGTGCGATCGCCTCTCCCCAGAAGAGGCACAAAGGGTAATGGGATGTCAAATAGAGGCAACATGGATAATTCGAGGTGGCGATGAAACGCCTATCCAGTTTAGAGAGAGAGCGATTCGAAGAATGATTGATCACTACCCTGAGATCATATTCGTTGATAGTGATGACATTCTGGAACCCTCTCGTGTGAGCGCCGCTCAAGATGCCCTTCAGCATTATGATGGATATGGATGCTCAATGAATATTATTGATGAAGATGGACGCGATCTAGAAATTGAATTTATGCGTCCTCAAAATTCGGATCTCGTAGATATTTCACTCAAAAATAATATATTCGGCCTCTCTAATACTGCTTATCGCTCAGAAACAATAAAGAAGTGCCTTTCTTTCCCTAAAATGTGTGTATTGCTTGATTGGTTCATTGCGATAAGAACTATGAGTAACGGTGCAGACCTATTTTTCGATGATATTGCCCGAATGAAATATCGGCAATATTCTGCAAATACTGCGCGTGTGTTGCCTCCTTTTTCTGCTCAGCAGATCCTTTACTCAACAAAACTGGTTCTTCAGCATTATGACCTTATCTTAAGGTGCATTCCAGAATTGAGTCCTTCCTTCAAGAAACAGATTCTCATGTTCCAAGACAGAGTTCTTTTATTTAATAATAGCATAGTTCAATCTACGGAAATGTTGAACGAATATATCAAAAGATTGAATAAATTACCTGCAAAGCACATATGGTGGTCATGTGTCGCTCATCCCGATCTGGAGGAGATATGGAAACCATAAACATTGATGGCAAAACTGTCGGAAAAGGAAAAGCACCTTATTTTATCGCTGAGATTGGTTCAAATCATAATGGCGATATGGACCTGTGCAAAAAAATGATCGATGAAGCAATTGCATGCGGTGCCGATGCCGTTAAATTTCAATCTTGGACGAAGTCATCGCTGATCTCGAAGGCAGAGTATGCCCGCAATACGGAATATTCTGATAAAAAGAAGCATTTTGGGTCTCTAGAGGCGATGGTTGAGAGATATCAGTTCACATCACAGCAACATGAAGAAATTGCTTCATATTGCGAAAAGGCGGGTATTTCTTTCTTATCGAGTTGCTTTTCGAATGAGGAAGTCGATTTACTTGACTCTCTTAATGTACCTGTATTCAAGATAGCATCCATGGACATTAACAATCTCCCACTACTTGAGTATGTTGCGACCAAAGGCAAACCAGTAATTCTTTCAACCGGGATGGCCTCTCTCGGAGAGGTTGAAACCGCTGTTGCTACGCTAAGTTCATCTGGATCTGGCCCCATTGCTCTCTTGCACTGTGTTTCTATTTATCCGCCGAATTTTGAGACTATTAATCTACGCAATATCTCGACGCTTGAGATGGCTTTTGATATACCAGTGGGGTTTAGTGATCATACGTTAGGAACTGCAATCCCCATTGCTGCTATCGCCTTGGGTGCCTGTATCATTGAAAAGCATTTTACACTGGATAAAAATCTACCCGGCTGGGATCACGCGATCTCAGCTGACCCGGTTGAGATGAGAAAAATAGTTCAGGAAGGAAAGGAAGTCTATCTATCCCTTGGAAATACTATCAGGACCGTCAACGACGATGAGATTGAGAAACGGAAAAAGTTCCGCCGGAGTGTAGTTCTTAAAAGGAACATGAAAATGGGAGAAATCATTACTAAAGGCGATATTGATTTCAAGCGACCCGGAACCGGGATCAACCCTACTGAAGTACAATATGTCATCGATAGGTCATTGAGTAGGGATTTGGAATCTGATGTTGAATTAAAATGGTCTGATCTTAATTAAAACCTTTCTTCTGTTAAAATACCCCGGAGAAACAAATGAGGTTCGAAGATTGGAGATATCCTGAAATTAAAGATGGGTCGCCCACAAAATACAACTGGGTTGTTCAGCACCCACAGAAGTTAACTTTAGGTTATAAAACCGATGTTGGAGCATTTTCGTACATAAACGCAAAATACGGGGTATGTATCGAGGATAATGTGCAGATTGGATCGCATTGCTCCATATATTCTGTATCAACAATTGATAATAAAAAAGGGCGTGTTATATTAAAGAAAAATTGTAAAATCGGTACACATTCTGTGGTGATGCCGGGCGTCACCATTGGAGAAAACTCAATCATTGGAGCCTTTAGTTTTGTAAATAAGGATATTCCGGCGAATGTAATTGCATATGGAGTGCCTGCCCAAGTGGTGAAAGTGATCAATCTCGAAAATGGAACCTCTGACTCTATTGGTGATTAAACTATGACTTGGAAAATTCCCCTGTTTAAAATGTACTGGGACGAAGATGATGTCAGTGCCGTCAGTGAAGCAATTCGATCAGGGATGAATTGGGCGGTCGGACCAAATGTCTCTCGATTCGAAGAAGAGATTGCGAATTATATCGGAACGAAATATTGCCTCACATTTAATTCTGGAACCTCCGCAACCCATGCAGCCCTCCTTGCCCACGGGGTTGCTCCTGGCGATGAGGTTATCGTCCCCTCCTTTACCTTCATCGCAACGGCAAACACCCCCCAATTTGTCGGGGCAAAACCTGTCTTTGCAGACATCGAAGAAACCACCTTCGGGCTGGACCCCGAAGATGTGGTCGAACGGATCACTCCTAAGACACGGGCGATCATGCCTGTCCACTATGGAGGATACCCCTGCAGGATCCAGGAGCTGCGCGAGATCGCCGATGATCACGATCTGATACTCATCGAAGACGCAGCAGAGGCCTTTGGGGCATCTATCGGCGGCAGGAAGGTTGGAACCTTCGGAGATTCTGCAATGATGAGTTTCTGCCAGAATAAAATAATCACAACTGGTGAGGGCGGTGCTATCGTGACCGATTCCCGGGAAGTATACGAAAGGATGAAACTTATCCGTTCGCATGGCCGTCTTGAAACCGCCGATTACTTCTCAACCACTGCGGTGATGGACTATGTCTCCCTTGGCTATAACTTCAGGATGTCGAATATCACCGCGGCGCTGGGTGTTGCGCAACTAAACAAAGTCGAAGAGATCATCAGGATGCGGCGGGCTGATGCCGCCTACTACATTCAGCGGCTGAAGGTCGATGTGCCGGACTGTGTCATCCCGGAACTCCCGGAGGACTATTTCCATGTATACCAGTTGTTCTCTCTTCGAGTCAAGGATCGTGACGCACTGATGCGGTATCTTGAGAGCAAGGGAATAATGACGAAGATATACTTCTCACCAGTTCACTATACGCACTTCTACCGTTCCCAGATGAATGGTTCATATAACCTGCCAATAACCGAAAAAGTTTCAGAAGATACTCTCAGCCTCCCCTTCTATCCCGGGATTTCACGGGATGATATCGATTACGTGATAGACTCCATGAAAGAGTTCTATGGAGTGGACTGAATGGATGAAGCTGAGTACTATCGCGGTAAATCGATCCTTGTGACGGGGGGCGTAGGATCCATTGGCAGAGAACTTGTAAAGAGCATCCTGAAGATGGATGTGAGTGCTGTCAGGGTTCTGGATAATAATGAGACCGGGCTCTTTGATTTGGGGCAGGAGTTAAGATCAAATAAAATCCGGCTGCTGGTCGGTGATGTCCGGGATAAAGAGCGATTAAAGCGTGCCATGGAGGGCGTTGACATAGTCTTTCATGCCGCAGCCCTGAAGCATGTTCCTCTCTGTGAATTTAATCCCTTCGACGCGGTCAAAACCAACATTCTTGGAACCCAGAATGTGCTCAACGTTGCTCTTGACGAGGGGGTCGAAAAAGTAATCGTCATAAGCACCGACAAAGCGGCCAATCCCGTAAATGTTATGGGCGCAACGAAACTCCTTGCAGAGCGATTGACCCTCTCCGCGAACTCATACAGGGGGAATAGGAAAACTGTATTTTCCTGTGTAAGGTTTGGAAATGTTGTTGCGTCTCGAGGTTCTGTCATTCCTTTATTCGCAGAACAGATCCGAATGGGGGGTCCAGTTACCGTCACCGATCCAGAGATGACCCGATTTATGATGGATATACCCAAGGCAACAGGGCTTATCTTGAAAGCGGGAGTTATGGCCCGATATGGCGAGATCTTCATCCTTAAGATGCCAGTCATCAAGATTGGTGGTCTTGCAGAAACCATGATCTCTTTTTGCACTCAAACTAACGGCCAAAATGCTGAAGATATAGCCATTGAGATCATAGGTACTCGCCCCGGGGAGAAGAAATATGAGGAGTTAATGACCGGATCCGAGGCGGAGTATGCGTATGAGAATGAAAATATGTTCATTGTCCTGCAACCGCACACCCTGGATAAAATACAGAGCATTGATCTGCCGGAGGGCTTCCATAGATCCCTGAAAGCCCGATATTCCTCATCTGATGAAGTGGTACTTGCTAACGAGGAGATACTGGACCTTTTAAGCAAATTGTACTCTTGATATGGTCTTCCACACTAACCGGGCTAATCCTTTGAATTATTATTCCCCTCCAAAAACTGTTGAGTGCCTTCTCACGTATCATGCAGCAAATAGTCTATAATCTCTTTGGCTTCATCAACTTGTTTAGAGAGCCCGAAGTTATCAGCCACGAGTTTCTTTAGATTTTCTGCGACACTCGATGCCAAATTACGATCTAAAATTAACTGGACGATGGAGTTTGCAAATGCCTCAGGATCATCTGCAATCAGAATATCCTTGCCATGAGTTATAGGAAGCCCTTCTGCTCCAAGCGTCGTCGAAACAACAGGAATCCCGCATGCACCTGCTTCAAGTATCTTGAATCGTGTTCCCGATTCAAATTTTAATGGAACCAAAGCGACATCAGCATGGCACAAATATGGGAGTACGGAGTCCAACCGACCTGTTATGGTAATATCGGATTCGTGTATATCCAATAGTGTGGTATCAGATCCTTTGCCAATGATATAAAAATGGACGGTAGGAATCTTATTTTTAACAAGGGGCAACACCTCACGAATCGTCCATCTGGCAGCTTCCTCCATTGGACTTCCAGGCCAAAAGGTTCCCGCTAAGTATATACACGGGTGTAGAAAACCCTGAAGTTCAGGGGGGATACTTTTGTATGCTTCAACGTCAACAACATTCGAGAATATCTTTATTTTTTGAGGCTGACTTACTAAATTACGATAGTATTCAGCATCGACACTGGAAACAGCGGTAGTAACGTCGGATAATTTAGTCCCCCATTCTTCTTCAATCTCTTTTAAACGACCTCTTGTAATAATCTCTTCTTTTTCGCATTCGTCGCGTGCAAAAGGTAATCCTCGCAGGACAAAACGCGACCAAACACTGTCTGTATCGCAGACTGTTTTATAGTCTGAGTTCTCTTTGATATAACGTAACAAGGGGTAGGAAATGTTCCCAAAACCCAGCCATATAAGATCTGCCTTGATCGAGTCTGCTGTATCCAGCAGATCTTGAGCATCCTTTTTTGACCAGTCTACGGTAAAGAAAGATCTGTGGAATATACACTCTCCAAGCAGATTGATCGATTTTTCTGCAATCCCGATGCATCGACTACTTAATCTGAGAGATGGCGCCGTATAAAAACCAACGGAAAGTGATTCATAATATAGCCAGTTAGAGCGATCCTCAACGGGTGCGCGACAATAAATATGAAGATGAGAAATTTGTGAGAGCGCTTTAATTGAATTTTCTATGCGGAGGGCTGGCCCACCGGTGGCAGGATGTTGCAATACCGGAGTTGTAAAGAGAATAATTGGTTTTTTAGTCATAGTACACCTAAGAATGGTAATGTTCCACAATTCTATTAAACAAATACCCATGAATGAGAGCGTTTCCACAATTCAGTTGTTTTCCATAATACTATCCTTTTTCTCGCATAAAAACATATAATAACAATATATCCTCTGATCCGGATAACTCTCCATGAGATCAGGTATATTTCTGAAATAAATGATCCTTCCAAACATAGTCACCGGGATGCGGGAGTAAACCCTCGCTTTGAAAGACTCGGGAGAGTAGTGCCGTGAGAATGGAACACGATACTCATCGTCCCGCCAGACCCTCCTTGCTCCATCATCGATAAGCACATCCTTCTGGTCGCAATACGGGCTGGTTGCAATAAAGTATGTGTCTTCCAGATATAGGGGTATGATTGCATAGCGCCCAGTGCTGCGCAGGATCCTCTCGCTCTCCCGGATAAAACGGATATCGGCATCCCCCATGAAGCACTCGTATGCGCATTGGGCGGAGAGCACAGTGGCAAAACCTGCTGGCAGACCGGTAGCCCCGGCGTCGGCCCCGATGTTGGTGCCATGAACTCCCGCAGGATACGCAAGATCCAGCCTGTAGGATTTTATGCCGCGCTTATTCAAGATATCTGCAAAAGGGCTCCCAGAGGCCGCAATGTCGATATAGATATCATCCGGGGAGATGTGAAGATACTTGTAAACCAAATAGTGCTCAAGGCACTTCTCGATAAAGGCGTCTCCCATTCCCTGGTAGTAACTCTTTATTTCAGGAAAATCGGCCAACCATGCCTCAAAGTCAAGCGGATCGATGTCAGCTTCCTCTACGGGGATACCGGTTTCAACCAGGTGCTCTTTTAAACCGGCGTAATAATCCATACTCTCAAGGGGCGCCTTGGTGTGATCATAGTGGGACTGTCTGTCCTCGTTTGGACTATTCTGGAACTCAAGCAATTGTGGAATTAGAGGAAGCATCTCCTGCATTGCGCTCTGGACCTCATCATGGATCTGGTTCCGGATAAAGCCCTTAAGACGTTTCTTGAAAGAAGTCAGCATTATTTAGGATGGATGCTGGTAGCAAATAACCATTATGAACCTGAACGGTAAGGTGATGCTTTCCCTATCGGATAAACAGGAGAAGCGAGCGGATCCAGATCAGGTAAATCCTATGCTCAATCGAATATCACATAACGCCTGCAGGCTCCCGCCGAACACATATGGCATGTATTTATCAAAGGGCTGACAACTATGGTACCACTGAAAAAACCGTTTCAGAAAACGGTATCGATAAGGAGTTCTTGTGGGAGAATGGATCCGATAGAAAAAATACAACATAACGGCGAATGCCTCGCCATCATCATATACCACAACTACTCAAAGGACGGCATCGCCTTCTTCACCCCCGGTGACTTTTCGCAGCAGTTAGGGTACATGAAGCACAACAAAGGCGCCACCATCCAGGAGCATGTCCATATCCTCCATCTCCGGGAGATCAGGTATACCCAGGAGACGTTATTCATAAAGCGCGGGTGGGTGAAGGTCAACTTCTACACAGAAGGCCGGCAGTACCTCACCAGCCGCGAACTCACCACTGGCGATGTCATCCTGCTGGCTTCCGGGGGACACGGTTTCGAATTTCTGGAAGAGACCGAGATGATAGAGGTCAAACAAGGCCCCTACTGCGGCGACCAGGACAAAGTTAGATTTAACGGGGAAAAGCCATGATACCGGTCAATGAACCCCTGTTCGACGGGAACGAGAAGAAGTACCTGAACCAGTGCATCGATGAAGGGTGGATCTCTTCGGAAGGGCCGTTCGTAAAAGAGTTCGAAGAGAAATTTAGTTCGTATCTTGGCTCCAGATACGGGATCGCGGTCTGCAACGGCACGGTCGCTCTCGAAACAGCCCTTTTCGCCGCGGGCATAACAAAGGGCGACGAAGTGATCATGCCCACATTCACCATCATCTCCTGCGCATCTGCCGCCCTTCGCCTTGGCGCAAAACCGGTCCTCATTGATTCCGAGCCGGAGACCTGGAACATGGACGTCACCCAGATCGGGGGAAAGATCACTGACAGGACAAAGGCTATCATGCCGGTGCATATCTACGGTCATCCGGTGGATATGGACCCGGTCATGAAACTGGCAGAAGAATACGATCTGAAGGTCATCGAGGACGCTGCAGAAGTCCACGGCGCGCTCTATAAAGGGAAAAAAGCCGGCGGGATCGGGGATGTGGGAAGTTTCAGTTTCTATGCCAACAAGATCATCACCACCGGAGAGGGGGGGATGGTCGTCACCAATGATGAAGAAACCGCAGAACGAGCGAGAAGCTATAGGAACCTCTGTTTCAGACCCGGCCGCCGGTTTTACCACACAGAACTCGGCGAAAACTTCCGCATGACTAACCTCCAGGCCGCCGTCGGCGTCGCCCAGCTGGAGCAGATCGACCGGTTTGTCGGGATAAAGAGAGAGAATGCACAGAGGTATACTGAAGGGTTGGAGGGGCTCAGGGGTATCAAAACGCCCGTCGAGAAAGGGTGGGCTAAGAACGTATACTGGATGTATGCCATCGAGCTTTCAGAGGAACTCGGGATCACTGCGGAGCAGATGGCAGCACACCTTGCAGAGAAGGGCATCGGCACCCGACCGTTTTTCCTGGGCCTCCATGAGCAGCCGGTGTTTCATAGGATGGGATTGTTTGTTGGTGAGCGGTACCCGGTCGCCGAGCGGATCGCGCGGCAGGGGCTGTACCTGCCAAGCGGGTTGACGATTACAGATGAACAGATATCAGAGGTTGTCACTGCAATACGGGAGGTCCTCTCCCATGAGTGAGGTTTTCGGCCCATTATATGCGGATATCTACGATTCTGTCTATCGCGACAAGAAATATGACGAAGAGTGCAGTATCATCCGTGCGTTATTCGATTCGTATGGAGGAGGGGACATTTCGTCAGTTCTTGATCTTGGGTGTGGAACAGGCAATCATGCGCTCCGTCTTGCCGCTCAGGGATATAGGGTGTTCGGCGTTGACCGATCTGAAGGGATGCTTGATATTGCCCGAATAAAGGCAGAAAAGGAGGGCGTGCCGGTCACCCTGCATCATGGTGATATCAAGAGCGTCGCGATCGATCAGACATTCGATGCTGCCATCCTGATGTTTGCGGTGCTTGGATATCAGGTAACCAATGATGATCTAATCCAGACGCTGCGGAACATTCGAAGGCATATGAGGGTGGGCGGTCTACTCATCTTTGATGTCTGGTATGGGCCTGCTGTGTTGTCCCAGAAACCAGGAGAGAGGGTCAGCATTGTAGAGGGTGAGGATAGAACGATCATTCGCCTGTCTTCCGGTGTGTTGGATACATTTCGGCATGTCTGTCATGTGCATTTTAAGGTCTATAAAATTGAGCGAAGACGATTGGTGGACGAGGCTATGGAGATGCACCAGATGCGTTTCTTCTTCCCCCAGGAGATTGCGTTCTTTTTGGAGATTGCAGGATTTAAGATGGTTCATATGGGGCCATTTCCTGAGTATAAAGGAGAACTCGATGAGGGGACTTGGAATGCGTTGGTTGTGGCGAGAGGTGTGTGATGGTATTTTAAGAGGATTTCAGGGCTTTTTGGAGAATTGAAGATTTATGAATAAATCACGAATTCTGATCATACATCCAGAAGGTAATATCAATAATAACCCGAATCTATCGGGTATAGTTGAAGTGTTGTGTGAAGATGGTTATTTTGTGGACATTGTCTCCCCGAAACGAAGATTTTCGCAGCTTGCACCATGTGAAGGATCAAGGATGCTTCTTTATGATGATAGAATTACAAGATATTCATCTAAAATTCCTCTTTTAAAAAAATTTAGTAGGGCCCTTAGTCAAATTAGAATGAATCAATACAAAAAAGAGGTCTATAAACTAATAATTGGTGTCGATAGAGATGGAATTATCGAGGCATCGTATCTATCTCAATTATTGGGCATACCGTACGGATTAATCTCATATGAAATATTTTTCAGGGATGAAACCAGCGTCGAATTCAAAAAAGAAGAGATAAACGCTTGCGCACACATTGATTTTGCCGTGTGTCAGGACGATGTGCGATCGTCACTTCTCGGTGAAGAAAACCACATCCCCCTCGAAAAAATTATTAACATCCCTGTTGCAGGGAGAGGCGTTAAAAAGGGGGAGAAAACACAATATCTACACAATAGGTTAAATATTCCCTCAGATAAGAAGATTGCTCTTTACATGGGATCTATTGCCAAGTGGTCAATGATCGAAGAATTGGTGCAAAGCGCCGATAATTGGCCTGAGGAATGGGTTCTCGTATTACACAATCGATATGGGATAAATTCTGAAGTGAGCAAACTCATTGGAGATGAGCATTCAAAATCAATTTACATTTCCCATGAGTCATATCCAACACCAGAAGACTTGAGTGAAATGTTACACTCAACCGATTTGGGTATCGCATTATATAAACCCACATTTGATGGAATCTATACTGGTAACAATCTGAAATTTTTGGGATTATCCTCGGGAAAGATTGCCACGTATCTGCAACATGGGATTCCGATTCTAACAAATGAAAATGGATTGATAAGCGATTATATATGGGAGAGTGAAGCTGGATATATAATTGATGATCTAAAAGAAATTTCTGAGCTGCTAGAGAGCATTAATCTAAAGGAGTGTGAACGGGCAGGAGGATATATTTTATTTGAGGAAAAACTGGACTTAGATCAGCAAATTAAGCCATTAATGAATAAAATTAAAAGTATATTGTAAACATTATCAATACGGTTGCAAGGGCATCATCTCATATTCTGTATTGTGTCAATTAGGGGGAAAGATATGTCATATTACGTGGGAGAGGTACTCATACAGAAGGTCGCCTGGTCCCACCAGGCCGCCGACCTCTACCTCCACCCAGCCCGGGCCGACACCTTCCCGACCACCGTCCTTGAGGCCCTGGCCTGCGGCACCCCGGTCGTGGCGAGCGCGGTCGGCGGCATCTCCGAGCAGATCGAGGAGGGCAAGACGGGGTTTCTGGTGCCGGCGGGAGATGCGCCGGCGCTCTCTGGGCGGATCCTTGACCTGCTGGCGGATGAAGGGTTCCGGGCGCGGATGGGCCGGCAGGCGGCAGAGGATGCGGCGCGGCGGTTTGGGTTGGAAAGAATGGTGGGGGAGTACCTTGCGTTTTATGAGGAAATGATGAATAAGTAATAAATGATTCCCTGTTTGGGAACCTTATCCATGCACTCAGCTGTGGTTGAGTGGAAGAAACCAGAAGGCATAATGTCACACGCATATAATACTTTAAACAGCATTAATGCTGTATATACCATCAAAAATAACGTAACCATAAATACAATGCTTCACAACCCTGAGGGATACCTGTGATAGATAGTGAAATATCGATAATAACTGTTTGTCTTAACTGCGAGGGACTTATAGAGAGGACAATAAAAAGTGTACTTGATCAGACATATACTGAGTATCAGTACGTTATTATCGATGGCGGATCCACCGATAATACACTGAATATCATAAAAGAATACGAAAATAAAATTGATATAATATTATCCGAGGAAGATAAAGGGATCTACGATGCTATGAATAAGGGATTAGAATATGCAACTGGTGGTCTAATTTATTTTTTAAATGCTGGTGATTATCTTTACAATGATGATGTATTAAAAAATGTCATTGAAGGATTGAATGCTAATCCTGATAGCGATATAATATATGGTGATTATATCTACTACGACAATAATAGCGAGCAACGATGTTCCGGTTACCGTGCTGATGTTATTGATTTGCTTCGTGGGGGATGTTGTCATCAAACAGTGTTCGCCAAAAAGTCCGCCTTCATGCAATGCGGGAAATTTGATACCAATTACAAAATATACGCTGACTTTGACTGGTTGCTCCGGGGGTTAGTTAAATTCGGACAAAGGATGAGTTACATCAATACCCCCGTAGTATATTATTTGAAAGGAGGGGAAAGTGAGAGTCATGGTGGTAAATACAAATACGAAAAGACAGAGATAATACAAAAAAACATAGACTCCCAAAAGTTATTGTTGTTTGCTATTTCATACCCTATTTCGTTTTGTGGATACGTGTGGAGATCATCTGTCTTTATGGTTCATCGTAAACTGATCCAATTTCTCCTAAAAAGCTCACCATAAATTGATCCATCTGTCCTCTTCCGACTCTATCATTAGATCTGGAGGGGTTCTGCAGGTGAAATCGATGAGCGATATCCCGCGCATCGTAGAACTCCATAATCTCTATGGATCTGATCATCTGCAGTAACACGATTGCTACAGCAGTTTTTTCGTAAAAAATTCGATATTCCCCTGCTGAATCAGATTGAGGTGTCTCAAACAATATTGGTATGCCTGAATAAGGGAGACTGCTTTGCGAAATCCTTGCTTTGAGGGTTTTCCTATGAAAAGCCCTATCTGGATTAATAGCAATCCGACACGACTCCAGATATATATTAATTTTTCTCGGAAGCCGGTGCCGAAATTCTTATAGAATAGATAGAGGGCATAAACCTGCCCGAGCTTTATGACTTGAGTGTCACTATGGCGGCCCTCCATTGAGACTTTGTGAATTAGACGGGCATGCGGAGTCTGGAATAGCGTTCCTGGATACTTTTTATTGATCCGATAGGATAGATCGCTGTCATCCCCTGAACTATATCGTAGCAGTTTTTCATCGAATAGGAACTCAGTAAATATTTCTTTTTTATAACATGTACATCCTGACATAAGCCAGTCACATCGGATGATCTTGGTGAGTGGGATTGCATACACATTTTGAATCGAGGGGAGGAACCGATTTTTATCTGTTTCAGAGTGCGTCAGATAGAATAGCCGTAGAATTAAGTTTATCCCTGCCGGATATCTTTTGTTAATGACTGTTCCTTGAACACCTATCGCAACAGGATACATGGAAAAGACATTTAAGGTATTCTCGATGAATTCTTGCTCAAGAATCACATCATCATCTAAGAACAATAGGATTGTTCCCGAGCTTTCCCGTATTCCGATATTTCTTGCAATCGTCGGACTGTTTCTCTCACCGTTCTGGATGTATCTAAAGTGTATTTTCTCTCCGAACTCCTCTTGTTTCAATGAGACTACTTCTCTGGTACTAGCGCTATTTGCGTTATCGATAACGATGATCTCCGCGGGCAATCGAGTCTGTATAACTAATGAGTCGATACATTCACTGAGGTCGGTGTCCCGCCTGTACGTTGGTATTATTGTGGAAAGAACTGTCTCATCGGCCGTTTTCACACTCATTGATTACAACAACCTTTTGCAATTTAATCACAAGATCGCTCACTGTTATACAGTGGATAATTTTCTGTTAAGTTTGATCTGGAGTGCTCTTGGATCTGCATTACTTCGAAGGAAGTAACTGACTCATTGAGACTATGTATCGATCTCTAAATTGCAGTGAGACGCATTCCCAGGAGAACTTTCTTCGTATAGTCTCAAAACCATTATTACCAAATCTTCTACACTGGTCGGTATCATGTATCAGTTCAAGGATCTTTATGGCCAGTGCCTCTGGCGATCGCTCCTGAACCAGATACCCGTTCCATCCGTCCTGAATGATATCCGGGATTCCCCCGACATTACTCCCAATAACCGGGGTTCCACAGGCCATCGCCTCGAGGAGGACCACGCCCAGGCCTTCTGTCTGCCCTTCTGCCTGAACGGAAGGCAGTACGAAGACTGCTGCCTCGCGATAATACCTGGAGAGATCCTGACTCTCGATCAATCCTGCAAATAGTATGGACTCATCCAACCCCAGGCGTTTGACCTGCTGTCTCAGCCTCGCTTCCTCAGGCCCTTCTCCGCCGATGATGAGTTTTGCTCCGGGAGCCTTGCAAGAAACGATGGCAAATGCCTCGATAAGGTATTCCAATCCTTTACAATCGATCAGTCTGCCGATATAAAGAACAGACGGTACCTGAGATTTATCTATAGGATTATCGCTCGGGGCATTTTGGAATCTTTTAACATCAACGCCCATCGGGATAACCTCAACTCTCTCCTCCACTGAGGGGTCGATGGATAGGATTATCTTTCGCGTGTACGTGCTGTTTGTCAAAATCCTATCGCAGTTACGGGTGACGAATTTCGTTACCCATCCGAAAATCCGGTTTTTTGCAGCGATATTGACGTCCGTGCCATGCACGGATAGAATGTGCGGAAGGTGAAGCAGGCGCCCACATACTGCTCCGGTCAATCCCTGTGGTACTATCCAGTGGGTATGGAGGACATCTACCTCTTCTCTCCGGGCAATCCAGATGGCGTATATGAGTTCCATTGCAAGAAAAAGCGGCAATTGGAGTTTAGCGAGAAGTGATTTTCTGATATTCTGGAACATCCCTCCTTCGACAGCTACCTTCTGGAGAGAGTATGGGTAGAAATAAGGGAATCGGTATACTTTAACGTCATCCATAACCTCTCTTTTCAATGCACCAGGGGAATGAGGGCACAGGACGATAGGCTCTATATTATTCGGTTTCAGTGCTTTTGCCAGTTCCAGAATGAACTGCCCGAAATAATCTCCCTGATGTCGTGGGAACGAACTCGTAAGCATGAGCACTTTTAAGGAGGATTCTCCGTGCGGATCCGGCATCTTCTCGATCAGTACCACCCGCCGCTCTTCTCCGCCTGCATATCAAACAGCATTGCAAAAAGCAGGAACTGAGCCCCCAGACC
>Ga0208462_1000928_pt1 | contig 23137 bp, 20 predicted proteins | sample AD_SCU001_MetaG_FD_184452 | JGI IMG/M metagenome (GOLD analysis project Ga0208462, IMG submission 184452) | Active sludge microbial communities of municipal wastewater-treating anaerobic digesters from China - AD_SCU001_MetaG (SPAdes) (version 2) | ecosystem: Engineered > Bioreactor > Anaerobic...
TCTTCAGATTTTTGAATTCTTCATTATCTGGTGAGCAAATCACAGCATTCTTAGATATCCTGGCAAATAATATCTTATCTATCTGATCTCGTTTCACATTATCTAAACCTGTCAATTTACATAGCATATTACCACTTCTGTCTATCATAGATAGTACAGCTACATTGTGAGTTTTTAGCTCTTTGGCTAATAGATATTCTTCTAACGTTTTATATCTTCGTCCTTTCTCAGAGTATTTCAATTGCAATTCGTCTATTTCCATAATACCAAAGAAGTTTACATTATTTTCGAAGCTTCTGAGAGCAGATATAATGCGATGTCTCCATTCGAAACTTGTAGGTAAAGAAATACGAAGTTCTTTAGAACATTGACGTAAAGTGTTTCCTTCAAGCATCAGGCGAATGTAGTCGAGCATTAATTCTTTTTTATGCAGGTAATAGACAAAGGTACCGGTAGTCTCACGGAAATTTTTACCACAATTTTTACATTTATACATTTGCTGACCTTGCTGATGCCCATTTTTCTTGATATGAATGCTTTTGCAGTTAGGACATTGTGGAGAGACGCTTTGAGCTTTTAGATGTTGATAATCTACTACATCGTTACCTTGTAGTTTCATCTTATTGTAGAGATTATTAAGGAATTCTAAGTTGAGTTGTTTACCCTGTGAGAGGTGCTCTTGAAGGTTAGATACAATATTTTTCATATTAAATAAAATTTATTGCAAAGATAATGAATTTTTAAAATAATAGCATATAAAATTTTATACATAAATGATCTTTCCTATCCTTCCTTTTCAAAATTAAATTTACTGTAAATTTAATTTTTTTATACACTCTATAACTTCATCTAATGTGTTAGCAGGTATTAATTTTAAATTTGATGATTCTAAGATTTCTTTAGCCAATTGTGCATTTGTGCCTTGGAGACGAACAATTATAGGAATATTGATATTTTTTACATTTCTGTATGCTTCTATGATACCATTAGCAACCCTATCACATCTTACGATACCTCCAAAAATATTAACTAATATAGCTTTTACTGTGGGGTCTTTTAAAATTATTCTAAAGCCTTTTTCTATTTGTTCGGAGCTTGCTGAACCACCTACGTCTAAAAAATTTGCGGGTTTAGCTCCAGCTATAGCAATTAAATCCATGGTAGCCATAGCTAGTCCTGCTCCATTAACCATACATGCTACGTTGCCATCTAATTTTACATAATTTAATCCTGCAGCGTTTGCTTCTAATTCTAATTGATTTTCTTCTTCTAAATCACGTAAACCGCTTAACTCAGGATGTCTATAAAGTGCAGAATCATCTAAAACAATTTTAGCATCTGCAGGATATATTTGATTATCACTAGTTTTCAAGACCGGATTTATCTCGAGTAAAGATGCGTCTGTACCGATAAATGCTTGATATAATTTAGCAATAAAATCGAGCATATCATTAAAAGCATCACCATTTAATCCTAAATCAAATGCAATTTTACGTGCTTGATAGGGCATTAAGCCAGTTATAGGATTTATAAATTCTTTAAAAATTAAATTTGGCGTGGCTTCAGCAACTTTTTCTATCTCCATTCCACCTTGTGTGGAATATAATATTACATTTTTTTCATTTTTCCTATCACAGGATATGCTCATATAAAATTCCTGAACATTTTCTTTCCCTTCATAATATAGATTTTGTTCTATTAAAACTTTTCGAACTAATTTACCATTTTCATCAGTTTGCGGTGTTACTAATCTCATTCCTATAATTTGTGAAGCTAATTTTTTAGCTTCTTCAGGTGATTTAGCAATTTTTACGCCACTAGCTTTACCTCTGCCACCAGCATGTACTTGAGCTTTTACTGCACAAATTTCTGAACCCGTTAATTCTTTTAAATTTAAAGCAGCTTCATAAGCTTCATCAGGATTATATGCTAGGAATCTTTTTCCAACTTTAATACCAAATTGTTCTAATAGGTTTTTTGATTGATATTCATGCAAATTCATTTAACCAAAATTTTATTTCGTAAAATTAATAAAAAATTGAAAACTTGTATTAAGTTTAAGATTTAAAAAATATAAATTTGGTATAATTATAAATTATATCTAATTTTGCAAAAATAATTTGGGCGGTTCGTCTAAGGGTTAGGATCTCAGACCCTCATTCTGAAGATAGGGGTTCGAATCCCCTACCGCCTATTTTTTATTTTCTTTAAATTATCAATTTTTACGTTTTCAATTTTTTCCTTTGTGCAGCAGGAAAGAGTACATTATTTAAAATTAATCGGTACCCAGGTGAATTTTTAAATAAATTAAGATCAGTAGGAGGATCATAAACAAAATGACGATAATCCTCTGGATCATGACCTCCGTAGAATGAAAATGTACCTCTACCATACTCGCCGTGAATATATCTTGCTTCATTGAGAGATTTATTTTCTCCCATTATTAAAATATCTTTTTTTATTTTACTTTTATTAAATGCTGTAGCTTGTCCCATAAATCCCTTTATTATTCTCTCATGATTTTGGCAAAGCATAGTAGGTACTGGATCCCATTTAGCAGAAAATTCAAATAAAGCAAAATAATCATCCTCTTCGCGTATCTGAGGGCGAGTCATTGTAACATCAATATCTGATTTTGCATAAATATATGGATTAGTATAAATTTTGAAATTTGTAAAAGCAAAAGTTTTACTATAATCTAATTTGTCTTGTGCATTAGGATCTGGTGGATCTCCATCAAAAGGTACATCACATATGTCTACACCATCAGCAGCTAAAGCTATATCTATACTTTCTGGTGCACTGCACATAGCAAATAAATAACCACCTCCAGCTACATAATCTCTAATATTTTTTGCTACAGCTAATTTAAGTTGAGATACTTTTGTGAATCCCAATGAGCGTGCTAGCTGTTCTGCATATTGTTGATCTTTTTGATACCATTCTGTGTTTTTATACTGTGCCCAAAATTTACCAAATTGTCCTGTAAAATCTTCATGATGTATATGTAGCCAGTCATATGTAGGCAAAATACCTTGCAAAACTTCTTTGTCATATATTTGATCATACGGTATATCTGCATAGGTTAGAACTAATGTTACTGCATCGTCCCAAGGTAAATTAGTAGGTGGTGCATAAACAGCTATTCTAGGAGCTTTAGTGAGCTTAATAACGTCTGCATTAATTGATGGGTCAGCTATGTACTCATAAATAGCAATTGCTTGAGATTCTGATAATATTTCATAACTTATTCCTCTCAAAATACATTCTTGAATCAATGGTTTGCCATATGGCATCATAAAACTACCACCTCTATAATTTAATAACCACTCCACCTCAAATCCATTCTCTAACATAAAATATGTAAGTCCATAAGCTTTTAAATGATCATTTTGTGCATTATCCATGGGTATCAATACCTTTTGACTTTGCAGACTTATACTTAAAAAAATTAATATTACAATTATTATGTTATTTTTTTTCATTTATTTTTTATGTAAAATTAAAAATAAAATTTTAAAATGTTATTTAGAAATAGAGTAGAGGAGAGCTAATAAAAATAAATTATAACACATTTCACTATTCATTAATGTCTGATTGTATTTTGTCGAAATCTATTATCATTTTGTCTATAAATGCAAAAAAATCATTTTCTATGTCTGAATAATACTCTAATAATATTTCTACAGAATTTGTCAAGTTAGCTTCAAAAGAAGCACGTGAATCCATCCATTCGAATATATGTTTTAGTCCAGATAAGTCTTTGTACATCATTAGCCAATTATTTGTTATCATATGGTCGACCGCTCTTTTAGCTTTATTTGGTAAAATATTATAATTATTCTTCAAAATAATATAAAATTCATTTATTGTATTAGTTAATGATGTTTTAGAAAATTTTTCCCAATTATTAGCCATGAAATGGTCATAAATTACATCTACGGCTACTGGTGCATAATGTTTTAGTGATGGACTAAATATAGAAATAGATTTTTTAACAATTACATTATTATCAGAATAATTATCAATCCATTGATGTAGCTTAATGCCAGATTGTATTTGAGGAGGATATTCTTTTATTCTATTAATGCCTCTAATGTAATCTGCTATAAAATTTCCCAAAATTATATTCTCATCATTTTGTGAAAAAAATAAATGTATTAAAATATTCATTTTTTTATTTCATAAACAAATTTAATAAATATTTTTCAATTTTGCAGTAGTTTTAATAAAAATATTACAATTATTAATAATTAACTAAAAATCTTTGTTTTTAGTATCCATAAATATTGTAACAGGTCCATCATTCACTAAATCTATTTGCATATTAGCCCCAAAAATTCCTGTAAATATTATTTTATGGAAACTATTTTGTAAAATTTCGAGAAATGCGTTGTAATATTTTTCACCAATTTCATAAGAAGCAGCACGTGAGAAAGATGGTCGATTACCTTTTTTAGTCCATGCATATAATGTGAATTGGCTAACAACTAAAATATCGCCATTGATATCTGCAACTGATAAATTCATTAATCCATTGTTATCATTAAATATGCGTAAATTAATGATTTTATTTGCGAGCCATTGCATATCTGCAGTAGTCTCTTCTGCCTCAAAACCGATGAGTAATAATAATCCATCATTTATAGAACTAATAATATCATTATTAACCTTAACAGCAGCAGTATTAACGCGTTGAATGACTACTCGCATATTTATTTTTCATTATAGATCAAATATGCTAAAACATTACCTACAGCAGACAATGTATTTTTATCTATTTTATCTAAATCATCGCCTACTGTATGCCAGTAAGGGAAAAACCCAGTTGAGCTATTTTTATCTTGGTGAATAATATCTATAGTGGGGATATTGGCTATAGTATTTAGATACAGATGATCATCAGTAATAGGGGCTGCATTTTCTGGGATGAAATATTTATTATAACCTAATTTAGCTGCGATATCCCAAACTTTTTTTAATATTGATGGTGCATATTCATTAGAAATACCTTCATAATAAAATGTAGCATTGCTAGCGCCTACCATGTCTAAAAGAATTCCATAATTTGCATTATAATTGAATGGTAATCTATTTCTACTCCAATACTGGCTGCCAAGGCACCAAAACTCTCCATTGCTAGATTGTACACTTCGGGGTTCTCCCCAATCTTCTATATCCCAAAAAGCAATATCTATGCCGATAGATGGAGAATTTTCATTAAGCAAATTTGCTAATTCTAATAATATGCCTACACCAGATGCTCCGTCATTAGCTCCTGGAATAGGTGTATTGTGATTATTAGGATCAGGGTCATAGTCTGCATAGGGACGGCTATCCCAGTGAGCAGAGAGTAAAATTCTTTTTTGAAGACTGGGATTAAACTGTGCAAAAATGTTTTTACCTTCTTTGATTTCACCAGAATAAATGCGAGCTTTAAAAGTTTGCACATATACTGTATCTGCCAAACTATCTAATTTGTTTATTAACCAATTGCCACAGAGCGTATGAGCATTAGTACCAGGTACTCTAGGACCAAAAGAAACTTGTTTAGCTATAAAATCATAAGCTCTATCAGCATTAAAATTTGGTACTTTAATATCAATTTTTTGCTGTTTATCAGTATCTTTATCAATATTTTTTTTGCAACTTCCTAAATATAAAGTTGAAAAAAGTAATAATATTGTAAAATTTTGTATTAATCTTCTATTTCCCATGTATATTTATCTTTATTATCATTAACAACAACACCCAAATTTTTTAATCTATTTCTTATTTCATCAGCTAAAGCATAATTTTTTTGATGTTTTAGTTGAGTTCTGATGTCTAAAATTAATTCAATAAAAGGAGCAATGTCATGTAAATTTTGTGTTTTTTCTAGCTTGAGACCTAATATATTTTCAATAAAAATATTTTTCATCCAATGCAGTATGTCAATATCATTATTATTTAAATTAATTTTTTGTTCAGAAGCCAAATTGATAATTTTAACTGCTTCGAAAAGATTAGCAATAGCTATTGGAGTATTTAGGTCATCATTTAAAGCATTTAAAATTTTGTTTTTAATTTCAAGTAAATTTGAATTAGGACTCTCTGCATCTGAAGATAATTTATCAATTTTATTAAAAGCTTTTGATAATCTATCTAATCCACTTTCAGCAGCTTTCAAAGCTTCATTAGAAAAATCTAAAGGACTTCTATAATGAGCTTGTAAAATAAAAAACCTAACGACCATTGGTGAGAATGCATTTTCTAAAGCTGGATGAGTACCATTAAAAAGTTGCTCAAGAGTAATAAAATTATTTAGACTTTTGCTCATTTTTTGCCCATTAATAGTAATCAAATTATTATGTACCCAGTATTTAACAGGTTGCACGCCTCTAGCAGCAACAGATTGAGCTATTTCGCACTCATGATGAGGAAATTGTAAATCTAAACCACCTCCGTGAATATCAAAAGGCACTCCAAGATATTTAGCACCCATTACAGAACATTCTAAATGCCAACCAGGAAAACCCTTGCTCCAAGGAGAATTCCATTGCATGATATGCTGAGGAGATGATTTTTTCCACAAAGCAAAGTCATAAGGACTTTTTTTCTCTTCTTTACCTTGTAATTCTCTGGTATGAGCTAATAGATCTTCTAATTTACGACCACTTAAAATGCCATATAAATTAGTATCATTCTGGTATTTAACGACATCAAAATATACTGAACCATTAGAAATATATGCATAACCATTATTTAAAATTTCTTCGATTAATTCGATTTGTTCAGGTATATGACCTGAAGCAAAAGGCTCAATAGAAGGAGGTAAAGTATTGAGCATGTCTAAAGCTTGATGATATCTACGAGTATAGTAATTTACTATTTCCATAGGTTCTAATTGTTCTAGACGTGCTTTTTTTTGAATTTTATCTTCACCTTCATCTGCATCATTTTCTAAATGTCCTACATCAGTAATATTACGTACATAGCGCACTTTATAACCCAGTTCTTTCAAATATCTAAATAAAACATCGAAAATTATAGCAGGACGTGCGTGTCCTAAATGTGGATCACCATAAACAGTGGGACCACAAACATAAAGACCCACAAAAGGCTCATTAATAGGAATAAATTGTTCTACTTTTTTAGAAATGCTGTTGTATAAATGAAGTGGATGATTCATAAAGATTAAAAAATTTTTTCGAAATTAACAGAAAAAAATGAAATGATGAAAAAGTGTAAATAATGAAATACAAATTTTTATATCTAACCTTTTTTTAATAAAATTTACAACGACCTCATTTATTAGAGGTATCCGAAAAATCGATATTAAGAGTATTATTAATAATATTTTCAGTAAATTTGAAATTGCTATCTATAAAAACTTTTTCTATTCTTTGTTTAGCAATTGAATAGTATAATTCATCGATTTCTATACCGATAAAATTTCTATTTAGTCTTTTAGCGACAACACCAGTTGTTCCTGACCCCATAAAAGGGTCTAATATTATATCACCTTCTTCACTTCCGATAGATATTATTCTTTCTAATAATCTTTCAGGTTTTTCTGTAGGGTGTTGAGTTTTATGTCTTTCTGCAGGAATTTCCCATAAATTACGCATTTGCTTACCATTATTCATTTGAACAGCAATATCATAATTAAATTTATATTTTTTAGATTTGCTAGCTAACCAAATTAATTCTGTCGAAGGTGTAAATCGATTTTTTTGTAATAGTGGTGCTGCATTAGGTTTATACCAAATAATATCATTAATTATCCATAGATTTAACTGTTTTAATATTTTACCAATAGAAGGATGATTATGTAAAGTGCCAGAAATCCAGATAGTTCCATCATCTTTGAGAACTCTTATACATTCACTAATCCATGTTTCATTAAATAGATCAATATTTTCTATTTGATCCCAGTCTCCTTTATTACATTTAGACATTTTACCACTTTTACATGTTTGATAATTTTCTCCAGATAAATTATAAGGAGGATCAGCAAAAATAAGATCAATACTATTAGAATCTATTTTATTTAAAATTTCAATAGCGTCACCATAAATTAAATTTATTTTTTGCATATTTTTTACTTATTTTCTTTAAAAATTCTATTAAATGCTATTTGGTAATATTTCTCATTAATTTCGATACCTATCCAATTTCTATTTAATGTTTTAGCTACAATTCCTGTAGTGCCAGTACCAAAAAAAGGATCTAGAACTATATCATTTTCATCTGATGAAGCCAATATTATTAATTCAATTAATTTTTCTGGTTTCTGGTTTGGATGAATAGCTCTACCATTTTCAGCCTTAATTCTTTCTTTGCCTTGTAGAATAGGCATATCTATAAAATCTAAAAAATCTCTCATTTGTTTAGATTTTCCATCTTTAGTTTTATGAGGATTAAATTCTTTAATTTTTTCATAATTAAATTTCCAATTTTTACCTTTGACAAACCAACAAACATATTCAGTAGAGTGAGTAAATGTTCTTTTAGTAATATTTGGCATAGCATTTATTTTATACCATGATAAAATATTATTCAAATTAAAACCGTTATTTTTAGCATTTATGATTATTTCAGCAATATTATGATAAGTACATGATATATATAAACTTCCATTAGGTTTTAATATTCTATATACTTCACTAATCCAATTATGTGTAAATGTTAAATATATATCATAATTCATTTTATCCCAATCTTCATTCATTTCATAAAAAGGACCGCCAGTATTATTATTTTTTAAATTTAAAGATTTGCCAGATAGATTATATGGTGGATCAGCATATACCAAATCAATGCTACTATCTGGAATTTCACTTTTCATTAATAATATGCAATCTCCTAAATAAATATTATTTAATTTCATGAATTTTTATTATATTTTCAAACCAATCATTTAAAATTATCTCTATCTGCTCTGCCCATTTAGAAAAACCATTAATTTCATTTGTTTTATTAATTATTGAATTGTAAATATTATATAATTCAATATGAGTAAATCTTTTATTATATTTTAATAACTCAATCAATGCTTTAAGTAAAAACGAAAATTGGTATGTTGTCATTGGTACTATTTTTTGTGGTTTACCGTCATATTCATATTTTACTGATAACCAAAACTGAGAATAAGTATCTACATTTACTTTAGGAGCAATAAAAATACAAAAAACAATATAATTTTTATTTTTATTCTCAAAATCTCTTAAATGCCTCATTATAGGTTGACCTTCCAAAACCCATTGTAATTTTGAAGTATTTAATGTAACCTCACAAATAGCTCTAAAATTTTTATAATAACACTCTATATCAGCTTTATCTTTGGGTGAATGATTTATAGGCTCCCCATCATCATCAACAGGATAATTGGGTTTAATTAATATTTCATCATTTATAATTTTAAATGATTCAGTTATTAATTTTTCAAATTGTTCCGGAGAATATTTTCTTAAATTTTTTTCATCTTGTAAAATTTGTATTAGTTTTTTTATATATGAAATATTATTAAGTAAATCATTTTTTCTAATTTTTTCTTTTATTTTTAAATTCAAATTTCGTATTTGAGATATTGCATCTTCGAGTAATTTAACATTTATATTTTTAGTGTCAATATTTAATAACTGCTCTTCCTCTAGTAGAATTTGTATATTATTATTATTTATTAAATCTTGCGTCTCATTCTTTAGAGATATAAATATTTTGTTTAAATTTTCTATATTTTCCCAAGGCAATTTAGGTAATGATATGTCAGCTATATAATTTAAATAATCTTCTGTATTAGAAAACTTAATAGCACTTCCATCATACATTAGTAATAATTGATTTATTTCTTCTATTCTAGATTTTTCTATATCTATAGTCCAGTTAGTGCCTAATGGATTGCTGATCGAAAGTTTAAAATATTTAGTAAGTCTAAAATATCTCATTATATTATCACCATAATCATATAAATTATTTATTTTTTTGTCTTCAATATTATCTATTTGATAAAATTTCTTAACAAAATTTTCTATAAATATTTTTTTATTCTTTGATTTCCTATAATTTAAAATATTATCTACATATTCATCTATTTGATCATAGTTTTTTAATGTTGGAATAAAAATACAAAACTCATGTCTTGTTAGTCCATTATTTTCAGATCTTTCATTTATCTTTTTCAAAAGCTTAATTATTGCTATAAATGGCATTATATTAAAACCATCTTTTTCAGAAAAATCAGCACTCCATGGATTAGGAAATTGTAATTTTAATAAACTTTTAAAAAATATATAGCTTAAATCATAATTTTCTTGTAAAAAAATATTTCCTAATTCAGTTATTTTAATTTTACCATACCCTTGCCTAGCAATTGAAAATCCCAATTTATTTAATGGATTAACAGATTGTCTACCTCGCATTGGAGGATCTTTGTATTTCTGCAAATCAAATATTTCATTAGCTATTTCGAAACTTAATTTACTTTCTGGATTATTATAATAATCCAAATATTTGTCAGGAATATTTGTTGGTTTATATATCTTTTCTTTTATTAAAAGAATTTGATAAACTATTTGATTTTTTTTATCAAACTCTTGCCCTTCCAAAGTTTTCAACACCATTAGAAAATCTCTTAATCTCTCAGGATTTCTAATAGTTGTTGATATAGACCATGGTTTAGTCATTTTTATATTTTAAAATTATTTTACAAATTTAATGAATTATTATGACTAATTATTATTCTATTTCAGTAAAATCTAACTCACTACCTAGTAAACTATGAGGTATGAAATAAATTAAAATTTGTATAGCAGCTGCCACAATTATCCAAGTTTTGTAATGAGCTTTATTTTTTTTCATTTGCCAAATAGCTATAATCCAAAATATCAGTGATATGAGCGTTTTAGTATCAGTGAGATCATTGCCTACAGGCCAGCCTGTCCAGAATGCACCAAAAGCATATTTCTGCACTATCGCCCCTAATATCATTCCACCAAGTAAAATAGAAATAAAAGCTCCATAAACAAAATTGTGCAACTGTTTATCTCTATTAAAAATTACAAAAAATATCGACCCTATTGCAAAAAATATTGATAAAAACATTAACAACACATGAGGTATCAAAACATATGCTGGTACAGGATCTTTGTATCTCAATATCACATGTTTTCCTTTATTATTTAAAATTACTTGTTTATCATGATCCTTTAGTACAACCTCATAAATCATTTTGCCAGCTGCGGGCAATTGTGGTAGTGAACCTATCAATTTGCCATTTTCGTATTTCATAGTTTGTAGTTGCCAATCATCATTACTTTTGAATCTTTTGTAAATCAAAAGTCCATTAGCTGTAGTATCTCCTACTTCTATCACTATCTCAGCATTATTTTTAGTCTCTGCACTTCGTGGGAGCTCATATTTGATTTCATTTCCTTTATAATACACTTTGCCACTTACTGGGTATGTAGGTCCAGTAATTCGTTGAAAATATGCTATAGCACATGCTAAAATTATAGAAATTATATAAATAATCCAATTTCTCATATCAAAAAAAATAAATATGATATCAAAAATCTACACCAAGATTATACATCATAAAAGCAAAAACATCGGTTACCTCATCTATTATTTTAGACATTGGCTTGCCACCACCATGACCTGCTTCAGTTTCTATTCTTATCAAAACAGGATTATTACCGGTTTGTTTTTCTTGTAGAGTAGCAATAAATTTAAATGAATGAGCAGGCACTACTCTATCATCATGATCAGCAGTAGTTACCAAAGTAGCAGGATATTCTACACCTTCACGAATATTATGAAGTGGAGAGTAAGCATATAAATATTTAAAATCTTCAGGATTATCGCTGCTACCATAGTCACCTACCCATGCCCAGCCAATTGTGAATTTATGATAACGTAGCATGTCCATTACGCCTACAGCAGGCAGAGCTACTTTAAATAAATCTGGTCTCTGAGTCATCACTGCACCTACTAATAAGCCACCATTAGAGCCACCATTTATAGCTAATTTAGATGGAGAAGTATAGTTATGAGAGATTAAATATTCTGCAGCAGCAATGAAATCATCAAAAACATTTTGTTTTCGTTCTTTTATACCTGCTTCGTGCCATTTTTTGCCATATTCTCCACCACCACGTATATTAGGCACAGCATATATACCACCTTTTTCTAAAAATGGAATTACCTTTATGCTAAATGTTGGTAATACACTGATATTAAAGCCACCATATCCATATAGCAATGTGGGATTATTCCCATCCAATTTAATATCTTTTTTATGAGTAATAAACATTGGAATTTGTGTACCATCTTTTGAAGTGTAAAATACTTGCTCAGTGATATAATCATCAGGATTAAATTTCAATGATGTTTTGAAAAATTCTGTTAGCGTTTTAGTATCTGCATTATATTGAAAAATCGTAGGTGGATAAATATATGAAGTAAAAGTAAAATAAACATTGTTATGCTCAAAATATGTACTAATATCTGTAATTGTCCCTATCGCTGGCAGTTTAATTTCATTTAATATTTTACCAGTTTTATCTGCTAAATACAGTTTACTTTTCACATCTTGTTGATAGTGAATAACCCAATAGTCTTTAGTAGCAGATATCCCATTTAGCACATCTTTGCTCTCATTAATAACTGTTTCTATTGTGAATGGTTGTTTATCTAAAACTACTTTGATCAATTTATAATTAGGAGCACTATCATTAGTCATAAAATAAGCTACATTGTCGATAATATCTACTAAAGCATAATCATTTTCGAAACCACTAAATAATAATTGAAAACTATTTTTTTTAATTGGTAATTTAGACACATATAATTGCAGACCACTAGTAGCCTCAGTTTCATATAAAAAAGCATATTTTTCATCTTTATCTGTTTGTATAGCATAATTTCTAAGAGGATAATCATTATTTTCATATATTAATTTATCTTTTTGATGAGTAGTACCTAACTTGTGGTAATAAACTTTATGATATTCGTTTTTTGCTGTTAGAGCTTTAGAGGAGTCTTTAATTTCATAACCACTATAAAAGAACCCATCTTTATACCAAGCAATATCAGTAAATTTAGCCCATTTAATATGATCTGGTAGCAATCGCATTGCCTTCATGTCAAAAACAAAAATTTCTACCCAATCGCTGCCAGCTTTAGAAATGCCATAAGCTAAATATTTATTGTCATGAGAAAAAGATAAGGCACTTAATGCAGTCGTACCCTTAGCATCCCATTGATTAGGGTCTAAAATTACACGTTCTACGCCAGTTTTAACATCTTTTTGGTAGAAAACACTTTGATTTTGCAAACCTGTGTTTTTGAAATAATAAATTTTATCTTGTCTCTCTGATGGTGTGCCCATACGTTCGAAATTCCATATTTCTTCATAATATTTTCTCAGTTTATCTCTAAAAGGAATTTTTTCTAAATATGAGAATGTGAGTTTATTTTGTTCTTGTATCCACTGTTTTGTTTCAGGACTGTTCTCGTCCTCTAACCATCGATACGGATCAGCTACCATCGTGCCGTGATAATTTTCTACAATATCTACTTTTTTAGTTTTAGGATATTGCAACTGTTGTGCATTAATTATATTCATAATTATCATCATTAAAACAAAGAAAATAATTTTTTTCATAGTTTTTTTACAAATATAAGTTAAAATTTGGTAAGTTATTATATTTATAAACTTATATATCTAAAAATGAAATTTTCATTATAAAACGACTTTTAATAATTATAAAAAAGAAAAAATATTATATAAAAATTTTTTATAAATTTGTATACATAAAAAATATTATTATCAATGATATATAAGAGCTTAACAAAAAAACTTTTATAATAGTCTAAAATAACATAAATATTTTTTATTTGTAAAAAAGTTAATAACTTTACAAAAAACAAAGAAAAAAAACGTGTTTGTAATGGAAAGCGAAACTATCGGAGTAAAGAATATAACAAGAGAAGACATCTATCATGTACTAAAAACAGTATTCGGTTATGATAATTTCAAACTATATCAGGAAGAGATCATTAATAGTTTGCTAAATGGTAACGATACTTTTGTGGTGATGCCTACTGGTGGAGGTAAATCTCTTACATATCAATTACCAGCTTTATTATGTGATGGAACAGCAATAATTATTTCTCCTTTATTAGCATTAATGAAAAATCAAGTAGATATTATCAGAAATATTTATGCAGATGACAAAATAGCACATATGTTAAATAGTACTTTGCCACGTAGAGAGCTAAAACAAATATTCGAAGATCTCTCAAATGGTAAAACTAAAATGCTTTTTATAGCTCCAGAATCATTAAAAAAAGAATCTTATACAGAATTTTTCAAAAATTTGCAAATATCTTTTTTTGCTATTGATGAAGCACATTGTATATCTGAATGGGGGCATGATTTTAGACCAGAATATCGAATGATCAGACCAATGATAGATACCATAGGCCAAAATGTGCCTGTAATTTCTCTTACTGCTACCGCTACTCCTAAAGTGCAAGAAGATATTATCAAAAATTTAAAATTAAAAAATCCAAATATCTTTATTTCTAGTTTTAATAGACCAAATCTGTATTATGAGGTGAGACCTAAAACTAAAAATATTAATAAAGAATTGATACAATTAGTGAGAGAAAGGGAAGGTAAAAGTGGCATAATTTATTGCATGATGAGAAAAACAACTGAAAAAATTGCAGAATTGTTGCAAGCTAATGGTTTCAAAGCATTACCATATCATGCTGGCTTGAGTGGAGCTGTGAGACGACAAACACAAGATTTATTTCTGAGACAAGATATAGACATTATAGTTGCTACAATAGCTTTTGGCATGGGAATTGACAAACCAGATGTCAGATACATTATTCATTATGACATGCCCAAAAGCCTAGAAGCATATTATCAAGAGACGGGACGAGCTGGTAGAGATGGTGGCGAAGGTGATTGCATAGCTTTTTATAATGAAGATGATCTGATTAAGTTTGATAAAATGGAGCAAAATAATCGTGGCGTTGCTGAAAAAGAAATTTCTGACTTGATAATGTATGAGACTATTTCTTATGCAGAGAGTACTATTTGTAGAAGAAAATTGCTTTTACACTATTTCGGAGAAGATTACAAAGAAGATAATTGTCATAGCTGCGATAATTGTATCTATCCTAAAACACAGTTTGATGCTAAAAAAGAAATTTTAACTGTTTTAAAAGCTATTGATGAGACAAAAGAACAGTATAAAGCTAAAATGATTGTTAAAATCCTTCTTGGTAACGACAAAGATAAAGCTTCATTGAAACATTTCAAAGCTGAAAAACTAGAAAGTTATAGTGCTGGTGCAGAAAACGACGAAAAATTTTGGAATTCAATTATTAGACAAATATTAATTTTGAATTTTTTAAAAAAAGATATCAATAATTATGGTGTCTTAAAAATAACAGAAAAAGGAAGAGAATTTTTAACAAACCCGAAAAGTATTATGCTTACAAGAGATAGAGATTTTTCTAATGACAATGAGGAATTAGATGATGAAATGAAAATGAAAGGTGGCTCTGGTGCTGATATGATATTGCTCAAAATGCTTAAAGATCTTCGCAATCAAATAGCAAAACAAAATAATCTACCACCATTTGTCATCTTTCAAGATCCCTCATTAGAGGAAATGACTATACAATATCCTATTACACTGGATGAATTGCAAAATATCACTGGTGTAGGTGTAGGAAAAGCCCAAAAGTATGGTCAGCCTTTTGTAGATCTGATAAAGCAATATGTAGACGAGAATGAAATAGAACGTCCTAATGATATTATCATTAGATCATCTGCTAACGCTTCTAGTCTTAAAATATTTATTATTCAAAGCATCGACCGCAAAATCCCTCTCGATGAAATTGCTAATGCCAAAAATTTATCTTTTGATGAACTACTCGATCAAATAGATAAAATCGTTGCTAGTGGCATACGTATCGATATAGATTATTTCATCGATGACGTCATAGATCCTTATCATCAAGAAGAAATTTATGATTATTTCAGAACTGCTAGCACAGATGACATTCAGCAAGCTTTAGAAGAACTTGGTGAAAACGAATATACTGAAGAAGAAATTCGCCTAATGCGCATCAAATTTATCTCAGAAATGGGTAATTAATCTCTATTAACATTATTAAAAAAATAAAATTATGGAAGAAGAACAAAATTTAATTAATAACAATAGTAATAATGAGCCAGATAATAATTTTTCTGCTCCTATTGAAAATCAAGAAACTCAATCAACTAAAAAATGTAAAAATAATCGCAATTGCAACTTTCTGTGGCAATTAATACTTTCTATTCTAGTGATAGCATTAATAATATTACAATTTGTACCAATAAAAAAATCTCCAAAATCAACAATTGCTACAGCCACTACTGGTAAAATAGCTCATATTAATGTGGATACTATCATGTCTAAATATCCATTAGTAGATACTCTACAGAATAGATTGCAAAGACAGATAACTACATTAGAAACAGATTTGATGAATAAGCAAAATAGCTTACAAAAAAATATGCAAGCATACCAAAATGATATGCAAACAGGGAAAATTATTACTAAAGATGAAGCTAATAGACGTGAACAACAATTGATGAATGAACAACAACAGCTAGTAACGCTACGAGATCAATATGATGCTCAAATTCAGCAATTGCAAATGTCTATGCAAACCGAAATATTAGATAGTATAAAAAGTGCTGTTAAAAATGTACTTCCTGAGAATAGCTTTGATTATGTATTAGGATATTCTAATGAAGGAGCCATATTTTATGCTAACCCTAGTTTAGATATAACTAATGATGTTTTAACAGTTTTAAATAAACGACTTAAAAAATGAGAAATATCACAAAAATTTTTTTCATTTTATTTACTTTTACAGTTTTTACTAGTTGTAAACAAGAATTAAAAAAAGTAATAGAAGAATCTTATCCAGATGGCAACCCAAAGGTTGTTTATTACTATGATAAAGATAATAATAAAGTAAAAATAGAGGAATACTATCCTAATGGGAAGCTACAATATACGGGAGGTCTAAATAATGAATTGCGTCATGGTGAGTGGAAATATTATCATCCTAATGGTAAATTATGGTCTGAAGGCAAATATGAAAATGGGACAAGAATAGGCAAAAGTGCAACTTATTATGAAAATGGTAACCTTCGCATTAAAGGTGCTTACAAAGATGGCAAACCATATGGTAAATGGTATTTTTATGATGAAAATGGGAAATTAGTTGAGACAAAAAATTTCGATTGATTTATAATGGCAGATAATACATATTTAGTCGTTGGACTTGGTAATATTGGCTATGAATATGAACATTCTAGACATAATGTAGGTTTTGATGTTTTAGATTATTTTGTAGAGAAATATTCCTCCAGTTTTAAGCAGGATAGATATGCTCTCAGAGCAGATGTGAAAATTAAAAATAAACTATTTATTTGCATAAAACCTACTACGTATATGAATCTCAGTGGCAAAGCAGTAAATTATTGGTTAAAAATGCTCGAAATACCTTTATCAAATATTATAGTTATTTATGACGATTTAGAACTGCCATTAGGTAAAATTAGAATAAAAGCTAAAGGAAGTGCTGGCACCCACAAAGGACTAGGAAATATTATAGAAACTTTGAAAACTGAACAAATACCTCGTATGCGTATAGGTATAGATAATGATTTTTTGCCAGGACAACAAATAGATTATGTTTTAGAAAAATGGCCCAAAGATCAATGGGAAAAGATAACCAAAGTTTTTCCCGTAGCTTCTGATGCTATTTATACTTGGGCATTTGAAGGTATAGATAGAGCAATGAATAAATATAACAATATCGTAGTAGCATAATTTTGGTATATTAAAAAATTTAAAAAAAAATTAACTAATTAAAACTTTGAAATATGGCTAAAATGTTAGATTTAACAAAAGGAGATGAACGTAAAACTATTATCAAATATGCAGTGCCATTAATATTAGGTAGTGTTTTACAAAATATATATTCACTAATTAATAGTATAATAGTAGGTAATTATTTGGGAAAAGAAGCATTAGCAGCAGTAGGAATATCATTCCCACTAATATTTGCAGTTATTTCTTTAATAATAGGTTTTACAATTGGATTATCTATAGTAATCGGACAATATTATGGTAGTAAGCAATATGATAATTTGAAAAAATCTATCAGCACGAGCTACATAGTATTAGTGATTTTCGCTGTAATAATGACTACCTTTTCTATAGCTACTGGCAAATATTTATTGCAACTATTGGGAGCACAACCAGAGATATTATCTCAAGCTACATCATATTTCAATGTATTTTGTTTAGGTTTTTTATTTGCTTTTCCTTTTAACGCTACTAATGCAGTTCTAAGGGGAGTAGGTGATTCTGTGACACCGTTATATTTTTTGATTTTTAGTATTATTGTAAATTTCATTTTAAATTACGTTTTTGTAGCTAAATTACATTTAGGATTAACATCTACTGCTTGGGCGAGTGTAATAGGCCAGATATTAGCTTTGATATTGATGATAGTTTATATCAATAAGAAGCATCCCTTTATCTCAATAAAGATAAAAGAAATGAAATTTTATAAAGATATTTTTAAATATATAATGAAAATAAGCTTGCCCAGTGGTATACAACAATTTGTAATAGCCATTAATGCAGTAGTTTTAATGAGCTTAGTAGCTTCATTTGGTACAGATGCTATTGCTGGCTACTCAGTAGCTACTAGGATAGATGCTATAGCTGGAATACCTGCATTCATTTTCTCATCAGCATTAGCTAATTTTGTAGCACAAAATGCTGGAGCTTTAGAATTTAAAAGAATCAAAAATGGCTTAAAAGAAACTCTACGTATGACTGTCAGCATGACGATTATTATTTCTATATTGATAATTATTTTTAGTAAATCCATAATGATTATTTTTACTAAAGATATAAATGTGATTAATATTGGTAGTGAATATTTGAGGGTACTAAATTATTTTTATGTATTATATGCAGTGATGTTTGCTTATCAGTCAGTATTCAGAGGTAGCGGCGATACTATGATAAGCATGCTAATAACATTAGCAGCTATATGGATAGTACGTATTCCATTTTCTTATATGCTTTCTAAACATTTAGGAACCTTAGGCATATGGTTAGGAATACCCATTGGTTGGTTTGTAGGAGTAATATTAACGTATAGTTATTATAAATCTAGGAAATGGGAATTAAAATTTGTAATGCAAATGCGTCAAAGACATAACCCTCCACCAGAATTGGCAGACAACATTTAATATTAATTTTTTTATAATTATATAAAAAGATAATGACGCTGGGGAAATGATTTGATAAAACTACGCAATCACCTCTATCCTCATTTGGGCAATTCGCGAATTGCCCCTACAATAATCATATTTGCAAATCATTTCCCAATGCGGATGGGACACATCTAAAGATGTGTTAAAAGAAAACTAGTAGTTTTACTGGGAGATAAATAGATCGCCGTAGGGGAGATACTGCAAATGCTGCACTACTGCACCATCTGCATCAGTTACGAAGGAGGCGGAGCCGAGATGGTCGGAGTGGTAATAGATTTTCATTTATAAATTTTGTTAGGTAAAATTAATAAATATTTTTAAATAAATTTTTATATAATTTACTTTTCTTTGTCAACCACACAAAGAAAAGTAACAAAAGAAAAGTCTCCGCTGGGGAAATGATTTGATAAAACTACACAATCACCTCTTGGGGTTTACAAACTCGCTCGTTATCGCTCACTCAAACAGTGTAAACCCTTCTTCCTCCCCTGCTTGCTTGTTTTATTGCAAATCATTTCCCAATGCGGATGAGAAGGAGGTGGATAACTAATAGCTGGCAAAAGCGAAGTTAAGTAAGATATATTTTTATTGCTTTAATATAAAATCATCAATGTTTTTATCAAAAATAAGTACCCCTCTTTTAATTGGTTCTGTTTTAATTAAATTTATATACCCATCATCTCCTATCTGATATATTTTTGTTTCTATTTCGCAGTCAAGTTCTTTATTTATCTCATCAAAATCATCTAGCTCTGTTACTTTTATTTGTTGTACTCTAATGCTATCTTCAGTTGCCCAAATACTACTTTGCCAACAATCATTATCTTTAGCTACGGATTTCGCATCTATTATTTTACCATCTTTTGAATATACTATTAACAATGTTTCTATTAAATCGAAATCATAACATGTTTTACCCCCATATGTTAACTTTAGTAAAAATACAAAAGTATATTTTGATTTGAATTTAAAACCATAAGTATATCTATATTTTGATTGATCATAATCACAATGTATAGAATCTTTACATATATATTTTTTAATATAATTGGCAGGTATTTCATAATCTTCGCTAGAGATTAATTTATATTGTGGGTTGCTACTATCATCAATTAGAATAGGTAATTTGAATTCCTGAAAATTTGATATATAATCATTAAATTCTTTGTTTTGTCCTTTACAACTGAGTAAGGAAAAACCTATTATAAAATAAACTAATACTTTTTTCATATTTTTCTTTTTTAAAATTTTTATCTATTTGGCCTAACAGTGGTAACTGTATAATTTAAAATTTGATTAATTTTATGATAATAATACTATTTTTTTCATTTACTATGTAAAATTAATGAATATTTTTGAATAATATCTACTTAATTTACTTTTCTTTGTCAGCCACGCAAAGAAAAGTAACAAAAGAAAGGTCTCCGCTGGGGAAATGATTTGATAAAACTACGCAATCACCTCTTGGGGTTTACAAACTCGCTCGCTATCGCTCGCTCAAACAGTGTAACCCCTTCTTCCCATCCCTGCTTGCTTGTTTTATGGCAAATCATTTCCCAATGCGGGCGGGACACATCTAAAGATGTGTTTTAAAGTACACTAGTAGTTTCGCTGGGAGATGAATAGCTCGCCGTAGGGAAGATACTGCAAATGCTGCATTACTGTACCGTCTGCATCTGTTATGAAGGAGTCGGAGCCGAGATGGTCGGAGTGATAGTGGATTTTCATTTATAAATTTTATTAGGTAAAATTAATAAATATTTTTTATATATGAATATTTTTTATAAAATATTTTAAAACTTTTCTTTGTCAGCCACACAAAGAAAAGGTAACAAAAGAAAAGTCTCCGCTAGTTTTAACACCCCTGTCTCTGTGAGACATCCCCTCTACAAGAGGAAAATACGATGTGATTCCCCTTCTCCGAAGGGGTGTCAGGCTTTGCCTGACGGGGTAGTTATAAAACTACGCAATCACTTTATCCTTATTTAGGCAATTCGTGAATTGCCCCTACAATAATTGTATTTGCAAATCACTTCCCAATGCGGGCGGGACACATCATAAGATGTGTTTAAAGAGAACTAATAGTTTTGTTAGGAGATGAAAAGCTCGCTATCATATTATCTCGCTTCGAAATATGTGTAGCTGGTCTCGTTGTCTAGCTTCTTATTTCTTCTGTTAACAAACAAACTAACTTTAAAAATATAATTTACGTTTTTTAAATATTTATATCTCATCAAAAAATAATTTATAATTTTATTCTTCAATAATTGAAATTATTAAAAATTTATTTATAGTATCTATTTGAAATACAAAACAGGTATCATTATATTTATTTTGAGGTATATATAACTCATAACCTTTTGAATTTTTTATCCAATTTTTATATTTTAATTTAATTTCTTTTAAAATATTTATATAGTCAGTATTTGTAACTTTTATATAGTATGTTTCTGAGTAATCATACATTGAAAGACCTGTGTTTTCATATTTACTAATAATGAAAGTATCATAAATACTAATATTTGTTTTATTAATAAAACATTTTTTTAGGTCATTTTCATTCAAATTTGGTGAATTATAACTTAAAATAAATATTATAATAAATATTATAATTATAAAAATTATAATATTGCATAAATGCAAACTTTTCATTATTATGTTTTATTTTTATTATTTATATTTACCATAAAAATTTATTTTAATATTTATGGTGGCGTTTTATTTTAATAATGTAAAACTTAAATCTATCCGATAAAAAAACCAAGCGATACCCATGGGCTTTTAATTTTATAACTAATTCTATTAAATCTGTTGGTCAATCGCATAAAGTTTCCTACTCTGTACATCTAATATAAAAAGCTGTACGTTCTGTGGGTTTTCTTTATCGGGTCTGTAATAGAACGAATAATATGCTCCCTCTTTTTCTATCAATTTTTTGATTTCATTAAGTTGGACTTTTATTTTTTCGCTATTACTGGAATAATTTAAACACATAATAAAAACCTCATTATAAGAACTGTCAACAGGAGTTTTGTTCCAATTATATTTTTGCCAATTTTTACCCTCCTCCTTTTTATCAGGAAGGTTTTTTGCTGGTTGGTTTATAAAAGTCTGTACGGTTTTTTCTGACAGTTCGTAAACTTCTAATATAAAACCATCTCCCTGCAATCCTGCCCATTCATCAAGCGTTTGGTTATTTTCTATTTCTACTTTCTCTACGCCAAGTATTGGAGATAAATCATCTTTAAAAAATGAAGTATTGCAACTGCTCAAAAACAAAAAAATGAAAGCACTAAATATTAACCTGTAAAGCATAATTGATTATTTAACTGTTCCTGTTCCGTAATTAAAAATATCATACCCAGTTCCTTTGCCTGCTCTCTGCTTACCAATCCAAGTGTCAATATTTCTTGGAATGTTTTTCACGCCACTTTTGTAGTCAAAGTCGTATTTATCTAATAACCCTCCTGTTCCACCAAGTTTAATAACGCCTTTATCATTCATTAGTGTTAGTTTAATATTACCATAAACTAAACCTGTTTCAGTATTCGTAGTAAATGCGAAGTTTTTATAAAAAGAATCACCAACTTTACTAAAGTCTGATTTCTTCACTGGCGATAAATCTATTTTTGCTGCATTTACAAATAAAGGGTTTCCGCCCCCTTCCCTATACCATTCATTTGCATCTACGTAAAACATAGAATCTTTTACAATTTTAAAGGTAGCATTTATGTCTTCAGGATAATACCAAATACCTAACAGTTGATTAATATCTATGTT
>Ga0208462_1000937_pt1 | contig 22883 bp, 19 predicted proteins | sample AD_SCU001_MetaG_FD_184452 | JGI IMG/M metagenome (GOLD analysis project Ga0208462, IMG submission 184452) | Active sludge microbial communities of municipal wastewater-treating anaerobic digesters from China - AD_SCU001_MetaG (SPAdes) (version 2) | ecosystem: Engineered > Bioreactor > Anaerobic...
CTTTTTAGTATGGGAGGAGTTAATTAATAATGCTTGTATAAAAGATTAAATATACAATACACTAGCTTGAGGTTAGCTTGATTCAATTGATTATTTCAGAATGGGAGAGGGTACTGCGGAAGATAGGATCCAGACGCTCTTCAGAAGAAAGGAGGTAATAACATAGAGATACAAGATCACAGGGTTCTTCATGCTCGTCTGGGGTTTCACCTAGTTGCGCATCTGATAGGACAGTTCGATCGAGAACCGTGGCCGGTAGGTCGATGCATCCGGTGCGGTTCTTTCATCTGGTTACTCTGCTTCTTGACGGGGATGATGAGCAGCACTTGCACCCAAGTCAGAAACTCGAGCATCTCCCGGGCGTAGAACTCCCGGTCAAGGCAGAGTACTTCAATCCGGGGACCAGTTCTGTGATCCAGTCGAGGCACCGGGCGATATACCTGACCTTCGAGATTCCCTTACGCACAGGGTACACGGCCAGCATCGTCTGCTGGTCTCTGCTGGTCACGTAGAGGGGGACATAGGAGTAGAGCTCATTCGTCGATTTCTTGCGCTTTCTTCGGGATAATAAAAAGGTGCATTCTCGGCCGATGTTGTTCCGTTGTAGTCGAATAGGGAGAAGACGTTACCATCTCCCCCCCTTCCAAGAACGCACCGTGCGGCTTTCACCGCAGTACGCTCATGCGTTCCACTACCCGATTATCGGGCGGCAGAGCAAAGAAAGAACGACTGGTTTGCACCCAGGGTGTCTGTCTCTTCATGCGTTCCCTTCTCTCAAGGAAGTAGTTCCTGTCGAGATAGGGGTTTGCGTTCAGTCTGGGTATCGTGTGTCTCCGGATAGTTGCGTCTTCGAACAACAGGAGAGTGTTCTCTTCTGTCCGAAATACCCAGTTTCTGTTCCCTTCCGGGTGCCAGTATCTCCGGGCTATCCATTTGTGCCCTTTATTGGGATGTCGATGTTTACCCCACTTCCAGGTAACTGCCCAGACATAGCGGTCAAGGAACCCGAATGTCCTCTTGGCCGCATTGTGGCGATGGTAGTTGGACCAACCCCGGATAACCGAATTCAAGGCCAAAATCAGGTGGTCTTGTGTCCAGGCTTGTGCCTTTCTGACAATTGCCGCAATCTTTTCCGAGATTACCTTGATCGACTTCTGAGACGGCTTTACCAGGAGCGTTCCTTTATACTTCCGGAAGTTGTATCCAAGAAAGTCGAACCCGTCGTCAATATGGGTAATCACCGTCTTCTCCTCAGATAGTTCGAGACCCCGTTCTGCGAGGAACTCCCGGAGGATATCCCTGGCTTCTTCTGCTATCTCCTTCGTCGGCGCGGTGACCAGGAAATCATCCGCGTAGCGGACGAAGTGCACGTTCATCTTTGGAAGGCGTGCAGCGAGAATCTTCTCCATCCCGTCAAGCGTCATGTTGGCGAGGAGAGGTGATATGAGTCCACCCTGGGGCGTGCCTTTGTCCGTAGGGTAGAGCGCCGTCTCGAAGACGAACCCGGCTTTCAGGAACTGGGTCATCACCGACCGGTCCATCGGGATGTTCTCCCGGAGCCAGTCGTGGGCGATGGCGTCGAAACACCCTTTGATGTCGCCCTCCAGGATCCACGGTGCCGAGCCTTGACTCATGAGGCAGGTGAATGCATAGCGTGATGCATCCTGTGCACATCGGAAGAGCCGAAACCCAAACGAGCGGGGGTCTGCTGTTGTCTCTGCTATCGGCTGGAGAGCCTGTGCGTAGAGCGCCTGCATTGCCCGGTCGTACATGGTTGGAATGGAGATCGGGCGTTTTGTCGTTTTTCCCGGTTTCGGGATGTAGACACGGCGGAGTGGTTGCGCCCGATACTGTTTCTCAGTGAGACGGAGGGCCGCCCGCATCTTGGCTGATGCGGTTGTCCAGAGTTGCCATCGACACCCGGGGTGCGTTTCCCCTTGTTCTGCGTGACGATTCGCACCGCGAGCAGTTTTGCCGAGTGCGAGTGAGTCAGCAGGTAACTGAATCGTTTTACCAGATTCCATTTTCTTTCTTGCGTTGCCTTTGCAATCCGGGCCTGTAGCCTGTTAACGTCGGACCTCACTTTCTCCCAGTCAATGGAGTTCCATTGCCGGGTGAGTTCTTCGTCAGTATGCTTCTCACCTTGCGGCGTCGTTGAATGACATACTTTCACGGGTATACCCCCCTTCATTGCTGTGAAACACCTGTCCCACGTCAGCACCCTTTCAGGTCAAGGCAACTCCCTCTATCCTGCCTGTTACTGGCAGGCATTCGCTTCTTGGGACATCCTGTTCCGTCTCCGCCGTTTATCCGCCTCACGACCTCCATACCTCGTTTGAGGGGCGGATACGGGTTTCCAAGTTCTGTATCGAGGATACTCAGTGACGCTGTAGGAGCCATCTTTAGGCCGGGAACCGCTCGTCCGTTTGCTGTTCCGTGATCCCAATCGGAATAGCCTGATTCCTTGCCATTTTGGCCCAAGTGTAGCACCCTGGTTTCACTTGTTCACCATAACGGTCCTTTCGATGATTCAGCGTTTGCTTCTCCCTGGCGTCGTTTCTCTTGCAGATGGAACAGATCAGGGTTCTGCTCTTCTCTGCGTTGTCCTGTGGGCTTCACACCCTCCTGCTAACCAGGAGCGCATGCCACAGTAGGGACACCCCAAACGGATAGGGTGGCGGATTTACCCGCAATCCCCGATACAACTTCTTGTCGCACGGGATCGTTCGTGTAGTCGATCGCGAACAGAAACGTGTTTCCGGGTTTTAGGACGTGATGTATAAGGGAGGTAAGGATAGCGGTGTTTTTCTGCTCCAGATCGTCCATAGCGAGTTTCTTGAGCGGATAAAGGAAGGACTGCACAAGCGCAACATCCTTTGGATTTCAGATGGCTATTCTTACTGCAGGTCGTCCTCTTCCTTTGGGTGAAAGGCATGAGGACGCCTGTAACCTTTATAGATCTTTCCCTTGTGTGCGGATTTGCTGATTCGAAAGAGTATGCCGGTTCTAAAATTAGAGAAGGACTGAGTTCTCGAAAAGCCTAGACGGTGTGCCGTCACCGGCTTCCTCTGCCTCATCGAAGCGATTCTGCTTGCCCAGCAGCGGAACAGGGAGCTCCGCGAGCGGGTCGTCGTCACCATCGGCTTGTCTGCGGGCAGCTAAAGAGCAAGCACTTCATCGACTACGTCGCCTCACTCGCTGGAGTGTAGGGAGAAGTGACGCGGGTGCGTTACCGTGGGAAGAGTCCGAACCAGCCAGTGCGTCGTATTCACTATATACGTTCACGACCGTAGACTGCGGGGAATACATCTCTTGTTATAGCCTCAAGTTGGCCCAGAGATCGGGATCGGTTTATGGTTACCGGGGGTAATCATCACTTCGTGGAGGTAACAAGAGTAACATAACAACGATAGGTATATTGGTCAGAAACATGAAATAGTCTCTGAGAACAAATGGATATAATGAACTTCCTCAACCAACAAAAAGTTCTATCCTTGCTCAACAGAAATTTAAAAAAAAGTAACAAAGATCTTCAAAAATTGCAAGTAAAGAAAACAAAAGCGATAATAGAACATGCCTACAAACACACATTATACTATAAGGAATTATTTAAAGATGCAGACGTAGATCCAACAGATATAAAGTGTCTTGGAGATTTAGAAAAAATCCCAATAACTTCGAAAAACCAACTAAGAACTGCAAATAAAGACATAATAGCATCAAATATCGATTTAAAGCAATGTAATAAACACCAGACCAGTGGTTCGACAGGGAAGCCTCTAATAATATATTTTACTCCCGGAGACGACTCATACGCTTTTGCGAGTTACGAAAGAGCAAGAATGATGAATGGATTTCATCCTATTCGGGACAAATTTGTAAATATTACGACAACCTCGCGACGAGGTTACGATAAATGGTCTTATAAATGTGGCATCTATCGAAGAGACGCGATTTCAATCTTTGATTCTATAGAATCGCAAATAAAAGCGCTCAGCACGATCAAACCGGATGTTGTATGGGGGTATCCCTCGGCTATTAATATAATAGCAACGGAAATTGCCAAGAATAATATCAATAGTATAACTCCAAGAACAATTTTTACCGCATCTGAACTACTGGATTCAACAGTACGTGACAATATCGAATCGATATTTAACACGAGTGTTGTGGATATATATGGATCGCATGAAACAGGATGCATGGCATGGGAATGCCCAGAATATGAGGGATATCATACGAATATGGATACCCAGGTAATAGAAATTGTCGATAAAAATGGAGAACCTGTCGATGCAGGAGAAAGGGGAAGGGTAGTTGTTACGAATTTCCATTCTCTTGCAATGCCAATTATACGATATGAAATCGGGGATTATGCCGTGCCAACGTATGAGGAATGCAGTTGCGGTCATGCCGGGTATTTAATCGAGAAGATCGAAGGAAGGTATGATGACCATTTATTATTGCCAGGGGATAAACTAGTATCTCCATTAACGATCTGGTCCATGATGAGATATGTAGAGGGAGTGTTGGAGTTTCAAGTTGTGCAAGAAAGTAGAGACAGGTTGGTTGTGTACCTTGTTGTAGACGAGAGTTGGAGCATCGATGAGATTACGCAAAGTATTCAAGATATCTATAAACAACATTTTGGAAATGAAGTTAATGTATTAGTAAAAATTGTGCCCCAAATTGAGAGAAGTAACTCAGGAAAGTTGCGTTCTGTGATTTCTAGAACACTATAATGGTGGCATATGAGTATAACCCGACTTTCCGCAGTAAGAGTTCCGGGTCGACATTTTCTCACAATCCTCGTGAAATCGGTCACCAATGTAAGGGCGTACAACTTTTATACCGCTGATGAAGCACAAAATTACACTTTAGGTTGCATAAACTCAGCATCATTAATTAATTCAGGAGTTGATCATCATATTGCGGAATGTGGGATAACGGAACGCAATCAGGATTCAACTGCACTGGCTGAAGAGGAGATAAACTATAGAAATAACAATATTTGCATCGGCTGCGGCCTCTGTGCCGCCCTCTGCCCGCAGGACACCCTTGCGATGCAATGGAACCAATACGGGGAGTATAACCCGGTGGAGGTGAACCCCTGCACCACGGAGTGCGGTCTCTGCCTGAAGGTCTGCCCCTTTGCCAACTCAGGAGAGAACGAGGATACAGTCGGGGAGCGACTCTACGGGGCAGTCCCCGGGATCCAGCACCGCTCCGAGACCGGCTACTACCTCGCCTCCTACGTCGGCTACTCGGAGAGACACCGGCCGACCAGCGCCTCGGGCGGGATGGCGACCTGGCTTCTGGAGGCGCTGCTCGCCGAGGGCATCGTCGACCACGTCATCTGCGTCGCCCCCACCGGCGACCCTGAAAAACTCTTTGCCTTCCGGGTCTTTGATACCCCGGAGGATGTGCGGACCGGGGCCGGTTCGGCCTACTACCCGGTGGAACTGTCAGGAATTATCAGGCAGGTCCTCGAGGTGCCGGGGCGCTACGCCGTCACCGGCCTCCCCTGCTTCATCAAGGCGCTCCGGCTTGCTCAGCAGCGGAACAAGAAACTCCGGGAGCGGATCGTCGTCACCGTCGGCCTTGTCTGCGGGCAGCTGAAGAGCAGGCACTTCACCGACTACATCGCCGCCCTCGCCGGGGTGCGGGGAGAGGTGGCGGCGGTTCGCTACCGCGGGAAGAGCCCGGACCACCCGGCGAGCAATTATCACTACACGTTCACGACCGCAGACGGCGAGGAGCGCAGGATCTTCTGGACCGAGGGGATCGCTGAGGCCTGGACGAACCGGTGGTTCACGCCGAGGGCCTGCAGTTACTGCGACGACGTCTTCGCCGAGTGCGCGGACGTCACCTGCATGGACGCCTGGCTGCCGGAGTATTCGCGGGACAGCCGGGGGACGAGCCTTCTGCTGGTGCGGTCGCCGGCGGTGCGGGAGGTGCTTGAACGGGGGCAGGGGGCCCGTCTCGATCCGATCCCGATCGAGTGGGTGGTCCAGAGCCAGGCTGGGGTCGTGGCGGTCAAGCGGGAGCATCTGGCGTATAGATTGTACCTCGACCGGGATGTGCCGGAGAAGCGGGTGGCGCCCGGGAGGCCGAAGAATCCCTTCCTTTGGCAGGAGGTTGTTCTGAAGGAGCGGATGCGGGTTTTGAGCCGGGATCTCTGGAGCACTGGGGAGCGGGACGGAGAGCGTCTCCGGGAGGCGATGGGGCCGGATCTGGGACGGTTGGCGGTCGAGAGACGAATATCAAAGATTATAACGTTCCCGGTAAGAACTCTTCGCTATATTCGGAGGAAGGTCGGGGGCAGTAATCGTGGATGAAGAGAGACCGTTGTTTATTCTGGCCGGGAACGGCCCCTATACAAACCGGGGATGCGAGGCGATTGTGCGGGGGACGACAAAGATCCTGCGGGAGCACTTCAGGGATCCAAGGTTCATCTGCGTCACCCATATCCAGAGCGAGGAGCAGTTTCGGAGGCAGTGCCAGAAGGAGACTGATCCAGCCGTCACCCACCTTCATTCGAACCGGATGAATAAGAAGCAGGCCCTCCGGAACTTCTGGAAACCAGATACCTGGCTATACGCATACCGGTCCCTCTTCGATCCAGCGTCGCTCAGATTTCAGGTATACCGCGAGATGCTCCCGCACCTCGATGACGCGGCTGCGGTTCTCTCCGTCGGCGGAGACAACTACTCTCTCGATTACGGTGTTCCCAGGCTCTTCACCGGCCTTGATGACATCGTCCTTGAGAAGAAAAAGCCCCTGGCCATCTGGGGAGCGTCTGTCGGTCCGTTTGATACAATGCCTGACTATGAGCGGTATGTGAGCCGCCACCTCCAGGAGATTCCCGGAATCTTTGCCCGGGAATCTGTCACGATCGACTACCTCAAAAGCATCGACGTGACCGAGAACGTCTACCCTGTCGCAGACCCGGCGTTCCTCATGGACCCGGTCAAACCAGAGGGGATTGAGGACGACCTTCCCCTCGATGAGGAGGCGATCGGCCTGAACCTCAGTCCCCTGATGGCGAAGTACGTCACCGGTGGCGATCTCGATGCGTGGACCGGGGTGGCGGCATCGATCATCGAGAATGTGGCAAAAAAGACCGAAATGCCAGTCTACCTGATCCCGCACGTAACCAACCCGACCTCAAACGATCATACATTCATGCAGCGGGCACTCTCCCTTATCAAGGACCGAAACGGCAACATAACCCTGGTTTCTCCTGAGTATAACGCCGCAGAGACAAAGTGGATCATCAGCCGGATGGCGCTCTTTGCCGGGGCACGGACGCACTCGACGATCGCCGCCCTCTCCTCGGGCGTCCCGACGCTGAGTTTTGCCTACAGCATCAAGGCCCAGGGGATCAACCAGGACATCTTCAGCCACACTGATTACTGTATGGATCCCGGGGATCTGGATGCTGAGGCTGTTGTCGACCGAGTGACCTCCATGCTAGACGATAGCGCCGCGATCAGGAACGATCTAGCGGGAAGGATCCCCGGGGTCCAGAGGGCGGCGCTCTCTGCTGGGATGGGACTGAAACACCTCACCGGGGTGAACTGATATGTCCGAAGTACCAGCGGTCTCGGTCGTCATCCCGCTCTACAACAAAGACCCCTACATCGCCCGTGCCTTGAACTCGGTCCTCGCCCAGACCTTCCAGGACTTTGAGGTGATCGTAGTGGACGATGGCTCCACCGACGACGGGGCGGCAGTTGTCAGGGGGTTTGCCGATCCCCGGATCCGGCTGATCCAGCAGGAGAACCAGGGGGTGTCGGCGGCGAGGAATAGGGGGATTGCAGCGGCCCAGGCGGAGCTGGTCGCGTTTCTGGATGCGGATGATGAGTGGCTGGCAGGGTTTCTGGAAACGATCGCAAAGTTAAGACAGAAATATCCAAGATCTGGAGCTTACATAACATCATACCACAAATGTACTACGCTAGGAGAGGTAGTTCTACCAAAATTCAAAGAAATTTCAACTGCAGAAAGAGACTGCATACTACCAAGTTACTTTCGTTCGGTGGCATTAGGAAGTTTTCCCGTGAGATCATCTAACGTGGTTGTCCCAAAGTATGTTTTTGATAGTGTTGGCCTATTCCCAGAGGGAAAGTGGTGGGGTGAAGATTCTGACATGTGGGGAAGAATTGCTCTAGAATACCCTATTTCGTTCAATTGGGATGTTCAGGTGCTGATTCATTGTGGGGATGACAGTAGAGAGTGTAAATATAGGCAAGTAGAAGTGCATCCATTCGTTGAAACAGCCATTCAGAGACTAGATAGCAATGAAGTGCCTGAACAAATGTTAGGCGACTTGAAAGAGTATATAGCTAAAGAAAACATCAGCACTGCAGTTCTAACATTAGAAAACGGAGATCATGAGGAGGCAAGAAGATTGCTTTTCCAGTGCAAGACCAAACTGCTGTTTAAGAGAAAGATTCTGTACATCATTCTATCGTTCTTACCACATGGTGCATATAGAATACTGAGATATGATATTTATTCACATCTTCGAAAGAAGAGGATTATTGACTGGGGTCAATAAGCAAGGAAGAATTCTTCAGAAACTTCCAGGAAACAATTCCTCTATAATTTAATGATAGCCATCCGATGCTGTGTTGCATAGTTCATACAGGATAGTGGTGCAAACGACAGTGCAGCACCCCAAAACCCCAAAGAAACATACTGCTTGCTTCTTTATCAGTTCTCCCAATACGGGCTCGTATGTCTCGGATGGGCAATCAGGGAAAGCAACAATGGTTTTCAATATTTATGCAACACAGCACTTATAACTGAAGCCAGAGCACGGGCCAGATCTTGCCAGACATCCGCACACTTCTTAGTGCTTAAACTCCATTCCTCCAGAGCCTCGCACATCGCCTCAGGGGCTTCTTCAGCAAAAAGTTCTGCGGTGACCTCATGGAAAGCAGGTCAGGGATTGTTTGAGTTACCTCCCTCATCCATGCGCTGTTTGACGAGATTTTTTTTGCTGTTTTTTCCTGCTATAAATGCAAATGACCCTGCCGTCTCCCATACGAATCTGTTAAAACTCATACGACTATCGAGTTTGGATCCCAACTTCCAATACATATTACTTAGCAGTATTAACGGATATATGAGAATATTTTTTAAAACATTCGGCATCAGGGGAAACAATTTCATATGTGTTATCGCCTTTAGCCCAGACCAATTAGTATACGGTGCAATCATTTGTACATCAAATCCTCCATCAGTAAGAGAATTGTATAGACCCAGATGAGTGGAATGATAGTAACTATCGGAGTGAAAAGGCTCCAAAAAGGCGGAAGTACCAAGGAACAAACCCCCAGGTTTAAGGACTCTAAATGCTTCTTCCATCATAATCTGATGGTAGCGAATATGCTCCAATACAGTTAAGCACAAAATAAAGTCCACACTTTCCGATTTTAAGGGAAGCGCATGAGCATCACCAAGTATAGAGGCGCCAGGATTGTCATAGTCTATACCCACGTATTGAAATTCCGCATATTCACATGTCCCTCGATGTTTTTCGTCTCCACATCCTAGATCCAGCACAATTTTTCCGGGACCCCCTTTTGGGAAATATGTAGACAGTTCCTTTGAAAGGTGTTGTTTAAGTGATATTTTACTGAAATCAACTTCTGGTTGTGGATTCGACTTCAATAGTTGATATCCATGTTCAGAAACAGGTGGGGGAGGTATCTTCATGACATATCGAACTTCTTTATCATGCCTTAACCTGAGATCCCATGCTCCATTATTAGTAATCGGATATAGGGTCCCACACAATTCGCATCGGAATCCACCTAGCTCGCCATTACACTTAGTGAGCGTACCAAGACAATACGGACAGGCAATGATATCTACCCAGTCCTCCCCATCTTTCATGATAGAATTCTCCCATAAATTGCGTATTTTCTTAAGGGTGGCATATTAACCCTCAAAGAGGGCACATAGAAGCACCATGCATCGTAAGATCTTGGTGCTGGTTAAATGATTCCTATTGCATTATATCTATTGATTAATGCAATTTTAATCTTGCGATGCCGTGTTGCATAAATATTGAGGTGATCCTATAATTATAAGGCCCCTCGGATAAAACTGGGGATCATGGCATTCCGGGAAATTGACGATGATCTCTGGGAGATTGTTCAGAAATACCTCCCCCCAACAAAGCCGCACATCGGTCGACCTCGATGTGATCCCCGCGGGCTGATCAACGGCATCCTGTACGTTCTGACCACCGGATGCTCCTGGCACGATGTTCCAGTGAACAACGGCACCAAATCAACGGTTCACCGGTACCATCTCGAACTCTGTGAGAAGGGAGTGTATCAGGCGATCTTCCTCGACCTTCTCCGATCCGGATACGAGATCAAAAAAATCGATCTCTCCCATTGTGCGACGGATACCAAGGATATCCCGGCGAAAAGAGGGGATCAACCGGCTATGATGGCTATAAAAAGGTAAACGGGAATAAACTGAGTGCTCTGGTCGATCGGAACGGCCTCCCGCTTGCCTGCACGGTTGCACCGGCAAATACCCATGATTCCCGGCTCTACGAGCCAACTCTCGAAGCATTTGAGATTCCCGAGGTGCAAGTTCGTCCCAGGATCATCTCCGCAGATGCAGCCTACGATGCCCGGGAGATCCGACAATACAACCGGAAACGAAGAATCAAAAGTAATATCCCGGTCAACCGAAGATCCCGGAAATATCCGAAGCGAGGAAGGCCATTCTGGTTCGATCCAGAACTCTACAAGAAGCGCAGTGCGGTGGAGCGGTTCTTCAGTTGGATTGAAGCATTTAAGAAGATCGTCCCACGATACGAGCGGTATGAGCACTCATTCATGGGACTGATTCACCTGGCATGCAGCGTCATGATTGCGAGAGTATTGGGATGACCTCATTGAAGACCATTATTGCTTCCCCGATTACCTATCCGAGACATACGAGCCCGTATTGGGAGAACTGATAAAAAAGCAGGCATTGTGTTCCTTTGGGTTTTGAAGTGCTATACTACCGTTTACACCACCATCTTGTATGAGTTATGCAACATAGAATCTTGCGATAGATCTAAATAAACAGGAGTATGCTTGAAAAAAACCCGGGATCATGGCATTCCAGAGAGTCGATGATAATTCCTTAGAACGTCTCGACTACAGGAAGTATCTGGCAAAACATGTGGCCGATGATTTGGAGATGTTGAGATGACCCCAATAAAATAATCTGATCATAAATAGGCTCTTGAACCCCCGGAGTTCATAATACAGTTATGCAGAGCATCCAGAGATTCGTAAAAAGATTGCCCCAAGTATAACTGAGTGACATAGGATCCATCATCTACGCCCACGGGTAAAGTCAAACTCTCCTCTCTCCACACGATCAACTTATCCCTGAGACATTCCATGTCAAAGGTTCCATCTGGGGTAACTTTAAATGGTACTACATTATTTACACCTAAATATATCCCGAATGGCCGCACGCGGGTTTGTGAATCAGTAGCAACAACTCCCTCGTACGTCGAAACTACATTTTCAAAGAGAGCCATCTGAGAGTCAGACCAGATTAGTTTTTCAAACGTAGCAGTACCCAGTGGAGGCGAATCCATGTTTGAGGCGATATTTGTCATCATAAAGAAACTCATTAACAGCAATATCAATGATATGAAGACTACTTTACGAAATTTACTCACTATCAATGACTGGAAAGATAAAAAACCAGCACTAACAAATAAAACGAAAGAGACTATGGCAAACGCGGGCCAGCGATCTGGAACAATATTTTGCATCCCCATTACAGGGAAGGCGTAGCATATAAAAAACAATACAACACCAACAACAAACAGGGAAAACACAGGCCATGTGATCCTTTTCTTAGATGTGCAATAGAATGCACCAGTTATGCCAAAGAAAACGTACATAATCAATCCTAGGACATTGTAAAGTTCCAGCCAGTTTCCCGTAATATTTGAGAACGAGAGTTTTCCGAGAAAAGAAGCCTCTGTGGAAACCGAATCAATCAGCCTTAGTGTGACACTCTTTGAGAACATATATTGGGGGTCAAACCATTTAGTGAGAAGTAAAGTACAGAAGAAAATGCCCGTTATCACCAAAAAAGATAACGGGATCTGAATGTCCTTTTTCTCATAAAGGATGCGGTAGATAAATGTTGAAAGGAGAATGGTCACTAAAGTGACCAGCATAATGAACGATGAAACCGTATGTGTCCAAATTATGAGAAACATCAACAGAAAAAGAATAGATGAGGATACATATCTGTGGGCAGCCTTCCAATAGATAGACTTGAAAAACAAATAAAGTATAAAGCTGTAAAGAACAATGCCAAGACTCATTGCAATGATCTGTGCCGACCACTGAATATGAGAATCGAAAAAATTCAGCAACAAGAGGGAGAGCAATGCGATATGCTCGTCGCCGGTTACGAATCGAACTATCAGATAGACAAAAATACTCCCCACTATCAGTGCAACACCGATAATAAACCAAGACTCCTTTATACCCAAATTTGTGATGAATCCAGAAATCACAGCCAATAGATGGGAAATAGGATAACTGACATAATAGGACATGAAGCCGCCGGGGACAATCAAACGACCATTTTCAGTAAAATAATAGATATACTGAGAGTGGACCCAGGGGTCAGATCCTACGGGGTATCCAGATATGAAATATGCACTGCATCTCAGAACGAAGGAGAGCAATAATACCTTAAGGATAAGATAATTCCGTTTTATCCAGCCCTTATTAGTGGATAAGATAATATCGAGGCCAACAAAGGTCACACCTAAGGCAGTAATAACAAAGAAGGGTAGAGGCCGGTTATAAGGTTCAGCAGTGTGGAGTATGACTATCAGACAAAAGATAGATACCCAATAGAGAATATCCAGACAACGAGGAAAATGAGAGGCATCAAAATTATCAAAAATATGAGCAAGATCACTTTTCGATAGTGCCTCTCTGTACCGTATATATGCAGAACAGCCAATCGCAATGGTGGGAGCGATTAGAAACAACCTGTTGCTGGTATAAATAAGGTTCATAAAGGTCATGAAAATTCCAAATGCCAGGCCCAACGTTGCAAATATACCATCAATTGAGGAAAAAAGATCCCGCTTAGATTTATAGACTAAGAAAAAACAGACTACCAGTGTAAGCAGCGTCAAAATTGGTGATGTCTCATTAAACGTGTCAAACACCATACTACTCTATATATTATGACCGAGAAACCATATTAATTATGACTATAGAAAATTTCGAATAACCCCCTTTTCAAAGCACTTTATCGTCTCTGATTTCTCATGAGCACGTTCACCAATTTTGCCATCCGGCACGAGTATGCCTCTCTTGCTGCTCTGGGTGACCGGTTAGGCGAAATTCAAGGTCTGATCGATTGGGACGCCTTCCGTCTTCTTCTGGCGGACCTGTACACGAACAATACGGGCAACGGCGGTCGCCCCAATTATGGTGTCGTCCTCATGATCCGGCTGCTGGTGCTGCAGCAGCGGTATGGGTTGTCGGATCCTGAACTGGAGCGCTAGGTGACGGACCGGATCTCGTTCCGTCATTTCCTGGGCTATCCAGAGACCATTCCGATCGGTCGACAATCTGGCTGTTTCGTGAACGCCTGGCGCAAATCGGCAAAGATACGGCAATCAGGGAGGAGTTCCAGCGACAACTTGAGACGCGGGGTCTCACGATCAAACGGGGCGCCATCCAGGATGCGACGTTCATCATGGCCTATCCCGGTCATGCCTCCGCGGACACTCCGCGGGGCGACCAGGCACAGGCGCGACGGAGCCGCGATGATACTTGGGCAAAGAAGGGATCAAAGTCGCAGTTCGGGTACAACCTCCATATCCTGGACAAAGACTAGCAGCTCATCCGCTGGATCGAGACGAACACAGCGCCACTGCAGATAGCAGGATCGATCTCTCTCAAAAAGGAGAGACGGTCTATCGCGATAAAGGCTATTTCGGGGCGAAACCCCGAGTGTCCATGGACAAGACCATGCACCGCGCGGTTCGCGGCTGGCCCTTCTCAATCAAGGAGAACCGGAGAAACAAGGCCATCAGCCGAACGCGATCCCTGGTGGAACGACCATTTGCCATGATGAAGCGGGTGTTCCGTGCCAGTCACCTCATGGTCACCACCGTTGCCAAGGTGCGGGTCAAAAACACCTTCTCCTGTATCAATTTCGATCTCAGGCAACTGCTCACCCTTCAACGACGACCGGCTTAGCGGGAGCTCTCGAAAAAACTAAAAATCCCTGAAGATTCGGGGATTCAGGAGGGAAATGGCTCATCCGTGGGAGAAAGATGAGCAGGAGAGAGCATGTAACTGATGGAGGGAGGCGGATTAATAACAATTCTCTATCCTAGTGTTCTTTGTCTTCTAATTCTCTAAGATGATCAGGTAGAGTCGCTTGAGTTTCCTCATCGCATCGCTTGTGATAAACTGCCAATCCACGCAATTCGGGTCTTGATTTCGTTTTCGGTTCCAGACGACTACTTCCGCCCGGAGTGCTTCGATTGTCGGAATTCTGCGTTTCAAGCATTAGCGTGTCAGGACACTGAGTTCAATCTCGGCAATATTGAGCCAGTTCCCATGCTTTGGCGTATGATGGATCTCCAGTCGTCTCAGTAGGTTCCTTGCTTTCGCGGGCAGGAACGTCTCGTAGAGTGCTCCCGGAACATGCGTATTGAGGTTCTCGCAGACAAGGATCACTTTCTCTGCGTCAGGATAGTCCACTTCGAGGAGATGTTGTACCTGGTGAGCCCAATCCTTCTTGGTTCGCGTTTCTGCGATCGCTACTCGCCACTGTCCCAGCGGCTCGGTGAACATGAACCCGCAGACAACCACGTTTCTCTTGTATTCATAATCGTGTTTCTCCGGGTGACCCGGTCGTGCCAGGATCGCTTCACGGACCTCGGCGTGCAGTTGGATCGGCTGCTCGTCCATGCAAACGACGGGTTGTGCCGGATCATACGGGCGCTGATAGACCTCCCACACGTCCTCCATCGCGGCGACAAAGTTCCCGTTTTCGGCGGGGGAAATAGCCCACTGCTTTTTGGTATGTGGCCGGAGCTCGTTTTTTAGCGTCCGCTCGACGGTCTTGATCGAGATGGTGTCGACAACCTTCAGTTCCACGAGACAATCGGCAAGCAACTGTAACGTCCAGCGGGAACGGCCTTCCGGCGATTTGCTGCAGGCGATCTGGATGAGTTTGGCTTCGCCAGCGCCGTCCAGTTTCTAGGGAATCGGTGGTGCGTCGCGGAGCTTCCGGTGCAGCGTCGCGTCAAGCCCCTGCGTGACAAACGCTTTCCGGATATTGAACACGGACTGCGGGTGACACCGGACGATCTCGGCAACCTCGGTGTCGGGTTTGTCGGCATGGAGCAGGATGCAGGCGTGCCGAATCAGGGAGGCGGAGGATTTACCGCTGTGGATGAGGCCTTCGAGGAACGAACGCTGGTCGTCGGTAAGGGTAACGGTGGATTTGCTCTTCCCCATGAAGAGTATATTCAATCATTAAGAATAAAAATGCGATTATAATAATGAAGGGCAAGATGCACCAGGGTATAGTCGAGGCTTAAACCCTATTTGTGGGAGTATGGGACGATACAGTGTACTAATTGAGGTCATCCCAATATTCTCCCGATCATGACACTACATGCCAGGTGAATCAATCCCATGAATGAGTGTTCATATCGCTCGTAGCGGGGAGTGATCTTCTTAAACGCTTCAATCCAGCTGAAGAACCGCTCTACTGCACTGCGCTTTTTATAGAGTTCTGGATCAAACCAGACAGGTCTCCCGCGTCTCGGCTGTTTCCGGGATCTCCGGTTGACCGGGATATTGCTCTTGATTCCTCGTTTCCGGTTGTACTGGCGAATTTCCCGGGCATCATAGGCCGCATCTGCGGAGATAATGATGGGACGTTCCTGCACCTTGGGAATCTCAAACGCTTCGAGGGTTGGCTTGTAGAGCCGTGAATCATGGACATTTGCCGGTGCAACCGTGCAGGCAAGGGGGAGACCGTTCCGATCAACCAGAGCACTCAGCTTGTTCCCGTTTACTTTTTTATAGCCATCATAGCCGGTTGATCCTCTTTTTTCGCCGGGATATCCTTGGTATCCGCCGCACAATGGGAGAGATCGATTTTTTTGATTTCGTACCCGGATCGGAGCAGGTCGAGGAAGATCGCCTGGTACACTCCTTTCTCGCAGAGTTCGAGGTGGTACCGGTGAACCGTTGATTTGGTGCCGTTGTTCACTGGAACATCGTGCCAGGAGCATCCGGTAGTGAGAACGTACAGAATACCGTTGAACAGTCCGCGGGGGTCACACCGCGGGCGGCCAATGTGCGGCTTCGTTGGGGGGAGGTATTTTTGGACAATTCCCCAGAGATCATCGTCAATTTCCCGGAAAACCATGATCCCCGATTTTATCTGAGATGTCTTATAATTTTAGGATCACCTGCTGTGTTGCATAATCCCTATGATGATTTTCCTCCTGCCAGAGCCAGCATTCTATTATAGCAGTTCACCTTCATCCGGATCTCACGAAACATCCCCTCCTGAGATGTCGCCTGTACTCCTTCCCCGAAGATCCGTTTGAAGCCGGAGAAGAACCCTTCGCCCTTCCACCGCATTCCATACGTGACTACCCGCGACCACATCGGATATCCACCCACTCGGATCCGGTCCCTGACGCACTCAGCCCGATAGGGTGATCCGGTCGAGTGGGTTGCTGCATCCGCCCGTGTCTTGATGCCGGCGAGGATCTTCCGTTTCTCGAGGGCATTGAAAAGTTCGTTCCGGTCGTAGGCCCCATCGCCAAGCACCCGGAACACCGGATGCTCCTCGCCGCAGTGCTGCTGGACCTGATCGAGCAGCGGGACGAACATCTGGTCGTCCTGCACTGATTCATCGGTGATCTCCAGTCCGAGAGCCTGGTTGGTCTCGACGTCGATCATGGCGTGCAGTTTGATCCAACCGCGGCTGACCCGCCACTTCTCGCGCATCCACTCCCCCCGGTTCGTGACCTGGATCCCGGTGCTATCAGCGGCGACGATGATATCCTCAGCGAGGAGCTCGGGAACAACCGGCAACGAGAGATCGAGACGCTGGATCCGGCGGAAGAGCGTGGTATAATCGGCTGCTTTGAGGCCAGGAATGAATGTCGCGAGTCTCCGAACAAATCCCTCCATCTGACGGTAGGGCATCTGCAGGAAGGTGTGAATGCTGGCCATCCACGCAATGAATGACTCAGGATACTGAAACGGCCGACCACGCTTGCCGGCGTTCATCTGGGAGAGATGGTCATCCCACCGATCAATGAAGTCCAAAGAAAGGTAAAACTCGCCACGCTTGACTAGGCATTTATTATATATACTCCAGTCGTGAGTATCAGGGTACGGGCGTCCCCAACGTTCGTTTCTTGGCATGAAGGGGCGGAAGGGACGTCCGGCACCTTTTCTGTTTGGGGCGAAGAAGCAGAGTTATGCAACACTGCAGGATCACCTCATTGTTTAGATTCTGATCGATCTTTGAGCCCCGGATGTTTTGGGGATGCTTTCAGAGAGGTTTTTGTATATATGCACTATTTGTTCTGCAACATTACTCCAACGATAATTTGTAGCACAAATTTTTATCGTATCACTGTTCCATTGTTTTTTTAGCGAGATTAAGATTTTTTCACAAAGGTCATCTGGATCTCTTACTCGACATAAATACCCTACTTCGGAAGAATTTAGTATATACTCACTTCCCCCATTATATGTTGCAACTACCGGCTTCCCGCATGCCATTGCTTCGACCTGAACTAGCCCAAAACTCTCAGCTAAGCTAGGGAATACGAATAAATCAGCCGAATTATACCAATACTTTAACTGGGTATCGCTAATTTGCCCTTGTAATTTAACAGTGCTACTCAGATTCAATTCGTCCAACAGTCTGGCTAGATCGCTGTATTGCTCTCCTGCTCCACCGATGATACAAAGTATGTCAGACTCCCCTTTAACAACCTTCGCCATTGCCTCAATTAAAAAAATGAATCCTTTTCTTTCAGTTAAGTTTCCCAAACTAAATATTATTTTCTTGTTACGTGAGAGGCCGAGTCGCTCTCTGCTGATATATTTTGACTCATCCAAAAAAAACTCTTCCCTGACAGCATTTGTAACAATAAACGGATTTAAGTTTTTGTCAATCTTTATTTGTATGATATCTTTCCAATGCTCTGATATGACAATTATTGCATCAGCATAATTTAACATATTACGAATATACCTCTTCAAAATCTTACTTCCATGTTCAAAATAGTCATCGAAATCCGGAGCATGGATATGCAACACTACTTTCTTTCCACAACAATATTTTAGCAAAAGAATATATACTGAATTCTCAAGGAACGAAAAACCAGATGACGTATGTACATGTGCTAGGGTAAATTTATCAGAATATGACATTGATAGAATTTTAATAGAGTTAGTAAAGAGTGTCAATACCTTCATTATCAATTCTTTTAGGCTTCCTTTTGCGACAATATATGGTTTTATCGAAATAATGTTGACACTGTGCTGTTCTATTAATACATTATTTAAATCTCGGATGTATGAAGCAATTCCTCCAACATCTGGAGGCTGCGGGCCTATCATGAGTATTTTCATCCCTCTCTCCATGACTGTCCCTTAACTTATGATTGGCCTGATGGATTGCATCAATTGTTTTTTTACTGTAACACTTGTTTCTTTTGCAAATTTTACTGAATTGGTTGGCCTTGAAAGGATATAATCGACAATATCAATGGGGCTCCGGGAATGGAAGATCTTCCCCTCGTTCATGAGTTGTTTGTCGACTGATAGCATCACGACGCTCGGGAAGAAGGAGACCGCCTTCTTCCCCATGCAGGCGGCTTCCCGTGCCATTGTCCCTGAACCGGTCAGGACGGCATCAGCGTGGTAACAGAGATCCAACCCATTGAGGGTTCTTTTTGGGATGTATACTTCATCAAAGCCCCTGGCGTATTCAAAATCTCCTTTTTCCCGTGGGAGATAAATAACGTTAATATCTTCTCGATCAAAGAGGTGGAGAAGCTGTGGTACGATGCTCTGTTTTTCCGTTACATAAAAAGATCCTAGTGCCTCAGGCCGCAGAACAATATAATTTTCAAATGGAATTTTCTCCTTAAAGGACTGATCCGGTTTATAATCCGCAAGATAAATGTCCTCTTTATAGCCATCAAAGGGGATTATACTACTTTTTCCATGGCCTTCGTTGAAATATGGATAGCATGCCTCAGGGACAACTATGTAGTCAGCAAGTAATTTCAACTCCATTTCAAGATCTTGAATTCTAGAGGTTTTTTGAATGAATTTTAAATCGTTATCACAGAACAATATGGAAACTCTCCTCTTCATGTTGGATACAAGGGTGCTCATTCCATTCTCAAAAGACATGGCATAATCAAAATTACCTACCTCTGCATACAGTTTCAAAGTTCTGTACACCATACTGACACTTTTCTTTAGAGGGTTCTGATAGTCCCTCCCAATAGCCTTACCTTGAATACCAAAACTTTTAACGAGATCTATAGTCTCAGCCCGATCCCTGACCGTGACTGATACCAAGTGTTTATTTAATTCTGGTATCAGAGAACCAAAGAAAAGGGCATCTGAAGGATTGATTACATCTATCCATATGTTTTTCAATCTCAACACCCTCTTTGTAGATAGTATCTTGCATCGAGATCGATCCTTTCTCCTGTACCAGAATCAGTTACTTCATACCCTCTCTTTGCAAAGGGTAACTGCGTAGAGAGGCTAGCGCATCCAAGGCCGATTACACATGTATTTGCCATTTATTTCACCATAGGATACTGATTTCCTGTTCTGTTTTTGTTAAAGAGGGTCTCCGTATATTGAAGTTTTAAAACCTCTCTGCGCATTCCTGGGTGAACGTGAGCATCTTGATGCTCTCCTAGCCGGATCCCAAGCACAACCGCAATCGTAGTGACCACTCCCTAACCTCCTCAAAACCCCGCACGATCAGCACCAGTGAACCCGGATTTAGCCGCGCCATCACGAACAGGAGCCTGAGGGGCTCCATGTGATTCTCTCCGAATCAATGAGTTATTGTTTCGCGACGGTATGCCGTTACAGATCGTAACAATCATCCTGCTCGCCATACCGTCGCCGTAGGGATTCTCCCAGGCCCTGGGCCGGGAGAGCATCTCCCGGGCAGATGCCAGGATCTGCTCGGCCCCCGTCCCGGCCAGAACATTCGCCCCCACCTCGATCGTCTCCGGCCGCTCGGTATTCTTCCGGAGGGTGACGCAGGGCACGCCCAGGATACACGTCTCCTCCTGGACGCCGCCGGAGTCGGTCAGGACGAGGCGGGCATTGGACTCAAGCTGGAGAAATTCGAGGAACCCGACAGGGTTCATGGCGGATATCCCATCAAGCGAAATCCCGAACTGCTCGACCATCTTCCTGGTGCGGGGGTGCATCGGGAAGATGATGGGGAGCGAGTATTCGTGGTGGACCGCCTCAAGCCCCGCGATGATGCTCCGGAGGGTATCGGGGTTGTCGACGTTCTCCTGCCGGTGGGCGGTGACCAGGAAGTATTCACGGGGCTCAAGCCCAAGGGTGTCGAGAATATCCGTCTTCTTCTCCGAGATCTCCCGGTTCTGGAAGACCGCGTCGACGATGGTGTTCCCGGTCACGCAGATCTTGTTCTCCTCGATGCCCTCCTTCTGGAGGTACTGCCGTGCAGTCTCCGTGGGGGCAAAGAGGTAATCGGAAATGTGGTCCGCGACCACCCGGTTGATCTCCTCGGGCATCGTCCGGTCAAAGCTCCGGAGACCGGCCTCGACATGGCCGACCCGGATGTGGAGTTTCGCGGCCGCGAGAGCCCCGGCCATGACGGTGTTGGTGTCGCCCTGAACGAGGACGATGTCGGGGGACTCCTTCACCAGGACATCCTCGATGCCGGTCAGGATCTTAGCGGTCTGCTCGGCATGAGTTCCGGACCCGACATCGAGGTTGTACCTCGGCTCGGGCAGTTCGAGTTCCTCGAAGAACGCCCGGTCCATCTCGTAGGAGTAGTGCTGTCCGGAGTGGAGGATGAAGTAGTCGAGGTTTCGTGCTTCGCATTCCCGGATGATCGGGGACATCTTGATGATCTCGGGCCGGGTGCCGAGGACGATTGCAATCATAGTGTACACTCCATTGAGGGGCCGGACCCCTTCGTAATCATCACCAGCGAGTTCAGGATCAGCCCCGACGTCACGAGCATCAACCCGAGGATCAGCGCCGCAAACCCGCCCGTAAAGACAATATAATGGAACTGCCCGGTGCGGTAGAACTCGGAGAAGATGTAGATCTCCGCACCAATTCCGAACAGCGTGACGAGGACCCCCGGGATCCCAAACGAGAGCAGGGGCCGCTTATACCCGATCAACCCCACGATCCGGGCCAGCACCCCAAACCCATGCGAGACCGGGTTCTTCTTGTGCTTGTGGGGGACGTCGTAGGTGACCGAGATCGGAACCTCGGCCATCGCGAGACCGAGGGGGGCGAAGTGGGCGATCATGTCCGACTCGATGTTGTAGCCCTCGGAGGAGAAGTTCAGGTTCTCCAGGGCCTGGCGACTGAGCGCCCGGAAGCCGGACTGGGAATCGGTCGTCGCAAACCCACCGTCGGTCGAGAGGTTCGTGAACCCGTTGAGGACCTTCTGCCCAGCGACGCGGTACTTCGGGATCTTCGCCTTCACGTCCAGGAAGCGGGAGCCGATGACGAGGTCGGCAACGCCCGCGAGGACCGGGGCCGCCACGGCCGGGATCTCGTCGGGGTTGTGCTGGCCGTCGCCGTCGAGCATCACGACGGCCTCGTAGCCGAGCTCGCGGGCCCGGGCGAACCCGGCCATCATCGCCCTCGCCTTGCCGCCGTTCTCTTCGAACCGGATGACGTCGGCGCCGGCGAGCCGGGCGGTCTCCGCGGTCCGGTCCGATGAACCGTCGTCGACGACGATGACGCGGTCGGCGTGCTTCCTTGCCTGGAGGACGACCGAGCCGATCACCAGGCCCTCGTTGTAGGCCGGGATGACGGCGGCAAGCGCCGGCTCGGGGGAGGGGGCAGCATGGACGCTCTCCGGGCAGGAGAGGGGCTGGGGGGTGGCTGGCTGCATCATGAGTATGCCGGAATGCTGGGTCGTCGGGGAGTCGCCGGAGTGCGACGTTCCTGTGGAATGCGACGGTTCGCGAGAACCGGAGCTTGAGCACCGATAGGTGCAGAGTGCGGTGGGCCCATGGGCCGGAGCTTGAGGCACCGATAGGTGCAGAGTGCGGTGGGCCCATGGGCCGGAACTTGAGCACCGGAGGTGCGAAGTGCGATGGGCCAGGGGGCCGGAGCTCGAGCACCAATAGGTGCGAACGCGGCCCCGCTGCTTCTAATATCAAATACCATAAATGAAAGTAAAAAGGTGCCGGTATGATTCCGGGCGAGTTAACGATAAATCATGAAAAACCACCCGGTTCCAGGGAGGGAAAGGCGGCGTCCGACACGGAGGGGCGAGAGACTTTTCGGAGGGAAATCCCAATGCGGCATATAAAGATGTCTAAAAACGATCGTTTCGCAAATCCCCCGAATTGGGATAATAGCGGTTAAAATGTTGCCTTCCGGGAAATATCTTTTATCTCGTGCGAAATTTGAGCAGGGGTGGATCGGGGCGCAGGAATCCCCCCAGGAAGCGATCCGGGGGCGTACCAGAGTTCTTCCGGCGGCCGGGGTCGGCACCCCGGGAGGCCCGGGGCCGGGAGGAAAAAAGCACACGAAACGGCCCCTATT
>Ga0208462_1000938_pt1 | contig 22882 bp, 25 predicted proteins | sample AD_SCU001_MetaG_FD_184452 | JGI IMG/M metagenome (GOLD analysis project Ga0208462, IMG submission 184452) | Active sludge microbial communities of municipal wastewater-treating anaerobic digesters from China - AD_SCU001_MetaG (SPAdes) (version 2) | ecosystem: Engineered > Bioreactor > Anaerobic...
AAATGATGGAAATACGCAGGCATCCTCAATATGGTTACGAGATTTTAACCGATACCCATCAGTTGTCGGACGAGTGCAAAAAAATAGTCATGCAGCATCATGAAAGAAACAACGGCAGCGGGTATCCTGCGGGGTTAAAAGGAGAAGAAATCCATCTTTACGGGAGAATTTGCTCGCTGGCCGACGTTTATGATGCTTTGAGTTCGAGGCGGCCGTATAAACAGCCGCTGCGGCCGTATGAGGCGCTCAATGTAATGAAAGAAGAAATGCTGGAACATTTCCATCAGGATTTATTCAAAAAATTTGTTTTACTCTTTCAATAAAGGCAATAAGGATAATGAGTAAATGGTGAAAAGAATTAAAGTGTCCGACCTCAAGGTAGGCATGTATGTGGAATTGCCCAGTGCCTGGCATGCCCATCCGTTTATAAGAAACAACTTTACGATTACATCCCAGAAGCAGATTGATAAAATTGTCGAACATGGCATTTTGGAAGTTAATATTAATGTGGACAAAGGTGTTTCCGCGCCGGAGGAAAGCGCTCTGCCCAGGCGGGAAGAGCCGCAAGAGGATCTCTCCGCAAAAGTTATCGCGGAAAAATTAAAGGAAGTTATTGAGGATAAGAGTATTGAACCGCTGCCGAAAGCACAGGCCGTGCATTTATATTCGGAAAAGATGATCAGCAAGCTGCTGGAAAAGCCCACCGGAGAAAATATTGCACAATTTAAGAAAGATATTGTTAATGTGGTGGATTTGATTCTGGAGGATGATGCAACCAGCAACCATTTACGGAAACTCACTTCCTACGACTATGATACCTACATTCATTCGGTTAATGTGGGGGTGTACGGAGTGTCGCTGGCGAAAGTAGTGTTCGGCCGGAGCGATGGACACGACATGCATGCCCTGGGGGCAGGTTTCTTTTTGCACGACATCGGTAAAGTATACGTCGATGAGGCTATTATCAAAAAACCGGGCAGACTCACCGACGAAGAAATGAATCAGATTCGCCGGCATCCCGGCATGGGTTTCAAACTTTTAACGGAAACAAAACAGATTGACGATGAATGCCGTTTAATTGTGTTACAGCATCATGAACGCAACGACGGCACCGGATACCCCCGGAAAATTCGCGGCAACGACATCCACATCTATGGCCGGATATGTTCAGTGGCTGATGTATATGATGCGCTTGTCTCCAAAAGGCCGTATAAACCAAGCCTTGAACCTTTCGAAGCCTTGAAAATTATGCGGGATGAAATGCTGGGTCACTTTCAAAAGGATATTTTTGAAAAGTTCGTTTTACTCTTTGTTTAAATTCTTTCTGTTCACATAGGGGGCGGCCAGAAGAATACCCAAAACAGTTTTGGCGTCGATTATGACGCCGTTTGTCGCCATTGCTTGAGCATCCGCAAAACTTGTCGGTAAAACTTCAATAAATTCGTCTTCATCCGGGGGGAGAGGCGCGGGGAAAAGATTCCGGGCAAGGAAAAAGTACATGTACTCATTGCAGTAGCCCGGCAACAGGTAGCCTGCAAACAATGCAATAAATTCTGCCGCATCAAAGCCTGTTTCTTCGGCAAGTTCGCGCTTCGCGCATAGCAGCGGTGTTTCCGCCTCGTGGTCGATGGTGCCGGCCGGAATTTCCAGCAGATGTTGTTCGACGGCGCGGCGGTATTGTTTGATCAACAGTATTTCATTTTTATCATTGACGGCGACAACGGCGACCGTCGGTTTATGGTCGATCATGCTTTGCCTGGTCGCCTTACCGTGGGGTAAGGAAAATTCTTCTTCCCAGACATCAAAAATTTTGCAGCGGTACATTAACTTTTTCTTATTTTCTTCCATAAGCGGTTATCTTCGTTTCATCTGGCTTGAATAATCGCGAGTAAATTCTTCTCAATTTCTTCTTTGGGCAGAGCGCCGACCAGTCTCTGCACCAATTTTCCGTTTTTAAAAAACAGCAGGGTGGGGATACTGCGGATTCCATACTGTGATGCAATCGCAGGATTTTCATCCACATTGAGCTTCGCCACCGTTATCCCGTCGGCGTAATCGGAGGCCAGTTCTTCCATAATCGGGGCAAGCTGACGGCAGGGAGCGCACCAGGGAGCCCAGCAATCAACCAAAACGGAAGTTTCATCAGCCAGCACAAACCGGGCAAAGGTGGCATCGGTTACTTCGATGGGCTTTGTTTGCTGCTGGACGATTACCAGCGGTGCGCCGCATTTACCGCACAGGGGGCGCTGGTGCAGCTTATCTTCGGATACCCTGTTTTTAGTGCCGCATTCCAGACAGCGGATAATTAAATCATCCAGCGGGGCATGACAATTACCGCAGATCGGCCGTTGCTGAAATTTATGATGCGGTATACGATTTTTAGTACCGCAATTCAGGCAGCGGATTATCACGTTGTTCGGCATATATATTTACCTCTTACCTGAAAAAACCGTTTCATATGGCAACGTTAACCATAGCCGGGTGTAGTATTCGGACAATCTCCGCCGGAGCCATCCGGGCCAGCAGCCCCCGGCTGCCGGCATTGATATAAATTGTCGGTAACTCCAGAATAGTCTTTTCCATATAGACAGGCAGTGCCTTTCTTGTACCGAAAGGTGATGTTCCCCCTACCTTATAGCCGGAATGCTTCTGAGCGATTTCCGGGCGACAGGGAGCGATGGACTTTGTGCCGATAACACGGGCCAGCGCTTTTGTGGAAACTTCCTTGTCGCCGTGCATCAGGATGATCAGCGGATCGGCGTTTTCATCTTCCATGATCAGCGTTTTAATTACACAATGTTCATCAACGCCCAATTCTCTGGCCGAAACCTTTGTTCCCCCTCTTTCTTCATACTTGTAAGTGCGCAATGTAAACAAAGCCGATTGCGCCTTTAAAAGCCTGGTTGCCGGTGTTGAAGGTATCTTTTCTTTCGTCATGCCTTATAAAACCAATGATGAGCAAGTAAATATAAAACCGGCTCCGATTAATCAATTTTTCCGGAAAAAGGGTTAATCTCAATGTCGTCAAAGCAGGTTGGGCAGAAAACACGCGGAATGAGATTTCCACAGCCCGAGCCCCATATATCAAATTTCCGGCAATCTTCGCAAAGGGCGATTGCACAACCATCGCAAAGGATAACACTTTGTTTTTTATGACAAACCTGACAAATACCGGCATCGTCCGTAACGATCATATAAGCCCCCGTATATTCAATAATGGGTAATTTTTAAGGGAAATGAACGGTAAATGCAATCTTATTTTTTCAATAACTCCAGGCGCTCCCGGATCTTTTCCGCTTTGGCTGTTTCGCGGCGGTCGGCATAATATTGCTGCAGGCGGGTCAGATAGGCCCATAAAGGTCTGCGCCATCCCTGTTTGGCGGCGGCATCAATGGCCAGCTGTAAAATGCTTTCATCAACGGGCAGATATTTTACCCAGACGCCGCAGGCAATCAAGAGGGACAGCGGATCGTCGATGGAAGCAATTTGACGGACTGCGGCCGGCAAATCCCCGGAGAGCATCAAGGGGGGCAGCTTTCTGTATGGGGCCGGTAAATCGCGCGGTTTTATTTGCCGGAAATTTCCTTTTAAAAAATCAAAGTAAGCCCGGTGAGCGGTATTCGGCTGTAATTTATCGATGCGGATAAATTCACTGTCGTCAAAATTTTCCAGTGCCGCCGTATGCAAGGCGTACCTGGTTAAATAGACAACCGCCAGGAGATTTAAGTCGTTATTGCTGGAGATGGCTGTTCTGGCTTTGGTAAAGTTGGGTTCGGAGTCATCTTCGGTATTGGTCAGAAAATTGACCTTGTAATTTTCCAGTTGACGGGAGGCCGTATCCATCCACCGGGGGACTGTCGCAGAGCTGCAGGCACAGATGAAGGCCAGCAGACAAAGAACTAAAGAGTTTCTCATGGCAGCTTAAACTCCGGTTCTTTTTTGGAGGAAATAATACCGTCAATTTTTCTGGCAACATTATCAATCGCGTTGACGGCGTCATCGATATCGGAGCGCAGCATCCGGAAGTCTTTCATGCCGTCGGAGGTATCTTTGCTGATCTTGTTAATGTTGTCTACCGTTGCATCCAGCTTTTTCAGCTTGCCGGAGATATCCTTAAGGATGATGTTCAGGGCCGGCAGGGTTCCTTCCTTGTCAAAAACCTGCTGCTCCGTTGCATCCGCCATCCTGTCGATTTTAGTTGCTATGCCCTCAATTTTTTTCAATGCTTCATGTATTGACTGGACGCTTTCCTGATCGGCGACGGCCATTTCCAGAAATGACTTTCTGGTGGAGAATGTTGCGGTGATTTTGTGGGCATCACCCAGGATGCGGTTTAAGTCGCCCTTCGGATCAGCCAGATTAGCACTGAGATGTTCCAGATGATCCGCAATTTGCGTGATTCTGTCGAGCAGGGGCTTTGTCCGCGCAATGGCGTCGTTGATATCATTAACGGAGCCCATGGGGACAACTTGATCTTCCGGCAAAGTAGGGCTTTTCAGGTTCCGCGTTATTACATCTATGCGGGGCGCGCCGATTAAAGGACGGTAAAGAATGAACTCGCTGTCGGATTTGATCCATTTTACATGTCTTTCCGGAATCTTTATTGTAATGAGGACCATGCCCTTGTTGTCGAGCTCCAGAGCGCTTACTCTGCCTATGTTAAAACCGGAAAAAACGACCGGCATGCCCTCGGTTAATCCGTCGCCGGACCGGGAAGAGAGGGTATAAGTATAAGTTATGGAAAAAAAATCTTTTTTATGAGCCAGAAAAAGCAAAGACGATATTATAATTATAGTTGCACTGGCGATAAATAGTCCTACTTTTATTTCGCGGCTCATATTTCACCGTATCTTTCCTTCATCCATTGATAATCAAATATATAGCAGGTTGCAAAAAAGTCTTCAATTTTTTTCAGAGTTTGGAAGATGAAATCGCTGTTGGAAAGATGAGGGATAATTCTAAAAGGGCGATCGATGACAACGAGGGCGTCGCGCACCATGCACGCTCTCAGCAGCAGCGCACAAAATCTCTCTTCGCCGGTTAAAGAGGGATTTCTCAGGTAGGCGATATTAACCAGGTCCAGTTTTGCGAGGGCATCCAGGGCGATATTTTCGGCTGCGCCCCGGGGTGTGTTTTCATGATACTGCTTTATCAAGGCTATGTTTATCCATACTTCCTGGTTGGAAATGAGGGGCAAGTCAATGGAAACCGGAGCAGCACTTTGCCGGTTGCTTTCCAAAAACTTCCAGAAGGCTTCGGTAAGCTCTTCCTCGCTATCAAAATAATTTAAAATAATTTTGTTACTAATGACAGCACCTCAATAATAACAATTGTTATAAATACATTAACCATGCCGTTGGAAACGGAAATAGGAATACTTGTATATTCCCTGGATGCGTTCAGACCGGCGCGAATGGGAATTAAAGTAATAAAAAAACCGAAGGTTGCACATTTGATTAATGAAATGATTATATCGGAAAAATCGGCGGAAGTCAGCAAAATTGTTGAATAAACATCTATGTTTATTCCAAAGATAGCCCCGGAAAAAATAATGCCGCTGGACATTAATACGATGGAGAAGAGACCGCTGAGCAGCACGATGGATATAACACCGTTTATTATCCTGGGAATTAACAGGTAATTGATGACGTCAATACGGAATATTTCCAGTGTTTTTATTTCTCCGTCAACCTTCATTACCGCCATTTCCGCGTTGATGGCTGAAGATGACCGCAATGTAATAAAAAAAACTGTAACTAAAGGTGATAACTCGTTAACAATAAATCCCATCAACACATTGCCCAAATAGTCGTATAAATTTAACTGTTTCAAAAGTTCAAACACAATGCCGATGAGCAGTGAGCCCATAACTGCTGATGTGATAAGGAAAGCAGGCAAGATTTGCACGGAGGTAAAATAAATCTGGTTAACGAGCACCATGCGCATGGCGCTGTTGTAAGTGCGGGGATGAAACATCTGCCGTATAACTTTAAAGGCAAAGGAAATTGTGTCCAGAAAAGACTTGGACGTACTGATTTCCAATCGCCCTAAATTTTCCAGTATAGTCATATCTTTATTTTCTTTAATTTTTTGTTGTCTGTCATATTAACACATGGCGGCTGATACTGCAAATCCGCTCAGGAGAGCAGACGGTCTTATTTCGCAGAAAGCGGAATGGAACCGTTCCGGGCTGGTAAGAAGCAATTAAACGGAAGAATAAAAAATGACGACCTCGTAAAAAGGCCGGATGCTGCGTTGCGCTTCATCCCTCGTCACTGCGGCGTACGCTAAGTACGCCTCATTCCTCGGTATTCGCTCGCCTTGCCTGCGACCTTTTTACGGGGTCGTCTGAAAATTGTCAATTTCACGACTTTTTACGAGTCCATCAAAAATGAAATTAGTTATTCGCCTTGAATTATGCACCGGTGAAGCGTATTTTGACGGGAAACGGATTTAAAAGGGAAGGGGCTATTAGCCAGTTATTTTGTTTAAGAAAATAATCGCCCAACCGGATTTCATTACCAGATAATTAAAGAAAGAAAAGGGAGGAGATGAGGATGGCATACGAAGCAGTTTTAGTCGCAAAAAAAGACGACGGCAAAATTGGAATCATCACTTTGAACCGGCCGGAAGCGCTCAATACCTTCAATTTTGCTCTGGCGCGGGATCTCAGCCAGGCGCTGGTTGATCTGGACGAGGACAACGAGGTAAGAGTAATCATCATCAACGGAGCCGGTAAATGTTTCTCGGCGGGCATCGATGTTTCTCCGGATGTTTTCGAAAAAATGGCGACCAATGAGTACTACAATTGGGTCTCGCTGATGGCGAAGGCAATTGTTGTCATCTCGAAAATCAAGAAGCCCGTCATCGCGTCCGTACACAACTTTGCTGTGGCCAACGGCGTCGGGATTGTGGCCGCCGCCGACCTCGCCATTGCGGAAGAAGGTGTCCGGCTGGGAGCAACAGCAATCAATGTAGGCTTGAACTGCATCGGGCCGCAGGTTCCCCTTTACCGCAACCTGGGCAAAAAACGAACGCTGGAGATGGTTTTGACGGGAAGAATGGTTTCCGCCGAGGAAGCGGAGCGCTGGGGCCTGCTCAACAAGGTGGTTCCCAAAGGTACGCTGGAGGAGGAAACGCTGAAACTGGCCCGCGAACTGGCTTCCAAGAGCCCTCTTGCCCTGTGGAACGCCAAGAAGTCCTTCTACGACATGTCGGATCTTGAATTTGGCAAGGCGATGGAGCTGGTGAACAGCCAGTTTGCGATCTTGTGTTCGCTCAAGGATGCCTGTGAAGGAATCAAAGCTTTCAATGAGAAAAGGGAACCTGACTGGCAAATGAAGTAAACTTCCTGCCGGGCCTGATCTCCGGAGAAACAGAACAAGGGGAGGAGTGCGGGCTTTCCCTTGTTCTGTTGTTATTGATGCTAAAAAAACAGTAGAGTTTTTCTTGTATAAATTAAGCATTAGGATATCCAATTCTTTCGTTTTCTTCATACCTTAAGTTTTTCTAATTGTTAAAATACAACCAGGATAATACTGCAAAACCCGCCGGTATGCAATTTTCGGCCGGTACGGATGTGATATTAACGAGAGGTGCAATTAATAATTGACAAATAATTGACAATCGTTATATTGATTCAAATTTCTTGTCCCAAGGGGTTTGCAAATCAATAACTTAGCCGCAGGAAGCAAGATGTCGGCGGAGGAAGGATATGAAAAGTCAAAATCGCAAAACGTTTTTCATGTTTTTAATGGCGTTTCTGGTGGCATTCTTTATTGTGTCGTTGGTGGAGGTGCTCAGATCGTCTTTTACCGAGTTCGGGGCGCCGGAAATTCAAATGGCCGCAGCCGTGCCCGCGGACAATACAAAAATTCCCATTTCTTTTTCCGATCTGGCGGAAAAGGTGAAACCGGCGGTCGTCAACATCAGCACCACGAAGACATATAAAGGTGGTTTAGGGTCTCCCTTTGGCCGCTCGCCCTTCGGCGACGATTTTTTTGATCGTTTTTTCGGCGACATCCCTCAGCGTGAATTCAAACAGCGCAGCCTCGGTTCCGGCTTCATCATCAGCAATGACGGATACATATTTACCAATAATCATGTCGTAGAAAAGGCCGATAAAATCCTTGTCCGGGTTTCCGACGGCAAGGAATACCAGGCCAAGATTATTGGCACCGACGCCAAAACGGACATAGCTTTAATTAAAATTAAACCCCAAAACAGTCTGCCCGTTGTCGAGCTCGGCGACTCCGACAAAGTTAAAGTCGGAGAATGGGTCATCGCCATTGGTAATCCTTTTGGACTGGAACAAACCGTGACCGCCGGAATCGTCAGCGCCAAAGGGAGGGTAATCGGTGCCGGGCCGTATGACAACTTTATTCAGACCGACGCCTCCATCAATCCCGGCAACAGCGGCGGACCGTTGTTCAATATGGACGGTAAGGTGATAGGAATTAATACCGCTATTGTTGCTCACGGACAGGGCATCGGCTTCACCATACCGATCAATATGGCCAATACAATTCTCGGAGATTTAAAAACAAAGGGCAGGGTATCGCGCGGCTGGCTGGGTGTATCGATCCAGGACATCACCGATGATATGGCCAGGAATATGAATTATAAAAGTAAAAACGGCGCCATCGTATCTGATGTGGTCGCCGGTGATCCGGCAGACCGGGCAGGCATTAAAGTATACGACATTATTACCGAGGTTAACGGCAAAGCAATTAAAGATTCGCATGATTTGCTTTTGAAAATCGCCGCATTGCATGTCGGGGAAAAAATATCCATTAAAGTTGTCCGCAGCGGGAAGGAAAAGATATTCCATCTTACCGTTGCCGAACGTAAGGATAAACCGGAAACCGCTTTGGCCAAAGAAAAATCGTCCCAAGCCTATTTTGGCATTATCGCCCAGGACATCACACCGGAAATATCAAGGCGGCTGGGCGTTGCTCGTGATGCGGGGGTGGTGATCATCGATGTTGAAAACGGCAGCCCGGCGGAAGATGCGGGACTGAGGCCGCAGGATATTGTTGTCCAGGTAAACAGGGTAAAAATTTCTTCAGTCAAACAGTACACGAAAGAAATCAACAAGGCGGCGGGAAACCGCAATGTGACGCTTCTAATTCAGCGAGGTAAATCGAGAGTCATTGTCAGCTTGCATATAGAATAATAGATCTGTTTCCAATATAGTTTATTCGGAAAAAGCAGGCTTTTGCAGCCTGCTTTTTCGTTTGTAGAACAAGTTGCCTGCTTTGCTTGTTTGCCGGATACAGTCTGCATTGGAAGAAGAATTGATCTGGACAAAAGCAGAAAAGAAAATTAGATATTGCCTATGGAATTTTACGACTATACAGGAGTAATTCACTTTCATTCCGCTTATTCTTTTGACGGCCATGTAGGACTGGACAAGATAATTAAGGCTGCCGCGAACAACGGCGTGAATTTTTTAATGCTGACCGACCACGATCACTTGCGGGCGCGGGATGAAGGATGGGAAGGATGGCGGGGGAGAGTTCTCCTGATTGTCGGTGAAGAAATAGCGCCAAGATTTAATCATTACCTGGCGTTCAATCTCCCCAGGCCGGTTGAGCAGTTCGAAGATAAGGAAGGCAGGCAGCCTCAAAAATACATTGATGCCGTCAATGCTCTCGGCGGTTTCGGTTTTATTGCTCATCCCGACCATGAAGGAGCGGAAACGTTTCACGTGAAACATTATCCCTGGACGGACTGGACGGTTGATGGCTATGCCGGCATCAGTATCTGGGATTTTATGACGGACTGGCAGAGCAGTTTAAAAAAATGTCTGCCTTCTTTGCTGAGTTTTCTCTTTCCCGCGCTCTTTCTGCGCGGCCCCTGCAGAAAAACATTAGCCCGCTGGGACTTGTTGAATAAGACGAAGAAGGTCGTCGGCATCGGAGAGTTGGATAACCACGGCAGCATCGTAAAAATTGGTGTTGTAAAAGTATCGGTTTTTCCGTTCGAGCGCGCTTTTAAATTTGTGCGCACCCATGTCTGTTTGCCGGAGCCGTTGAGCGGCGACCACGTCCGGGATATCTCCCTGCTTTACGATGCATTGCAGTATGGCCGCTGTTATGTGGCCATGGAATACTTTCAGCCTGCCCGGGGGTTCCGTTTTACCATGACTGCAAACAAAGAAGAATATTTCATGGGTGATTCGCTGGAGCTGGCAAGAGAAGCGTCGCTCAGCGTCGTTCTTCCCGCACCGGCCTTGATAAAGGTAATCAAAGATGGTGTCCTCCTTGCCGAAGCAATCAATGACCGGTTGGTTCAATCCATCAGCCAGACAGGTGTTTACCGGGTGGAGGCATATTTGAAAAGATATGGAAAATACCGGCCCTGGATATTTTCCAATCCCATCTGGGTAAAGTAATCTCATTTTCTTTTTCAGCGGGCCGGTTTGTTTGATCTTGTCCTGTGCGCAGTATCGTGATAACTTTAAATTAAAGATGCGACTTGTAGCCTTACGGCCCTTAAGAATTTTAACCTTTTTAGCCAGTATTATTTACTTCACGCATATGAATGATCAACAGGACCGGCAAAAACGTTATCAGATATCTTCCCGTAAACAGGATTCGACGCTGCTTATTTGTCTGACCGGCGAATTCGGCCTCAACAATCTTCCGGCTTTTACCGGTGAAATCAAAAATTTATTCCGGCAGCAGAAGCCCGGAGCCCTGGACATAGACTTTTCAGGAATCACCTATTTCGACAGCGCTGCAGCTCTGGCGATGATTCAAATTCAAAAAGCCGCCGCCGCTGAAAACATAGTCTGTTCTTTTCGAAATTTAAACAATGAAACAAAAGGTATATTCAGCGTTATCTACGAAGAAGCCCTAAGCCGGGCGCCCTTGAAAGATGTAATAAAACGCGAAAACCTGGTGATGCAGATCGGCGATGCCTCCATCCGTATTTTTCAGGATGCCGTCAATTTTATAACTTTTTTCGGCGAACTTTTATTTGCCCTTGCCTACACTTTGCGTCATCCCCAATCTCTGCGGATTAAGGACGTTCTTTTTTATATGAAGCGGGCGGGAGTCGACGGCCTGCCGATCGTGGGTTTAATCAGCATGCTGATCGGGCTGATTCTGGCTTTTATGTCCTACCTGCAGCTGCGTTTAATCGGCGCCAATATTTACGTGCCTTCGCTGGTCAGTTTTGCGCTGATCAAAGAATTGGGGCCGATCATGACGGCAATTCTGGTGGCCGGCCGTTCCGGGTCGGCCTTTGCTGCGGAAATCGGCACTATGGTTGTGAACGAAGAAGTCGACGCCTTAAGCACCATGGGTTTTGACCCCGTCCGGTTTCTGGCCGTGCCTAAAGTGCTGGCCGCAGCTATAGTCGTGCCCGTTTTAACACTCTATGCTGATTTTTTTGGAAACATCGGGGGGCTGATAGTGGGTATAACGGGGCTTGATCTTACCGCCAACACCTATATTATCCAGTCTTTAAAAACGATAACGGTTTTTGACATCGTTACTAGTCTGATTAAAGCCGTGTTTTTTGCCGGAATTATCGCCGGCGTCGGCTGTCAAAAGGGATTTCAGGTGCGTGCCGGCGCGCAGGATGTCGGTAAGTATACGACTTCCGCCGTTGTTACGGCCATTTTTCTGATCGTTGTCGCCGATTCGATTTTTGCAGTAATGTTTTATTACATGAGGTAATACCCGCATGCATTTGCCGGATAATGAGCCGATAATTGTTGTTGAAAATGTCACCGTCCGCTTCGGCAGCAATACGGTTTTGGAAAATATCAGTTTCCAGGTGCACCGGGGGGAGATACTCGTTGTCGTCGGCGAAAGCGGCTGCGGTAAAACGACCCTGCTGAAAGCGATGATCGGCCTGCAGAAAACGACCGCGGGGAGAGTCTTTTTTCGCGGAATGGATATAATGGCGGCAAGTGAGGCCGAATTAAATAATTTTCGGCAAAATATCGGCGTGCTGTTTCAGTCCAGCGCCTTATTCAGCTCGATGACCCTCCGGGAGAACATAGCTTTGCCGCTTGCAGAATATACCAGCCTTGACGCTGACACAATTGACTTGATAGTTAAAATGAAATTGGGCATGGTGAACCTGGCCGGTTATGAAAATCATAGTCCGGTGGAGCTTTCCGGCGGCATGAAGAAGCGCGCGGGCATTGCCCGGGCGATGGCCCTCGATCCGCTCGTACTTTTTTTCGATGAATTATCCGCCGGCCTTGATCCGATTACGGCGGCGGAGCTGGATAATTTAATTCTCAAAACCAATGAAGCGCTGGGAACAACGATGGTGGTTGTCTCGCACGAATTACAATCCATTTGCAAAATTGCCGACAGGGTAATAATGTTGGATAAAACAACTAAGGGCATCATTGCCGAAGGCACTCCCGGCGATTTAAAAGAGAAATCCACGGACCCACGGGTACACAGCTTCTTTTGGAGGCAGGTGCCTGATAATAATAAACAGGATAGGTCTTATGTCCGGTAAAAGTTCAAAATTCTTAATCGGGTTATTTGTTATCGCCGGTTTGCTGATCGGCGCAGTGGTGATTATCTGGATCAGTGCATCTGATCTGCTGATGAAAGGCTCGACCTATGTCACCTTTTTTGATGAATCGGTTCAGGGGCTGCAAACCGACTCCGCCGTTAAATACCGCGGCGTGGAAATCGGTAAGGTGGACAGCATTAAGGTTGCGCCGGACTACCGCTTGATTGAAGTAGTTATGAAAATCAACCTGGCCGGGGAGCAGCAGAAGCACACATTTGCGCAGCTGAAAACGGCGGGCATTACCGGAATAGTTTTTATTGAACTGGACCGCATCAAACCCGGCGATGTGCTTGATTTCCAGACGGTTGATTTCAAAACTTCGTATCCGATCATCCCCTCCCGCCGTTCGGAAATCAGCCGGTTTTGGGCCGAAACCAATAAAATCATGCAGCAGATCAAGGAGATTGATTTTAAAGGAATTTCCGATCAACTGAAAAATGCGGGCAGGTCCATAGAAACTTTTCTTGCCGGCGGTCGGACTACTCAAATCATGAAAAATCTGGAATCCATGTCGGCCAGTCTCGACAAATCCGCCGCTAAATTAAATAAGACAATTGCCGAAGGGAAACTCGACAATGTTTTTCAAGAGACGTCGGCAACAATTGTCGAGGCCCGTCAGTTGATCAACCGTGCTCGCCAGGAAGTTGAGGCGCTGAATCTGGCCCAAAAAACGGACCGGACGGGAGCAATTCTGGATACACTGGATAAACGAACCAAATCCATTACCCTTGAGCTGCAGAACACGGCGGAGAATCTGCAGACTGCATCGGAAAATTTGCAGAAACTTTCGGAAAGCCTGAACAACAATCCGGCGGAACTGATTTTCAGCAAACCTGCACCGCCGCGAAAACCTATGGAATAACGGGGAGAAATTAAATGGAAAAATTTTCTTTGTTGGCGCGGCGATTCCGACCGAGGTTATTTGTTTTGCTGCTTTTTTCCCTTTGGGTTCTAATTATTGCCGGCTGTGTCCGCACCGGGAAGCCGCAGGCTCCGGTGGAAATGTATTTGATGAATTACCCGTCTCCGGTTTTCGCGGCAACCGATAAAATCGACGAGACAATTCGCCTCAACCGCTTCACGATCGCCACTGCCTACAACAGTAATTCCATGATCTTTCGTCAGGAGAATTACTCCTTTGATTCCTTCAATTATAACCGCTGGGCGGTCAATCCCGCCGATATGGTGGGTGATATGCTGCTGCGTGACCTGCAGTCAGCAAACCTTTTCCGCGCCGCTTTCTCCCGTTACGCCGTAGACGAAGGCCGTTACGTCGTTGCGGGGGGTATTGAAGAATTCTTTTTAAGGAAAGACAACAGCGGCAACGCTGCCGTGCTCGGTTTGAATATAACGCTCAAAGATACAAAACAGCGCGAAAGCACCAAAAGAATTCTGTTCCAGAAAAAATATTTCCGCGAGGAGGCGCTGACCGAGCAATCACCGCGGGGCTATTGTCAGGCCATGAGCCGGGCGATGCAGCAGCTTTCCACGCAGATCATCAATGATATTTATCAGGGCGTCAAAGTGTCTCAGAATGACGGGAAAAAATAAACAATACTGTGAAGTGTAAGGTCATGAAAGAAATCAATATCCGGACAAATTCGCAGGTGGAAATGATTGATATTACCGCCGCTGTGCGCGAGGCAGTGAAAAAGGAAGATGTCCGGGACGGCTACTGTATCGTTTTTACAACGCACACAACCGCCGCCGTCACCATCAACGAAAATGCCGACCCGGATGTGCCCCGCGATATCATCAACGCCTTGGAAAGGGCTGTTCCGCAAAATGCTTCCTACCGGCACAGGGAAGGCAATTCTCCCGCACATGTCAAATCATCGCTGGTCGGAGCGTCGGAAATAGTCTTGATTGACAACGGCCGGCTGGTTTTGGGCACATGGCAGTCCATCTTTTTCTGCGAATTCGACGGCCCGCGAAACCGGAAGGTCGTCGTCAAAGTCATAAAAGCATAAAGGGCTGAAAACTCCGAAGATACGGGGGAGGTTAATATGGGAAAAACCGAGATTAGCGATGTAAGTTCATGTATTCCTTCCGACAAATTATTCATCGCCTTTTGGAATGTAGAAAACCTTTTTGATGCGGAATCTGCGGACAGACCGGAGAAGCTGCGCCGAATGATCGGCAAAGACCTCACCGGTTGGAATGACGCTCTGCTCGATTCCAAGCTGGGTCAGTTATCAAAGATAATTCGCTCCATGAACTCGGGTGCCGGTCCGGATATTTTAGGGGTATGCGAAGCAGAGAACAGGAATGTGTTGATCAAACTGACGAAAAAAATTTTCAGCGAAGGCGGACGAAAATATCAGGTTGCTCATGCCGACGCCAGCGACAACAGAGGAGTTGACGTTGCCTTTCTCTATGACCCGAATATTGCCGGCACCTCGCCGGACAAGATGTTCCAGCATTGGATAATCAAGCGCTATGCGACACGCGAGTTGTTCCAGGTTAATTTTGCAATAGACGGGCGGACGATTGTCGTGGTCGGCAATCATTGGCCGGCCAGATCTGCAGGGCAGTATGAATCAGAACCTTATCGGATGACGGCCGGAGAAACGTTGTCTTATTACATCGAGCGTATTCAACAGGAGCTTGGCGATGATGTTGCGATAATTGTGCTCGGGGACTTCAACGATGAACCGTTCAGCCGTTCCATTACCGAATACGCTTTGTCGCTCAATGATCGTCGCCGGATGACGGAGGGGAAAAATCCTTATTTGCTGAACCTCATGTGGCCTATTCTGGCGTCCGGCGCCGGTTCGTATGTTTATGAAGGCCAATGGTATATGCTGGATCAAATTATGGTCAGTCGTGGAGTTGTGAATGGTAATTGCGGCTGGCAACTGCAGGGGGATGCGCAAATAGAAGCAGTTACCTTGATGTCATACCCCAAAAAAATCGGTCCGCGCCGGTTCGGTATTAAATCGAGTGAGAGAGACACGGCCGGATTCAGCGACCATTATCCGGTGAGTGTTACCCTGCAGCGGAAAAAATGACATCGCTCAAAATAACGATCAACGGTTATTTCCATCAAAGGAAAAGGGAGGCTTGGTCAGAGCCTCCCTTAATCTGAAGAGTGAAGGTTGGTAACCTTCTTAGTTAGTCTTGTTGTCGGCTAATCATGCCCGTTATGTTTAGTCGATACATGTAACTTGCCCATTATTTAATGCATGTACCATGCCAAAGACTCGGTTAATGTTGTAAGCTGTTGTTATTAAATGTTTATTGGCAATAATTGGCTTTATTTCTGTGAGAGGTAATGACGGTTTCCGGCAATAAATGTCGAATTACATTTTCGCACTTATAGAGAAATTGCTAATAATAACAGCCATGTGTTGTTCCGGCTGAATTATGCACTTGTTCGACAAAAATGTCGGTCATACCTGGTATTGAACGTTGCTTCTCTTTTTTGACAATAATTTTAGCCGTCATTAAATTATTAAAAAGATTTGACGAACCTGAGAAAATTATACTGAAGCACAACTTCAAAAAGAATAATAGAAAGGGGATGTCTTTATGGAAACAAGAAGAGAGAAAAAGCGAACAATTTTAACCATTCCGAGGAGCCTGTGGTTTAACAGAAAAAGCAGACTGGTGAATACTCAGAAAAAAACAAGGGTTAAAAGGGTTGCGCACAGGTAGAGAGTGTCGAGTGTCCTATGCTTTCGAGGAAACAGGTAAGTAATAGGAAAAGGAGGTAATTTAATGCCGATATTCATGATGTTCGGAAAATATAACCCGGCTTCGCTGAAGGATGTATCGCCGCAGCGGACAAAAAAAGCCGTCAGGATCATCGAAAAAAACGGCGGGAAGGTAATTTCCATGTATGCTCTAATGGGTGAGCATGATTTGGTTCTGACCCTGGATTTTCCGGATGTGGAAAAAGCGATGTCCACATCGATGTCGTTAAATATGCTGACGGGAATTACCTTTATCACGTCACCGGTTGTTGAAGTCGAAAAATTTGACCGCCTGATGTCCAAACTGGAAAATCTTTAGTCGAAAACATGCTGTCGCCGCTCCTCAAATAGCTTTGGCAATCGCCGCCGGAACTTCAACCTTTTCGTTGTTATAAAAAGCCCTTCAGAGGATTTTCTTCCCCTGAAGGGCTAAAACAAAATTCGCTTGTGCCGTTTTTTCTACTACTTGGAGCCACGATCCTTGAACATTTCATTTTCCCAGCGTTACCGTCACCGCTGGGAAATTACGTCTCTTGGCTAAATGCGTTTCCGGTAGCATGGCTCCTAACGGGCACTGTAGAATCTTGTTATCTTTAAACTAAGACTGATATTAACTGTTGTCAAGAGGACGTAAATTCATGTATGTGCTTTGCAGATGAAAGAAAAAAGGAGCTGGCGCGAAGGTATCCCTGATGAAGAATCGTAAATTATAAGATTGTTCTAGAGACTTCGCAGAAAGGTGGCACTGAAATTTCAATATGCTTATTAAAGCGGTTATATTTGACCTCGATGGAACGATAACGCAGCCGTTTTTTGATTTTGATGCGATCCGCGAGGAAATGGGTTATCCGCCGGAGGCCGAACCGATTCTGGAATTGATGAAAAAAATGACGCACCGGGAGCGGGAAAATGCGGAAAGAATTTTGCAGGTGCATGAGGACAGGGCGGTTACTGAATCGATATTAAATCCCGGTGCAAAAGAAACGCTTACGGAATTGCGCAGCAGAGGAATTCTGATCGGCGTCTTGACCCGCAACAAGCGTGATAACGCCGTTGCCGTCGCCGACAAGCACGGCTTGATATTTGACGCCATTGTAGGTCGAGAAGAAGGGCCGGTCAAACCCGATCCCTTCGGAATTTTTTATCTCTGCGAACAGTTTGCGATCAAGCCCCATGAATCGCTGGTTGTCGGGGACTATCTTTTCGATTTGCTCTGTGCCAGGGCGGCGGACGCAATCGCCGTGCTGTTGAAGAATCATCAGAAGGCCGGTGATTTTATGCACCATGCCGATTTTGTCATTGAAAAGATCGCGGATGTTCTCGATATTATCTATTGCACATAGAAATTACGCTTCCTGTTTTTTTACCTTCTGGAAAACGGAAAGCATTTGTTCGTGAATCCGGCCGTTGGACGCGAGAATATGCGGAGAAAGAAGGTTCCAGGGGCGGCCAAAGATATCGCTTATTTTTCCCCCGGCTTCTTCGATCATTAAGCACGCGGCCGCCGTATCCCAGGGGTTGAGCTTCAATTCCCAGAAACCGTCGAAGCGGCCGGCGGCAACATACGCCATGTCCAGCGCGGCGGCCCCGGCGCGGCGTATGGCCTGCACTTCTTTTGCCATGGTATTGAAGTTGTCGAGATTATTTTCCCTGCTGTCCCGAATATCATATGGAAAACCGGTGGCGAGCAGACTTCCGGTCAGTTCGCTTGTCTGCGATACGGCTAATTTCTTGCCGTTTAAGTATGCTCCCTCATTGCGCACGGCCACAAATGTGTCGTTTCGCGTCGGGTCGTACACCACGCCCAGTATAATCGATCCGTTTTTTTCCAGCGCAATAGATACACAGAATACCGGATAACCGTGAGCATAATTGGTGGTGCCGTCCAGAGGATCGATGATCCACCGCATGGTCGATCCGTCGAGGATTGCCGGTGATTCTTCCGACAGAATGCCATGATCCGGAAATTGGCGCCGGATTGCGCCAATGATTAAATTTTCCGACATCTTGTCGGCTTCCGTGACCAGATTGATATCTCCTTTGTAGTGTATCTCCAGGGAAGAATGAAGTTTTTCCATCAGCAATCCGCCTGCTTTGTGGGCTAAATCAACGGCAAAATCTTTCATCTGCTGCATAATATTTTTACTCCGATCCAGAGGTCTTGTTTAATTTTTGCACTTGCTTGTAATAAACTTTAGCGGGAAAATAAAGAATTAAAACAACAGGAATACTTTCATAAAAAGTTGCGCTTCCCCAAAATTAATGCTAGAGAACGCCAAATAAACATTTTTGTTAGAATTTTTTTATGACCCAGGAACAACCTGCGACAAAAGATTTTTTAGGCATCAGGGCAAAAAGAGAAGCTTCAGGGATGACGCTCAAGGATGTCTATGCCGTTACCCGGATAAGCATCGTCAATCTGGAAGCTATAGAAAACGGAGCTTTTGAGGATCTTCCTGTTCCGACGTATACGAAAAACTTTATTAAAACTTATGCCCGGGCGCTGGGTATGGATAGTAAGCCTATCCTGGACATTTACGAATCTTATCTGAATTCCCTGCAGACGCCGCCGCTGCCGGTGAAGCAACACGCGGAAAAAGAAAATGTCCGCGAAGAGGAAAATAAGCCGAATCAGCCGGAGCGAAAATCTCCCGTTGCCGGTAAAGGATCTGTTCGCTATAAAGCATACATAGGAGTGGCTGCCGTTTTAGGAATTGCCGCCGTTGCGGGTATCTTTGTATACCAGCAACAGCAAGTTCCACCGCTGGTTACCGGCATAGCGTCATCGACAGACCAGCCTGCCGGGCAGGTCACGGTCAGCACGCCGGCGACTGGGCCCGCAACTCAGGCCGTTGCTCCTGCAACTGCTTTGCCGGCACCGTCAGTGCAGACTACTCTGTCCGGCGCTGTACAACCTGTTGTCACGGAAGCAAATAAACAGGTTCCGGTGCAGCCGGGGATGTCGCAGCAAAGAGACGCGGCACCGGTGGAAAAAAAGCAAACGATCGCTGCCGTTGAAGGGGACGATGTACTGGTAATCAGAGCAACCGAAGAAACATGGCTGCGGATTAAGATCGATCAGAATCCACCCTTTCAAGTCCTTTTAAAGCCGGGGGAGGTAATTCAGCGCAAAGGCTCCGCAGTGGGAATGGATATTGGAAATGCCGGTGGAATAAAGGTGCAGTTTAAAGGAAAAGTTGTTGAAAATATTGGCAAGTCGGGCGAAGTGGTCCACTTGCAGCTACCATAAAAACGTGTCAAAGAGGTGAAAAATGTTTGGAATTGGTGTGCCGGAACTATTAATAGTGTTGGTAATCATAATAATTATTTTTGGCGTCGGCAAGTTGCCGGAAATTGGTTCGGCGCTGGGGAAAGGAATTAAAAATTTCAAGAAATCCATAAATGGTGGAGAGAATGATTCCGCCAACACACCCGCCAGAAAAGAGGAAGACGAGAAAAAGTAGTCGTCGCAGCGAATTGCATTGTGCCATTAAGTGAACTGATGAATGGAGTTGCCTGAAACAGCACCATTTCCGCTTGCGTCCGTCTGGCGAGAGAAACGCAAGCGGAAATATTCAATATTCAAACCTTCTTAAATCCTGCTATTCTTTGATTTTTAAACTATTTTGCAAATACTTTCTGAAAGTGTCGTAGTCGCCCGCAAGTTCTATTGCGCTGCCTTCGCGTTGGTCAATCCCCTGCATGCTTGGGGGCAGCTCCGGGGTGAATCCTAAAAGCTTCTTAACTTCTTCCGGGAATTTGGCGGGGTGGGCGGTTTCCAGGGATACGGCTAAATTTTTGTCTCCGGTGGCATTCCGGTAAGCTGTAAGTCCCGCCCAGCCGACTGCTCCGTGCTGTTCCAGAACCACTCTGTAGAGCTCATAAGTCTTTTTGATGGTTTGCCGGGTTTCTTCGTCGGTAACACTGACCGAGAAAATGCGCCGCCGCATTTCCTCTAGATCAGGATAGCCGTGGACAAAGCCCGCCCGATCGACGTTGCCGCCGTATAACTCAAAGAAACGCGCCAGATTGCTGGGATGGCCCACATTCATAGCATTGGAGATGCAGGCCCGCGACGGCGAAACCTTCCGGTAGCTTCCTGTCTTTAAATAAGAAGGGAATTCATCGTTTTCATTGGTCGGCATTACCAGTTTGGCCACCGGCAGGCCCATGCGGCGTGCGTATTCACAGCCCAGGGCATTGCCGAAATTGCCGGATGGTACGGAAAAGACAATTTGTTCACCGGGAACGGCAAGCTGCGCATAAGCATAAATGTAATAAATCATCTGCGGCAGGATGCGGCCGAAATTGATCGAATTGGCCGATGTCAGATTAAATTTTGCGAGTTCAGGGTCGGAAAACGCCTGTTTGACCAGATTCTGGCAATCATCAAATTTACCGTCCACGGAAAGCGCCTGTACATTGCCGCCGATGGTGTCGAGCTGCTTTTTTTGTCGCTGGCTTACTTCCGCCACCGGATAAAGAATAGTGACGTCAATGCCCGCGACGCCCTTGAATGCTTCACCAACGGCGCTGCCGGTGTCGCCTGATGTGGCTACAAGAATATTGAGCCTCTCTCCCTGCGGCCGGCAATGGCTCATCAGACGCGCCATCATCCGGGCGGCAAAATCCTTGAAAGATGCTGTCGGCCCCTGATCGAGCCGCATCACGTATGCTCGCGGATAGACTTCTTCCAGCGGCACCGGATAGTTATAGGCGTCCTCAACGACTTTCGTTAAAATTTCTATGGAAAATTCATCGGCCAGGAACGTCCTTGCTACAAGCAGAGCCGTTTCGCAGTAAGGTTTTCCCTTGAGGCTGTAGATATCATTTAAAGCAAGCTGCGGGATGATGTCGGGCACGAATAATCCTTCGTCCGGCGCCTGCCCGGCCAGAAGCGCTTCTTTGAAGGAGACGGAGCCGGTGAAAGGGGTAATTCCGGCGACATTATTTAAATTGCGATTGGTGCTGTAATATTGAATGGACATTTTTATCCTCTGATTAGGTTTTCTTTCTTTAAACTTATTGTGAAGAATAAATCAACGAAAAACAGGAGGCGTATCCGCAAAGCAACTGCAGCAAAAAATACAGTATTTCCGATTGGAAAATATAACCGCATGTGTTAAAAAAAGAGTGAAGAAGTAAAAGAAGTCGGCGACGTCGATTCAGATCATTTGAACGGAATATTTATCGTATCGGCTGGCAGCTTTTAATTCATGAATAGAGAATCGATTCTCATCAAAAAGCAAACACAGTTGAATTTGGCCCGGGTGATGGATCTCGCTGTGCCCGACGATTCTCTGCTTCTGCTTTTATACGGCAGCCCTGATCCCGATTCCATTGCCTCGGCGATGGCTCTCCAGGAACTGCTGCAGCGGACCTGCGGACTGGCCAAAAGTGTTATCGCTTCGACGGAGCCGCTCTCCCGGCAGCAGAACTATGATTTTATTTTTTCCATGCGGATCAATGTTCAACTTGTCAATAATGTGGATTTGTCTTCCTATCGATTAATCGCTCTTGTTGATGCTCAACCTTCCTTCCTGGGCGACCTGTTAGGCTCCCTGCAGCCGCATATAGTTTTCGATCATCATCCCCGCGAGGGTGACTGGCATGCGCCGGTCGAAGATATCCGCCCTCACTACGGGGCGCTCTCCAGTGTAATGACTGAGTATCTGCTTTGCGCCGGGTTGAAGGTGTCCCGCCGCCTCCATACGGCTCTCCTGTACGGAATTAAGACGGATACCGATAACTTTGACCGTGACACGATTGCCGAAGACATCAGCGCCTATACCTATCACTTGAAATATGCCAACATGCCGCTTATCCGCCGTATCGAGCTTAATCAGACTCCCTGCCGCTACTTGAAATATTTCAACCATGCTTTTCATCATATTAATAATTTTCGCGGCCGCCGCGTTTGTTTTCTGGGAAATATAGAAAGTTCCGATGCCTGCGTTCAGGTTGCCGATTTTTATTTGCATATAATCGGTACATATTATGTTGTCGTCGCCGGCATCGTTAAGGACAAATTGATAATTGTTTTTCGCGGCGACGGATACAGGCAGGATTGCGGGGCGCTGGCTCACAAAGCCTTTGGCTTGTACGGCAACGGCGGCGGACACAAAAGTGCCGCCCGGATGGAAATTCCCCTCGAAGTTTTAAAGCAGCATTTGAACAATGATTTGTCGCAGCAAACAGTTGATCAGTTTCTCATAAAAAACCTCAAAAGCGCCCAGAGAATGAAGCGCGAAAGAAGAAGTGATGAAAGACCCCGGGTTTAGAAAAGATACGGCTACAGGCCGCTACCTCGATCCTTTTAATAACTTTCAGGAAAAACTGGTCAATTTTGAGGTGCGCTACAATGCAGTCACCGGCGTATCGAGCCGCATTTTGCCGTATCGCGTCCGGATCATGCAAAAGCCGGACTTTGCCTGCTATCTGGAGAAATCACCGGAATCGCTGTGTCCCTTTTGCCCCGACCTTTTTGAAAAGCTGACGCCCAAATTTCCACCGGATATCATTGATGCCGGAAATTTTCAGCGTGACGGCGCTTTCTTATTTCCCAACGCTTTTCCGTGCGATCAGAATAATTGCGTCGCTCTATTTTCATCGCGGCACTTTGTCCCCCTCGATGAGTT
>Ga0208462_1000939_pt1 | contig 22856 bp, 26 predicted proteins | sample AD_SCU001_MetaG_FD_184452 | JGI IMG/M metagenome (GOLD analysis project Ga0208462, IMG submission 184452) | Active sludge microbial communities of municipal wastewater-treating anaerobic digesters from China - AD_SCU001_MetaG (SPAdes) (version 2) | ecosystem: Engineered > Bioreactor > Anaerobic...
ACATATTAAAGTATGACCGGAAGCGCAACAACGTTGTATTGTCCCGCAGGTCGATTGTCGCCGCCGAGCGGGAAGCGGAAAAACAGGAGACATTAAGCACCATTAAAGAAGGAAGCGTTGTTGAAGGCATTATTAAAAATATTACCGACTATGGCATTTTTGTTGATCTGGGCGGAATTGACGGGCTGCTGCACGTTACGGATATTTCCTGGGGAAGAATTGCCAAACCGGCGGAAAATTTCCATAAAGGCGATAAAATTACGGTGAAGGTTCTTTCCTTTGATCCGGAAAAAGAAAAAGTGTCCCTGGGGCTGAAACAGCTGACGGGAAATCCCTGGGAGCAGATTTCGGAAAAATATCCTGTCGGGGCTTTAGTCAGCGGCAAAGTCGTAAATCTGACCGACTACGGGGTATTTGTCGAACTGGAACCGGGCGTCGAAGGCCTCGTGCATATTTCCGAAATGTACTGGACAAGAGAAATTAAACATCCCTCAAAAGTTTTGAACGTCGGTGAAACGATAAATGTGGTCGTTTTGGAAGTGAATCCGGAAGCCAAACGTGTATCCCTGAGCTTGAAGCAGACTTCCCCCAATCCTTGGGAAAAACTGCGGGAAAAATATAAGGTGGGCACCATTGTTAAAGGTGTTGTCCGGAATATAACCAATTTTGGTGTTTTTGTCGGCATTGAAGAAGGCATTGACGGTCTGGTGCACGTTTCCGACATTTCCTGGAAGCATCGGGTAACTCATCCGGCCGAACATTTTAAGAAGGGGCAGGAAGTCGAGGCCGTTGTTTTAAACGTTGATATTGAAAATGAAAAGTTTTCTCTGGGGATCAAGCAGATTGAAAAGAATCCGTGGGAAGACCTGGCGCAGAAATATGTTCCGGGCAGTATCGTCACCGGCAAGATAACGAACTTTACCGACTTCGGAATTTTTGTGGAAATTGAAGAAGGAATTGAAGGTCTTGTCCATATTTCGGAAATAAGCCAGAAACGTGTCAAGAGCTCTTCGGAATTATATTCAGTGGGAGATTCCGTATCGGCTTATGTGAAGAGCATTGACGCCAAAGCGAAGAAAATTCGGTTGAGCATTAAAGATATGGAAGCCCCGCCCCCCACTCCGGCGAAGAATCAATATCTTAACAACACAGAAAATATAGGTTCCAGTTTGGCCCAGGCGCTGGCGGACGTAAGGATAGGTAATCCACCAAAAGGTGCATAAAGCATGAGAAAACATCCTATAATTTTAGGCATGCTTTTACTTATTGTTCTGGCGTTTTTGATGTATGTTTTCTTCTATGGAATCGGTGCGCGTTCGGGAAAGACAAAAAAATTTTCCTTGAACGACCAGATCGGCGTCGTCACTATTGAAGGCGTTATTACCGATTCCATAGAAATTATCGAGCAACTGGAGGATTTCGGCAGGGATGATTCCATTGTCGCTGTCGTCCTGCGTATTGATTCACCGGGCGGAGGAGTCGCCGCTTCGCAGGAAATTTATGATGCTGTTGTTGAGCTGAAAAAGCGAAAAAAAGTTGTGGTGTCGATGGGGTCGGTTGCCGCGTCCGGCGGTTTGTTAATTGCCTGCGGCGCGGACAAAATTGTCGCCAATTCCGGTACAATTACGGGAAGCATTTCGGCGATTATGCAGTTTGCCAACGCTCAGGAACTGCTAAAAAAAATCGGTTTGAAAGCCTCCGCGGTGAAAAGCGGCAAGTACAAAGACATCGGCTCGCCGCTGAGAGATATGACTCCGGAGGAGAGAAAAATTATTCAGGATCTGGTCGACGATATTTACAACCAGTTTGTTGAGGTCATTGTTCGTGATCGCAAACTTCCCAGGGAGAAAGTTATCAGCATTGCCGACGGCAGGGTATTTTCCGGAAGTCAGGCGCGGGAATACGGACTGGTCGACTACCTCGGAAATATGGGAGCAGCTGCCAGACTGGCCAGTCAGCTCGCGGGAAAAAACGGAAGGTATGATTTGGTATATCCTCCACAGAAACGCGCGTCAATCTTTGATTACATGTTCGAGAGCGCCGCGAACCAATTAAACCGGTCCTTAAAACAGAAAGTTGAGAACTGGGGTGGTGTAGGTTATCTATATTGTCCTTAACTTTTATAAGAAATGACGAAAAAAGATTTAATCGTAAAATTACAGGAAACGCTGAAAGTATATACCCACAAAGATCTTGCTTATGCCGTAAATATTATTTTTGATTCCATGGTTGACGCCTTAAAACGTGGTGAGCGCATTGAAATTCGAGGATTCGGCAACCTGACTATCCGGGAAAGAAAAGCGCGCTTAGGACGTAATCCCAAATCGGGCGCTGAAGTTAAGCTGGAAAATAGAAAAATTCCTTTCTTTAAAACAGGAAAGGAACTTAAATTGAAAGTTGATAATCAGGAGCTTTAACCCGGTTTTCTCCGGCGAAGAAAAACAGCTGTAAGTAAGATAACGTAATGATGCGGCTTCCGGAACGTTTCCGAAAGCCGCATCGTCGCCATTGTAAATGTTGTTGTTACTGATTGGAAAACTAAGAAATATTAAAGGTTGTCCCAGTCATTTCCGGGGGCCGCAAAATCTTTAAGTTGGTCTCTTCTTTTTTTGTGCTGCAGTTTTTTCAAGGCCTTGGCTTCAATCTGACGGATTCGTTCCCGTGTGACACCCATCATGTCGCCCACTTCTTCCAGAGTGAAAGGGCCGAAATTACAGGCAACCCAAGTGCAATTTAAGAAAGCTTCATTTTTCAGACGCCATTCGCAGGTCGTATCATGGCATACTTCGCTAATTAAAGTTCCCTTTTTCTTGCACTTATATTGGTTAATCATACAGTAAAATCCTCATTCAGTATTTAATAAGTTATTGATTATTATTTTTCTTTAATACTTTGTCAATGAAATATGCAGACATCTGCTTTGACATTAAAAAGACATTTTCTCTACCGGTCTTCTTTCCGGCACATAATCATGTTCGATTTTCCCTTCATTCCACTCCCGGGAAACGTATAAGTTACAGTAACAGCTGCCGTAATCTTTTACATCGTCTGCCCGGTAGGCGCAGGGACAAAAGATATCACGATCTTTTTCACGATCGCCGCTTGCCAGACGGCACGGACAAGACATGTAACCGTAGCGTTCTTTGTTTACCAGGAGATCCTGAAGGATTTCCAAAACCCGGTCTTTGTCTTTGTTGAAGAAAAAACCTTTCGGTTCCTGAACTTTCTTCAACATTTCGTAGAGTTCATCAGGATTCATCTTCAATACCCAGTGCCCGCCGAATTTCGGCTTCCCGAAAACCGATGATAATTTTATCGCCTATTATAATGGTTGGAAAAGATCTTTGCGGATTATATTTGACAATTTCCTTTAGAATATTGTCCCTTTTTGAACCTTCAAGTAAATCCACGTCGGTGGATTTAAACTGAACTCCGCAGTCATTCAGAAATTTTTTCGCGGCTTTGCAATGACTGCAGGTACTGAGTGTATATATTTTTACCTTGGAAGCCATTAACGGCACCTCGTTATAATTTCTCCTCAATATAAGTGCTCTGAAGGCTATGTCAAGGTGAGAATAAAAAGAAAAAATCTTCTTGACATATTGCAGTGCAACATATATAAAATTAAAAATTAAGTTGTTTGTTAACGTTAGATCCCCACATCTGGCAGAGACTTTTCCAAATGAGGGGATTTTTTATTTATATTTATAAGATGATAATTTAAGGAAGGTTGTCTGAAAAATGCAAATGAATGATGTAAAAATTCGTAATATTGGCATCAGTGCTCATATCGACTCCGGGAAAACCACTCTAACGGAAAGAATTCTCTTCTATACCAAGAGAATCCATGCCATTCACGACGTCAAAGGAAAAGACGGTGTGGGAGCAACTATGGATTCCATGGAATTGGAGAAAGAACGGGGAATTACTATTGCTTCCGCAGCCACGTATTGCAAGTGGAACGATTATGAAATCAATATTATTGATACGCCGGGTCATGTCGACTTTACCATAGAAGTGGAAAGATCTTTGCGGGTGTTGGACGGAGCTGTCCTTGTTTTGTGCGCCGTCGGCGGCGTCCAATCCCAGTCAATTACCGTTGACCTGCAGATGAAAAGATATAAGGTTCCCTGCATTGCTTTTATTAACAAGTGTGATCGCAGCGGCGCCAATCCCTTCCGGGTTATCGATCAGCTGCGGTCCAAGCTGGGGCACAATGCCCTGGCGATGCAGATACCTATCGGTTTGGAAACGAATCTGGAAGGCGTGGTTGATCTTGTCGGCATGCAGGCGCTCTATTTTGATGGAGACAACGGCGAAATAATCCGTACGGAAGAAATCCCGCCGGAGCTTTTAGCCGAAGCGAAATCCAGAAGGGAAGAATTGATTGATGCGGCATCGATGTTTTCCGACGAATTGACGGAGGCGATTCTGGAAGGAACAGAAATTACCCCGGATATGATTTATGCCGCCGTCAGGAAAGGGACGTTGAAAAGAGAAATTACTCCCGTTTACATGGGATCGGCCTATAAAAATAAAGCGGTTCAGCCCATGCTGGACGGCGTGAACTATCTTTTACCGTGTCCTTCGGAAGTGGAAAACGTTGCCCTGGATATGGAAAATAATGAAGAACCGGTTGTGCTGGAAAATGACCCGGATAAACCAATTGTTGCGTTGGCCTTTAAACTGGAGGACGGTAAATATGGCCAGTTGACTTATATCCGTGTTTATCAGGGAACGGTGTCGAAGGGATCGACGATTATCAACGTCCGGAGCGGTAAAAAAGTAAAAATCGGCCGCGTTGTCCGTATGCATGCCGATCAAATGGAAGAAGTGGAAGAATTGAAGTCCGGATACATCGGCGCGCTTTTCGGCGTCGAGTGCTCTTCGGGTGATACTTTTGTGTCTGCAGGCATTAATCTGACCATGACATCCATGTATGTGCCGAAACCGGTTATTTCTCTGGCCATATCGCCCAGGGACAACAAGTCGCAGATGGCCATGTCGAAAGCTTTAAACAGATTTTCCAAGGAAGATCCGACGTTTAAGACGTACGTTGATCAGGAGACCAACGAGACGATCATTGAAGGAATGGGAGAGTTGCATCTGGATATTTATGTTGAAAGAATGCGCCGCGAATACGGTGCGGATGTTGAGACGGGAAATCCCCGTGTAGCATATCGTGAGACTATCACCCAGCGCGCCGATTTCAATTACACCCATAAAAAGCAGACCGGCGGCGCCGGTCAGTTCGGCCGTATTGCCGGATATATCGAACCCGTTGCCGACAGCGAATTTATTTTTGACAATCAGATAGTCGGCGGCGCCATTCCAACCCAGTATATTCCCGCCTGTGAAAAGGGGTTCCGCCAGAGCATGGAAAAAGGGCCCAAACTGGAGTTCCCGATTACCGGTGTTCGGGTGGTAATCAATGACGGCTCTTCTCATCCCGTTGATTCTTCGGATATGGCCTTCCAGGCTGCAGCACGCGGCGCATTCCGGGAAGCCTACCTCCGGGCTAAGCCGGTCGTTCATGAACCGATAATGAAAGTTGTTGTCGAGACTCCGCCGGAATTTCAGGGAGCGGTTATGGGACTTTTGAACCAGCGCCGCGGCATGATCGTCGGTTCGCAGGATGAAGGAACCATGTGTGTAGTTGAATCACAAGTGCCTCTGGCGGAAATGTTTGGATTTTCCACCGTGCTGCGTTCCTCAACGCAGGGGAAGGCTCAGTTCACGATGGAATTTGCGCAGTACAGGCTGGTTCCCCAGTCGATCGCCGAAAAAATCGCTCTGGAAGTGGCGCAAAACAAGAAAACGGCAGCCTGAAACTGAGAAAATGTCAATAAATACGATAGCATTAAAGCGTGAAAAGAATTTAATCCGTCTATCTTACAAGGACATCGTAATGCTGAAAAAAGAAATAATATACCGCAATCCCCTGGTTAAACTCGGCTATGAGCAGGAAGACATTTTGTTGAATGGTGGATTAGGCGCCGTTATGGCGCATGCCGGAGTGGGAAAAACCGCCCTGCTTGTGCAGGTGGCTTTAAACATGATGATAAGGGAAGAATCCGTTTTGCATGTAAGTCTGCAGGATGCGGTAAGCAAAGTCGACCTCTGGTACCATGAAATGTTTCATAATATCGCCGCCAGTTTTACCGAAGCGGAAATTCAGGAGTACTGGGATAAAATTCAGCCTTATCGTCTCATTATGACCTTCAGGGTGGAAAGTTTCAGCGTTCCGACACTCGAAGAGCGGATGACCGATTTGCTGCAGCAAAATATTTTCAAGCCGCATACCGTAATCATTGACGGTTTGAGATTTGATCAGGCCGGCCGGGGACAGCTTGTGCTTTTGAAGGAACTGGCCCAAAAATATGCCATGCGGGTATGGTTTACCGTGCACATCCATCGCCATGAGCCTCCGGCGGAAAATGGCCTGCCTGTTTCTTTTTTGCATGTTGTCGATCTTTTCGACGTTATTGTTCAGTTGGACGCAAAAGGTGATGAAGTCTATATTAAAGCGCTGAAAGGCCAGTCTTCGGATGCCCGACAACATTCCCTGCTGCTCGATCCGGCGACTATGTTAATTCAAGAAGGCAAATAATTAAATAATGAAGGTGATATCGGTTGTAGGAACAAAGAAAACGGGCAAGACTACCCTGGTTGCCGCCCTTGTCAGTTCTTTGTCCAGATACGGCAAGGTGGGAACCGTTAAAAACATGGTTACACATCCCGTAGACCAGGGCGATACCAGGCGCCATTTCGACGCCGGAGCCGATGTCGTCATAGGTCTTGGCGACGCCAGGCTGAAGGTGACCCGTGACCGCGGTGATTTGCATACCGCACTGGCCGACCTTCAGGCGGAAGGTGTTGAGTATGCCGTTGTTGAAGGCTTCAAACACAGCAGCCTGCCCAAGTTTGTTCTCTCCGATATCGAAGTGCCCGGATGTTTAAGAAGCATTTCGCTGGCCGAACTGAATGACGATTTAATAGCGGAGCTGACGAAACAGGTTTTGTCGCTGGATGATTATGAGAAGGAAACATGATTAATCATGAAGCCAGATTCTCATGAAATTGATGAAGGCACCAACTACATCGGCTACCGGGAAGCTTTAGATATTGTTAATGCCAACATTCGGCTGGTGGAAAAAGAAGAACTGCCTCTTCATTTGTGTGTAAATCGCGTTGCGGCCGCTGATCTGGCGGCCCGGGTGAGCTATCCTTCCGTTGATGTGTCGCTCAAAGACGGCTTTGCCGTTAAGTCCATTGATGTCGCTAATGCAAACCGGCTACTGCCGGTTTGCCTGAAGTTGACGGGTTCGGCCTTTGCCGGCGCCCGATACGACGGCCTGATACAAAACGGCGAGGCCGTTAAAGTATGCTCGGGTGCGCCGATTCCCGAAGGAGCGGATGCGGTTGTTTCCGGCGAATTCTGCGAGGAAGGATTATCCGGAGAAGTCCTTGTACGGGCTGATGCCGGCGTCGGGCGAAACATAATGCGCACCGGTAGTGAAGTAGAGGCGAAAACGACGATTGTCGGAAAAGGCGAAAGGCTTTTGCCCGGTCGCCTGGGACTGGCCGCTGCGGCGGGCGTCAGCCGGGTGAACGTGTACCGCCGGCCGCGGGTGGCCATCATCAGTATCGGCGACGAAGTGGTCGCGCCGGGGGAGAAGCTCCATGTCGGTCAGCTTTATGCCAGTAATCTGGTCACGATGGAGGCCTGGCTGACTTCTTTCGGCATCTCCTCTGTTGCTTCCGTAGTTGCTGATGATAAAAATTCCATTATTCGGGAACTGCAAAGGCTTGCTCCTGATGTTGACGTTATTCTGACGAGCGGCGGCGCCTGGGGAAGCGAACGCGATCTTATCATCGGCATCCTGGATAAACTGAAATGGCAAAAGCTGTTTCATTATCTGCGCATGGGGCCGGGCAAGGGTATTGCTTTCGGACATTGGGGAAAATTACCGGTGTTCTGTTTGCCGGGCGGACCGCTCAGCAACGAAATGGCCTTTCTGCAAATTGCTCTGCCTGCCATATTGCGCATGGCCGGCGACGAAAAGCATCCACTCCCGACTGTTCCGGCCAGACTTACGGAAGATGTTCAAGGTCGCCATCGGGCCTGGACGGAATTTAAAGATGCCGTCGTGACCCTGGATGACGGAGAATACACGGCGGCGCTCTATCGAAACAAAAGCCGTCTGCAGGCGATTGCCGGCGCTGACGGCCTGATCTGCATTCCTGAAGGAAAAGAATCTCTGCAGCGTGGTGATATTGTACCTGTGCAGTTACTTATTCCATCATATCACTGTTGAAAATTCCTGTTTCTCCGTGGAGTCATTTTGTGCTAGATTCCCCCTGTTTTTCTCAGTAGCTTACTGAAATACACTTCCTTGCAATGAACGGAGAATAATTATGTTTGCCTGGATTACCAGTCCTGAATCATGGATTGCGCTGGGAACACTGACTGCCCTCGAGATCGTTCTCGGGATCGACAACATTATTTTTATTTCCATTCTGGTGGGTCGCCTTCCCGCCCGACAACGAGATATCGGTCGCAAAGCCGGGCTGATATTAGCCATGCTGTCGCGTCTGGTATTGTTATTTTCCGTTGTCTGGGTGGCTAATTTAACGCAGCCCTGGTTTTCCATTTTCGGGCAGGATATTTCCGGGCGCGACATCATTTTAATCGGCGGAGGAATGTTCCTGCTGGCCAAGGCGACCCATGAAATTCATTCCAGTCTGGAAGGTGCCGGGGAAAGCAAGCCTCTAATACAAAAAGTTACAATGGCGGCGGTTCTTTTTCAAATCGCCGTACTGGACATTGTTTTTTCACTGGATTCAGTTATTACGGCTGTCGGGCTCGCGCGGCATATTTCAATCATGGCGATTGCGATCGTTATGGCCGTTGGAGTTATGCTGTTTGCCGCCAAGCCGATTGCCGACTTTGTCGATGCTCATCCGACCATAAAAATACTGGCTTTGTCGTTTCTCATCCTCGTCGGTGTTACTTTGATTGTTGAAGGTTTTGATGTGCATGTTCCCAAGGGTTATATATATTTCGCCATGGCGTTTTCTGTTTCGGTGGAAATGCTCAACCTGCGTCTGCGCAAGAAACAGATTGAGCCTGTAAAATTAAGAAAGGAAATTACGGAGTAAAGATTGATCGACAACAACAGACGCAAGCTGCATATGGAATATCCCTGCCGTTGGATTTATAAGATCATCGGTACGGATCAGGACGCAATGGAAGCCGCAGTGGCCGAGATCATCCGCGATCGACCATGCGAAATATCTTTTTCACGCCGGAGCGAAAAAGCCAGGTACGTTTCTTTAGATGTAAAACTGCTGGTAGAAAGCGAATCGCATCGAATGGATTTGTACATAGCACTTAAGGCTCACCCGGCCATAAAGATTGTCTTGTAGACAGGGTGCGCAGCCGGTATAATTAGAAGGTTGATTTTGAATTCAGGGTTGAACAAAAAAAACCGTAAAAAGACCAAAAGGAGGATGTTATGTCGAAAAAAATATTTTTAATTGTTGCCACAATATTTTGTTTTGCTTCTTCTTCCATCGCCGCCGATCCGGAGGTGATTAAACTGCCGCCGCCTGACCTTAAAGGCGGAAAATCGCTGATGCAGTCTTTGCAGGAGCGGAAAACGTCCCGGTCATTCAGCAGCAAAAAACTACCGCCGGAGGTTCTCTCCAGTCTTCTTTGGGCTGCCTGCGGAATAAACCGGCCGGAAAGCGGCAAGCGCACCGCTCCCTCCGCCCTTAACTGGCAGGAAATTGATGTCTACGTCGCCCTGGAAGAGGGACTTTATCTTTATAATGCTAAAACTCATACCCTTAACCCGATATTGAAAAAGGATCTGCGCAAAAATACGGTTGCCATGTTGCAGCCGGCAAAAACTCAGGTTGTCAATGCGCCGGTGCAGCTGATCTATGTGGCGAACTACTCGAAAATGGGGCTTGGAGCGGAGGAAGACAAGATTATCTACTCCGCCGTGGATGCCGGCTTCATTGCTCAGAATGTTTATTTGTATTGTGCTTCCGCCGGCTTGAATACGGTTGTGCGCGGTATGGTGGACAAGAAGCGACTGGCGAAAGACATGCAACTGCGTGATCAACAGAAAATTGTTCTGGTGCACACGGTAGGTTATCCTCAAGCAAAATAAATTGTTATTAATCTTGACAATTATACTGCAATAAATTAGCTTACCACGATTTGGCCGGCCGGAAGAATATTTAAATCGTCTTCCGGTTGGCTTTTATAAAGGAATAAATAATGATTGGTGTGCTCATAACTACGCATGGCGGTTTGGGTGAAGAACTGATTAAAGTGGCTGAACTGATCAGGGGCCCGCTCAAGGACGTTATGCATATTCCGGCGGATCAAACAAAAAGCGCTGAAGATTTGAAAAAAGAAATAGGCAATGCCATAAAAAAACTGGATAAAGGGCAAGGCGTATTGATACTTACCGACCTTTTCGGCGGTACGCCGTCCAATTTTTCACTATCTTTTTTAAAAGAGGGAAAGGTGGAAGTGGTCACCGGGGTTAATCTGCCCATGATGCTGAAATTGTCGGATCAAAAAAAAGACACGACTTTAAGCGAATACGCCTGCATGATTAAAGAATACGGCAAAAAAAATATATCGGTGGCCAGTGAAATATTAAAGAAAAAAGCATCCGGATAAATAAAGGTCAAAAAGCGCCTTATTGGGGTTGCCGACAGGTTTAACCGCCGTCTGATTCTGGGATTATATGCACCTTTCATTTTTAAAATTTGCCACCTTTATTGTTTCTATTCCCAACTAACAATATGCAAAAAACAATATTAATTATGTTTGTTCGACTTGTAAAAAGTCGTGAAATTAACAATTCTCAGACGACCTTGTAAAAAGGTTGCAGGCAAGGCGCGCGAATGCCGAGGAATGAGGCGTACTTAGCGTACGCCGCAGTGAAGAGGGATGAAGCGCAACGCAGCATCCGGCCTTACTATGAAAATAGAATCGTATTAAGTTATTTTCATGCTTCGTGGTGTATCGTGATGCATGACCGTTTTTTACGAGGTTGCCATGGTTGTTGCCCGGGAGTTCTCTCATGTGTCCTGAAAGAGACGTTATGCAGGTAGTTCTTGATTTGATGGGCAAAAAAGATTTGCCCGAAATTATGGCGATTGAGAAAGAATCATTTACCTCGCCGTGGACGGAGGGAATGTTCCTCGATGAGCTCAGAATTGCGCATGCCCAGTGCCTGGTCGCCCGGCTGTCTCATGACAAAGGAAGCATTGTCGGCGGCTACATGATCTTCTGGATAGTCGCTGATGAAGCCCATCTGCATAATGTCGCCGTGAAGAAAGAATTTCGCCGCCAGGGTCTGGCCCGCGGCTTTATGAACATAATGAAAGAAATAGCAAAGCAGGCGGGTGTAAAATATCAAACACTGGAAGTGCGGGAATCGAACGTCGGAGCGATTAATCTTTACCGCAAATGCGGTTTTGTAGTAAAAGGCAGAAGGCCGCTTTATTATACGGATACGCATGAGGATGCGTTGATAATGTGGGCGGATGTGTGAGATATCCAGGCTGAAGACTATAAGACTGAGGGCTAAGGGTTGGAATGGCGAAGGATATTTACATTGGTGAAGTATTAAAAAACGAGGAAGTTAAGCCTCAATTTTTTCTGATGAAAATTGCGCTGCCCGAAGCTTTCGGCAAGCCTCTGCCCGGACAGTTTGTCATGATCAGAATCGCCGGCCTTGCGGAACCCTTTTTAGGCCGGCCGATCAGCATCTATTCTTTTTCCCGCAAAAAATCTTTCTCTGAAATCGAGCTTCTCTTTCGCGTCGTCGGCAGGGGGACGCAAATACTGGCGGGCTTGATCTCCGGTTCGCAGGTGGAAGTTCACGGCCCGCTGGGCGGCAGCTACAAAATATTTCCGGAAAAAGAAAACATCGTATTCATTGCCGGAGGGATCGGTGTGGCGCCTTTGTCAATGCTCGCGCAATATTTCTGCAGGGATGCGGGAGTTGCACGCTCTTCCCTGAACTTTTACGTGGGTGCGAAGACGGCAAAAGAAATTGTCGGTCTGGACAAGTTGACGGAGCTATGCGGCAATATGCATCTTTGCACCGACGACGGAACATCGGGGCAAAAAGCGTTTGTGACTGGTGCCTTTCAAAAAGATATGAAAAAGTATGACCCCGCGAAGACGGCAGTTTATGCCTGCGGCCCCAAGGGAATGACAAAAACACTGGCCGGAATTCTTGGCGAAGCCGGTTTTAATTGCCAGGTGTCGCTGGAAGAGCGGATGGCCTGCGGAACAGGCGCCTGCATGGGATGCGCCGTAGCCGTCAGAGATAAATCAGGCCAGGCCGTTTACAGACGGGTTTGCTCCGACGGCCCTGTCTTTGATCTCGATGATCTGATCTGGGAGTAGTTCAAGAGAATGACTAAAAAAACAAACCCGCGGATGGCGGTGCAGATAGGCAATCTCAGACTGAAAAATCCGGTGATGACGGCGTCCGGCACATTCGGATACGGTGAAGAATACTCTGAGTATGTCGATTTAAACCGGTTGGGGGCGATTGTGGTCAAAGGTTTATCGCTGCAGCCGCGTCCGGGCAATCCGCCGCCCCGCATTATGGAAACAACCGGCGGCATGCTCAACGCCATCGGTCTGCAGAATATCGGGGTCGATGTTTTTATCGAAGAAAAACTGCCCTTTTTAAGAAAGCATGATGTTGCCGTTATCGCCAATATCTACGGTGAATCCTACGCCGAATACCAGAAAGTAGCCAGAAAGTTGAGTTCTGTGAAAGGCGTGCACGCGCTGGAAGTAAACGTCTCCTGCCCCAACGTGAAAAAAGGCGGCTTGAGCTTCGGTTCCGATCCCAGGATTGCCGCCCTGGTCACGCGCAAGGTTAAGGAAGAAACGGATTTGCCGGTCATCATCAAACTTACCCCCAACGTCACGGATATTACGGCGATCGCCGTCGCCGTCGAAAAAGCGGGTGCAGACGCCGTATCCTTAATAAACACTTTAACCGGCATGTCGGTAAATTTAAGAACAAGAACCCCGCATTTGAAAAACATAACCGGCGGCCTTTCCGGACCGGCCATTAAACCCGTTGCGCTGCGCATGGTCTGGCAGGTCGTCAAATGCGTCTCCATTCCGGTTATCGGCATCGGCGGCATCATGAACGCCGGCGATGCGCTGGAATTTATGGTGCTGGGGGCCAGGGCCGTTCAGGTGGGCACCGCCAATTTCATCAATCCCCGCGCCACGACGGATATTCTGGAGGGAATGCAGGAATATCTCAGATATAATAACATGAAGGATATTAATGAATTGATTGGTACTTTCAACGAAGGAGTCTTTTAATGAAGGAAAAATCACTATTAAAACCCTGCCGCGGTAGATTGTCGTCAATATAGAAATAAGGTAAAAATATGAGAACAAAGGCTGAAGAAATAATTCGCGGTGTTTATCAGGTAGGCGGTTCTAATTTAACCTCGGCGGATGATGCGGCAGTATATCTGATCGATTTCGGCGATGATGTCATTTTGATTGATGCCGGAGCAGGGCGCAGCACGGCGAAAATTATTCAGAATATTCAAATGCTGGGGATCAATGCCGGCCGCATATCCCATCTGCTGTTAACGCATTGCCACATCGATCACATCGGCTCCGCGCCTTTTTTTCAAAAAAATTACCAGACGAAAATTGTCATTCACGAGCTGGACGCTCCCGCGGTTGAAAAAGGCGATGCCGTCCGCACCGCCGCCAACTGGTACGGCGCCAATTTCCCGCCGACGAAGATAGACCTGAAGCTTAAAGGCAAAGAGGGAGTTTTGCAATTCGGATCAGAAAAGTTGTACTGCCTGCATACCCCCGGCCATACACCCGGCTCCATTGCCGCATATCTGGATCGCGACGGCAAGAGAGTATTATTCGGCCAGGATATTCACGGTCCCTTCCACAAATCATTCGGCTCGAATATCGAGGACTGGAAAAAATCGATGCATTTACTCCTCGGTCTCGAAGCCGACATCCTCTGCGAAGGCCATTTCGGCATATATCAGCCCAAAAGAAAAGTGCGCGAATACATTGAAAACTATCTGGAAGAATACGAGTGACAACTTGGTAAAATGTCCATCTGCCGTGCTGCGCAGCATTCCCCGGCCTTTTAAGAAAATTCTTTTGCCGGGCCGGGCTGCCCTGATTCAGACGTTTCCCTAGCATTATCCGGCGATGCTAAAGCCGGGATGCCAACCTCCTCTGCCTGCTCACCGGTCCACCGCCAGATCCGAAAGCCCAGTTCCCGCGATAAAGCTCCGTATCTCTTCAGGAACGCAGCCCCGAAGAGATTTGCCGCCCTTTGGAGAAATTCCGCCTGGAAAGCTCTTTCACCATCCCACCACTCCCAGAGCAGATAATTGACAAAGGCGATTTCGAGCAGCATGGAATCGATAGGTTCAATATCACTGGCAAAACCGCAGAGTAAACCCAGTTGTGTTTCTGCAACCGTTTTTAGGGCTTCCTGTCCATCAGCGCAAAAACTGCACGAGTCAATAATAAGAACCTTATTATGCAGGGGGGCATTACCGGCGGCATTGAGCATGCTGCGGAGATCGCTCCAGCCGACCGGGATATTTTCCCCCTGATTGCTGCGCAGCTGCAAATGCCGGCGTCCTTCTTCCGGGTCTTGACCGTGCGCGCTGAGAATCATAATGCCGGGACCGACGCTGTGGCGAAAGAGGTTAAATTGATTCGCCAGGGAATCTGTTTCATCGATCGTGGCCAGAGTGATGTACAACGGCACGGCGTCATTTTCCCAGCACCAGGCATCACCGAATCCTGACCAGAAAGACTTGGCCGTATAGCGGGCGCTGTATTCTCCGTCTTCATCGCAGCTCCAGAAAGCCTCAACAAATTGAATGTTCATCGGGTACCCTCGAGATGATCATGGCGACACCTCTGTTGCTCTTGACACATAAATAATCATTTTTCGCTCGTAAGTATAAGCGGGGAGACGCCCGTGTGTCAATTGAGAACAGGAACGATTGAGAATAGGAACGACAAAAAAAATTATTTCCTCAGAAGGGGAAGTCTTTATCGGATGGCTTTTTAGAATCAGCCGTCGGCTTTGGTGCAATGTATTTATCCGCTTTCTTGTGAACAGGGTGGGGATGAACAACTATCGAACGCGGTGTCGTCGGACAGGCCAATTGACACGCGCCGCAGCCGATGCAGTATTGCTTGTCGATTTCCGGATACAGAATATTTTCCCTGTCCGTGAAGCGGATGGCATGCGTCGGGCATACTTCTCCGCAGGCACCGCAATTGTTGTGGTTCACATAGACCACGCAGATATCTTTCCGAAGCTTCGCCTCACCTATTTGAGTTAACTTTTTATCAGCAAGCGTGATCCTGCTGATCGCGCCGGTGGGGCAAACTTTGCCGCACACGTTGCATTCATAGTCGCAATAACTCTTCTCATAATTCATCTTCGGCTGCAGAAGTCCCACCGGACCGTAGTCTAAAAAAGACGGCGTTAGAACGGACGTTGGACAGGCGGTAACACAAAGACAGCAGGCTGTACAAGTCTGCGAAAATCGCTCAACATTTAGTGAGCCGGGCGGTGTAACCGGCGGATCGGAGCTTGCAAGGACGATTCCTGCAACGTTACGGATGTCGCGGTGAAATACTGCGAGCAGGGTGCCTGCCACTGCGAAGCTTCCGAAAATAAAACCCCGGCGCGCGGGCGACCAGGAAGTCGATTTTGTCCTGCGCCACGCCAGCCGGTAGTTAATGGCTGACATAGAGCATGCGTCAAGACAATTGCAGCAACCGACACACCTGCTCATATCGATTGATGCAGTTTGCGGATTGATGCAGCCGGCCTTGCAGACGCTTTCACAGCGATTGCATTTGGAGCAGCGCTCCTTGCTCAAGGCCAGGCGAAAAATTGATACATGCGACAGCAGTCCTAAAAAGGCGCCGGCCGGGCAGAGCGTATTGCAGTATAGGCGGCCGTATTTTACGGACAGATATAAAATCGTCAGTAGGAAAAATGCTGCGATAGCCATATCCGGCAGGGGAATCGAGGCGGTCTGTTTCGGGTATAAAAAAATATTTAAAGGTCTCAGCAAGATGATTCCCAGATTGTACGACCAGACCAACAGGGGTTGAAAGAAATGTGAAAATATTCTTCCCGTAAAAGAGTATGGATCCAACAGATTGGCCAGCCATAAAATACCGGTAAATAAGGCCGCGACCGTCAACGCCAGAACAGTATAACGAAGGATATTTTGCGGTCTGGAAAAAGCATACGCAGGCTTTCGGCCTGTCCGGCGCGCAAGCACGGTCACAATATCCTGGAGTGTTCCCAGCGGGCACAGAAAGGAGCAGTAGACGCGGCCAAAAATCAAAGTGATCAAAATAATGAACATCAGACCGGCGATAAAAAGAGCGGCCGGTTGCGTGATGCTCCGGATCAGAGCGGGCATCAACTGAAAAGGTGGCAGTATGGCGGCAAGGAAGACGGACAGTTTTTCGCCGCCCAGAAACAATAAGACAAAGCCGATAAATACGATACCGGAGATGACCTGACGGAGTGTTATCAACCGGGCCGCCGGATGACCGGACCGCCGGATTGATCGGGAAATAATTTCTTTTTTCTTCATCTTACATCGTGAAGGTGACTATTTTCAGTTCTTTCAAATTCATGTTGCCGGTTTTCTGTCTGTGGGCGATTTGAATATAGCCGATATCCTCCGGTTCCTTCCCGAATATTTTGGCGGCTGCGGCGTCAACGGCAACGATGTCCTTTGACATCAGAAGAGTCTTTTTCATCTGCACATTGGCGTATTGAGGATTACTTGGCCCCGCGGGGCCGTTGCTCATCAGCACGCGGTAGGCGTCCACAACGTTGAGATCGGGTTTGCGGTAAAGGCAGAAATCCGCGATGCACTGATCCAGTCCGGTCAAATGGTATTCCATGCGGTTTTTGACAATGCCCATAAGGTTTTTCATGGCGATGGACAGGTGCGTGGAACTGTGATGTTTCAGAACCGGTACGTTAATGAATACGTCCGAATCCAGAATCAGTTTATGTACTTCAACAGTTTTGAGCGTTTTCCCGCCGGGGATGGTGACTTTGCGATAGCTGAAATCGTCCATCGGCACAACAATGCCGTGTGCGGCTTTGGCCGCTTGCTCAATACCGCTCAATCTGTAGCAGTTACGGGTATTGCCGGAAGTGGCGGTGACTACATTGTCGAAAACATAGACGCGCTTGGCTCCTGCTGCGTAACAGGATTCAACTATAGACTTGACAAGCAGCGGATTGGTCGTGGCCCCGACTTCAGGTACGCGTGGAAATCCAATGTTGGGCTTGACCGCAACCGTCTGTCCTTTCCTGACGAACAAATTCATGCCGCCCATCAATTCGACGGCCTTTTTAAACATGACATCAGGCTCGCCGTTTCTTACCGCGACCAGATCGGGGATTGCTGAAGGTCTATCCCTGGCAATCAGAAAGTCCGGTTTGCCCAGAATCAAAATACCGCCGGCCATGAGTCCCAGCGTCAAGCCTTTGCTGAGCACTTCGCGTCGGCTGAATTTATCTGAGGTTGTCATCGTTGCCTCCTGTTTACATGGTTTAGGGACAAGCAAAACATGCCGGTAGGGCATTAAAGTATAAGGGGAAAACCAACGGACTGTCAATTGTTACTTGCCGCTTGTCAGGGGTGAATCGGTTGGGAATGTCTTTATTACTGTACGACATTCATGGTAGTATTTCTATAAAGTTGTCCTTGACAAACCTTCTGCTGTCGGGAACAAGAATGGCGGTTGCCTGGAAACCGGAATAATAAGAGCCAAAGGAATTTAAAATTACACATGATAATTTACCTCGCACCAATTCAGGGGACAACGGATATAATTTACCGCAACCTGTTTCCCGAATTCTTTAAGGGAGTTGATCTGGCGATGGCGCCCTTTATCTCCCCGTCGAAGAAAATGAAACCGGACAGCTATATCCTGCGTGAACTTTACCCGGAGAAAAATACGGGCATTCCCACGATACCGCAGATAATGAGTTCGGCACCGGATGACTTTATAAGATTCGCCAACGCGTTGTATGACATCGGCTGCGGCACCGTTAACTGGAACATCGGTTGTCCTTTCCGCATAGTTGTAAAGAAGGGCAGGGGAGCGGGCATTCTTTGCCACCCCGACCGGGTCGAATCATTTCTGGAAAAAACGATGCCTGCCCTGAAACCCCGGTTGTCGATCAAACTCCGGACAGGGCTGACATATCCTGACGATATTTTAGAGCTTCTTCCGATTTTTAACCGTTTTCCGCTAGAGGAGCTGATCATTCATCCCCGAACCGGCGTGCAAATGTACGCAGGGGAAGTTGATCTCGATATTTTTGAAAAGTGCCTTCAACTCTCGAACCATCGGATTGTCTATAACGGTGATATTGATTCCGTTTCTAAACTGGAACAGCTGGAGAAGAGGTTCGGATCAATAGATCGCTGGATGATTGGCCGGGGCCTCCTGGAAAATCCGTTCCTGGCGGAAGAAATCAAATTAAAAACAATAAAGCCGTATCCTGAGAGAGTCAAAATAATTCGGGAATTCCATGACCGGTTGTTTGCCGCATATTCGGAAATTTTGTTCGGCCCCGCGCATATAACAAACAAAATGAAAGAGATCTGGACATACCTGGGGGGCTTCTTGGAAAACAGCCATAAAATACGCAAAAAAATCTGGAAAACCCATCACCGGGATAATTATATCGACGTGGTCAATAAGATATTTGATGATCTGGTTTGACGACCTCGTAAAAAAGCCGGATGCTGCGTTCAGCTTCGTCCCTCCCTGTGTCAAGCACGGGGCAGGCTTATTGCGGCGTACGCTAAGTACGTCTCACTTCCCATGATTCGCGCGCCTTGCCTGCGGCCTTTTTACGAGGTCGTCTGAAAATTGTTAATTCTGCTGTTTTTTGCTAATCAATTTTCTTTGACTTATTGGAGATCAAATTGACCGTCTCACCACCGAAGTAGTTAATATAACGAAGATAACATTGAAAATGAGTTTATTCTGTGCTATAGTAATAGGTGTGATAAAGAAGGACTTCTCGAATGAGAGGAGGTAAGCTATTATGGCCATGGCCAAGCAAAAGATGAAAGAAATTATAGAAGCCCAGCCCGACGATGCATCCTATGAAGAAATCATCCGCGAATTTGCATTTGAACGGATGATTGAAAAAGGGCTTGATGACGTTAGAAATGGACGAGTCATTTCAGATGAGGAGATGAGGTGCCGGTTCGCGGCCATGGCGGTCCACTCTTCCGGCTTCACTCGCACTACACCTATCAAGGCCGTTAGAGCAGAACCAGTCCCAGGGGGCAGCTTAACAGCGATGTTAGGCCCTGGAAGCACAGAGAGGAGAGCACGATGAGTAATGAACAGGTGGCACCTGAGACGAAAGGTGTTACGGTGAAGTTACTTGCAACGGTTGACCTTGGCCCTGAGATCGAGGGCATGGCAGGGCGGCAACTTCGAATGCGCATGGTGACCATCGAGCCTGGAGGCGTCTTCGGCCCGATTCACGACCATAAAGACAGACCGGGCACCGTCTACATACTGCAAGGAACGATCACTGACCATCGAAATGGAGTCGCTACGGACTATGGATCGGGAGTGGGCTGGCCCGAGGATAGGAACACCATACACTGGCTTGAGAACAGAGGAACGATTCCGGCGGTGGAGATCTCGGTCGATATAGTCAGGCAAGAGTAAGCCCCGGCCCGACATCTAACACGGCCTATCACGCGGCTCAAACGGATGCGCTTTAGTCGGCTTCGCCTCCTTTCGCGCGCCGGTTAGCCACAACGATAAGCGGACCGCTCGCTAGTGCTCGCTTGGCTTTCGGCCATCCGCTTATCGTCGCTGTTGAGCATCTGTTCTCCCTGGCCTGTCCGGCTCCGCTCGCGCTCCGCCTATCAAGGCCGTTCGAGCAGACCCCGCCCCAGGGGGCGGCTGCGCTGCGCTTGGTTTTTGGCACAGATAATTGCATAAATGCAATTTCCGCTCCCAAAAACGGTAGCTCAACAGCGACGTTGAGCCTGTAGAATAAGTCGGTGAGCGGCATTTGGCGGCAGATGAAAAAAAAATCGACCGCGGAGATAGCCTCACATGCAACGATCGCGCGATGAGGAGGGGTAAAAAGACCCCTGAAAATAGCAAGAAAATATTGTTTTGGAGTTTTTCTACAGACTCGTTAGGGCACCAAAATTAAGGAAAACAATGAAGGATAATATTGACGCTCTGAAATTGGCCAGTCAACCGCTTACTGGCAATTGTTCGGGGGGCTATTTCTTATTCGACGAACAGGAATTGGTCTCAGTTGGTCAGGGCTGGAATTGTTTCTTGCGTGTGGCCGAGCACACGAGAAGGGATTCAGACAAAGTCTTTACAAAATGGAACTTTATCGAAATTGAAAGTGAAAAAGAAAGAAAACAAGTTGAACAAGAAGTAATGAACAGATTCAAGCCGAAATATAACAAGGTCCATATGGGGCGCAATTCATGATTAACGATACCGGCAAGGCGTGCTCAATCTGTGGTAAGCTGCACCGTTTAGAAGAATATGCATACGGCAATCGAGAGAACAGGTCTTACTGCAGGAAATGTAACAAAGAAGAAAAGAAGGCGTAGGCGTATAGAGAAGGCGGCGCAGAAGCAGCCAGAAAATATAGAGAAAATGAAAGAAGTAAATGGAAAAGCGCCTAACCACTTGATGGAGCCGACTCATTACAGTCGCGGATCATCAAGGCGTTGGGCTGATAATATGATCATCGAAAAAAGTGAACTTTGTATATTAATTTTCAGGTATCTCAATTAACATGGCACTGATTGGTTTTTTTGACATCCTTGGAACAAAAGATGCGGTCATGAACGATCAATTTGGGGACTTGGTCGCCTTAGACTTCGTTGGCCATGTGGGTTTTGCCGCAAAGCACTTCCCGTCACTACGTTTTGCTGTCTTTTCCGACTCGGTGATTGTTTCAGCCAATGAAGATGACGACTCATCATTCCTACAGGCAGTACAATTCATGTACGGTCAGTGGTATGCTGACTTTATATTTGTCAGAGGTGGCATCGCAGATGGCGAAATTCGGTGGGTGGACTATAAAATTGTTGATGAGATGTTTAACGCATTACCAAATCTGATGTACGCCCGCGTTTATGGAAAAGGACTTGTAATCGCCAATGAACTTGAACAACGGTCTGGCCCAGGTGCGATAACTTTTCTCACAGAATCCGCGGCAAATCGTTTGTCTATAGCATCCCCAAACTCTGTTATGCTTGGCACAACACCAATGCTTTGTTGGGCCAGCGAGAGAGAAGCCACTATGCTGGTGGGTTATTCAAAGATAAATCTGAAGCACAAACCCAACCAAGGGGCGGGGCGTAGGCATGCGCTCGCTACACTGTACTACTGGGAACAAGTTGTGCTGCAAAAAAAGTTTCTTCCTGATTTCTCTAATTTTCACGATAAGCAAACAAGAACATAGGTAACAGATTGTTCTGGATATATGGGGAACTCTTTTAAATGGCTGTGTTCTGGGGTCGAACCTTTATTCTTGACAATTATTCTGTGAAAAACTTAAATAGGTAATGATACTGCTCTAAAGGCAGGTTGTGCGCCCAATCTCTTTACTCATTGCGGGAGATGTTTTTGATGAATTCTAAAGCTTGCGAAAAGCGTTAGCCTCTGATCAGCATGTTTTATACACTTTATTATGGTTGATAACTCATAATGTAAACTTGAAATTCTATATGGGAGAGATACGACTCGATGGTTAAGAGGAAAAAATCTGTTTCTTCAAACGAATGTTTAAAATTAAAAAATGAAATGATTGCAGATAAAGTCAGTGATATTATCCGCAACCATCCAAATGATTTTGCTTCCAAATTGGAGGAATTTGGGTTTGAGTATCATGAAGAAGAGGATTGTGACGCAATTGAGGAAAATGCAGCAAAGCCGGAGAACCGGAATCAGCAGGATTTAATTGCTTATTTTGAAAACGGCAAAGAGGCATCCGAGAAGATATTTGAAATTTATTCGGCTGAAAAATGCGCAGATCATTCCAACTATCCGTTATTGAGAAGATACTTCAAAGAAGCCAATCAAAATCTTAAAGCATTGCTCCTATATGGCCTTAATCGTTATCCCGGCAGAATCGACTTGTTATCTGATCTGGCATTCTTCCATGAATTCGAAAATATTCTCAATATCCTCATCACTTATTACACCTCTGCATGTATGATGCAGGAAAATTTAGAGACATTCACAGCATTAGCGGAAGATTTTTACTACGCTACAGTTCCGGATGGCTATAATGCTCTATATGCCCTGCGTGATTTATTCCCCGCGGGAACAGAAAAAAGAGCAATAATTGATTTTCTTATCGATGCGAAAGCTGAAGATGATGAAGCATGTAAAACAGATTTACATTGAATTCTGCATCGGTATTCAAGGGGTATTCAAGGGACATCCATGATAAGAAATGTCAAGAGGAAAACGGAGATTTCCTTCGACCTTCCCGGATGCCGCCGGTGGTTAAATTGAACTCCTCTTTTTTCCGACCAGATAATGGGATCGAATCTTTAATATTGACAATTGTGCTCTAAAAAAATGGGCTCTTCAGACTTTTTAGTACAATAAAACAGGTATAAGTACCTGTAAAATTATTACAATTGCTCTTTGAAAATTGACACGTTTTCAGATCTCGGATAGAGAAGCCGGATGAAGACGAAAAAAACAATGC
>Ga0208462_1000962_pt1 | contig 22441 bp, 16 predicted proteins | sample AD_SCU001_MetaG_FD_184452 | JGI IMG/M metagenome (GOLD analysis project Ga0208462, IMG submission 184452) | Active sludge microbial communities of municipal wastewater-treating anaerobic digesters from China - AD_SCU001_MetaG (SPAdes) (version 2) | ecosystem: Engineered > Bioreactor > Anaerobic...
AGATGTAACTCCAGGGCATTGAACCTCAGAACAGAAATGCTGCTAAGGAGCACTCGGAACTGAGGTTGAAAGCGCTTCTCTTCCAACCTTCGCTCATAGGGGATGAACCTCCGTAGTTCTAAATGCAATTTAACTACTTATAGGTATTGAATATTCTGGTTTTAGATTTTGGGTGGACTTCTGAATTGGCAATGGGGGTTTAAGTTTCTCGAAATCCGTCCCGAGTGCGTAGCTATACTCAGTCTCTAATCTCATAGATGGCCACCGGATCTCGATCAGCCGGCGTTTATACCCCACGGGAGGCGAACATAGGGCGCAACGTAGCCTTCCTTCGGCTCACATCGTTTGAATGTCGTGGTAGCAATGGGGGTTATCACGTAACTTCATCTCACCATACGTATCGGTTGAATACCGAGCCATAGGCCCCCCATCATTTAAAAAAGACTCGTTGTGACACAGCTCAGCGGCCAGACGGCAACACCAAGAACGTGTCGTCGCGGGCCGCACGCTATCACCACGGTCCTCTCCGGATCGGTTGGCAAGGCTGGCGAGCGTAGTTCGTGAAACGCCATTTATCCCAACCGCTGCTCATCGCCCACCCTGAATAATAGTTACCACTTCTCTTATGCAGGTGATTATAATGACAGCAAGAAAATAAAAATGGGGGATTATTTCTTAGAAATAACATCACTAACTTCCTAAAGCACTACCATAGTGCATACACGCCTCCACTAGAGATCTCCGGAGGAGCGGTCCGGATAATTGGGAATGAGTACCCAAATTGGGGCTGGATCTCAAGATTGAACTGTTCGTTAGATCGGATTCCGGGGATTATAATGAGTTCTAACTCAAATTGTTCTCCAATCTCAAGCAGTTCATCATCTGTTGCCGCGTTATATTTATTAGCGATCTTCCATGTGTAGGGCGCCCCCCCATTGCTCTTCTGAAGGACCACACGCCGTTCTGCTGTTGAGAAGGTGATCAATGTCTTAGACATATCAATTGGTGCTCCTCCAGCAATCGAGCCAACTATGAATTGGATCTTCTCTATCGACTGTCCTCCGTTCCCCCCTGTTGAACCGTAAATATTTCCTATGGTTTCAAGTCCGCAACTTGACCCAGAATATCCCGGACTTACAACTGACGACGATTGAAGTCTGGTATCCAGAATGATCTGTTTCTGGTTCCCGTCGAACACTCCAATGACGGTCACGCTGTCCTCACCGGATGTTCCCTGTACAAAATACGTTTCTCCAACTGTCGGGAATTGAGTACTGAAAACTCCAACACCGTTTATTTTGCATTCTATACCGGTGAGGTGTGAATGATCCGCTCCCCCTTGGTAGGTGACGAGAACCTGATTTCCGTCCTTTTGGGCTGTGCAGCTAACGGAATAAAAAATGTTAGCCGGTGGAGCGGTAGGTGCCGTAGTTGGGACCGTCGTCGGTGTAGTCGTTTTAACAGTAGTTGGGACCGTCGTCGGTGTAGTCGTTTTAACAGTAGTTGGGACCGTCGTCGGTGTAGTCGTTTTAACAGTAGTTGGGACCGTCGTCGGTGTAGTCGTTTTAACAGTAGTCGGTTTAGATGTCTGTGAAGATGTTGCCGATGGCGTAGTGGGAGACCCTGACGAAGCTCTTTCCATTGTTACATCCAGATAGATATCGTTCCCGCTCGTTATCTCGATCTGCTTTGAAACTGTGATGTAATTTTGTAGCCGCAGCTCAATGTCATGAGCACCTTCGGATGCCCCCCTCAGAACACTGGGGGTAGTGCCACGATATTCTCCATCAAAATAAATCTCTGCTCCAAGAGGAGTAGAGCTAATATCAACAATCACGGCCTCTGCATGAGCAGTCTGAACCGTCGTAGGCGAAGAGGTTGTACAGCCACAGACTAATAAAACCGTCAAGAGAGTGATGAAACTCAGTACTAAGCAGTTTCTACTCATGTAAAAAGAAAAGAGGGTCTCACATATAGCCGTTTCTATTTATCGCTGCGCTGCATGGATATAATCGCATAGTGTCCTAGGAACATACGCAAAAATGGATCCAGACGACAAACATGATAGCGGAAAGCATCAACAGAGAATTGAAACATAGATCCAAGGTCATAGGACATTTCGCAGATATGCATCACTCCTCGGATTACATAGTAGATCCGCTCATTGCTCTCTCGGAGATTGGGAGTAACATCACCCATTTACACCCTGTGGTGAGGGGAGATCCTCCATAAGGTCATCGAACAGTTGGCCACAGACCCAGAGATGATTCGGCATGGTTACGACGAACAGCGTATCGGGTTTGAGGCATTTGAGCCGGATTACTGTCTGTTCTTTATCTGCTGCATGCGGATGTTCCTACAAAACCACTACCGCATGGTGGTTATACCGAAGACTGTTGTCGAGAGCGAGTTTGGGAAGAAGGATCCAAAACAGTACCCTTACGTCACAGATTACACTCATGTCATTGGGTCGATCCCGGTCGAAATTCAAAAGCGGGCAGAGTCCGAACAGGAGTATATCGATGGGTGCCGATCCAGCTACGGTATTCCGTTGAATAAGAGAAGTGAATTTTCTCATCTCGTTGCGCTTTGGAGGCGTACGGTATCGGGCGGGAAATGCGTGGTGGCCGTACCTCCGGGGATACTGTATAAACAGCGATCAGCAGGTGAAATGCGGAAGAACCTGATACGGGATGATTTTATTGAGGCCGTCGTTCAGCTGCCGCCAAAGTTGTATTCCGCAAACCCGCAGCCGTATGCAATCCTTGTAATGCGCCAGTTCAAAGAGAAGGAGAGACAAAATAAAATTCTCTTCATCGATGCCAGCACAAAGTTTATCGAAGGAAAACGGCAGAATTCCCTGAGTCCCGATACGGTGAGCGAGATTGTAGAGTTATATCACCGTTTTGAAACGGTGGACGGAATCTCGCGCGTTGTCGATATTGATGAAGTAGTAAACCGTGAGTACTCGCTCGATATCAGCCGTTACATGCAGCAGACCATCGACGTGATGCCCACAATCCACGTGATGGAGGAGCTGCAGGTACTGAAGGAAAACGCTGGCAAGAGGGCACATTACATCGACGATATGATACGCTGTTTGGAGAACCTTGAGGCGTTGCGACCGCTCGACGTTGAGTGATACTCAGATATATTCATTTTTCCTTGTGAAGAACGTATAGAATCGGTATAACTTTGCATTAAAGTGAGAAACGTACCAGCCGATTTTCATATTCCAGTTATAGACGCAATAGACGCAAAGAATGGTGAAATAATCAATAATGTCTAGTGATCTTTCCCATTTCATTGCGTCTTACAGGAACTTCCGTCTAGCCCAATTATGGAGGTAATCCTCACTTGTCTCACTTATATTATGGTAATATATATTTTATTTTTCATAGTGAGTTACGATATGGTGACATTGATAAAGAAAGATATATGTAACACTTTTACTATCTAAACTGTATGGAGCGCTATGAACTGGAAATAGATCAGATTACGAAGCGCTATGAAAGGGAAATAAAAAGGATTACGGAGCGCTATAAACGGGAAATAGAATTGAAAATCGAAATGCAAGGGAAAGAATACATACGCCTATTATCAGAATATCAGAATTGCCCAAATGACTTTGCCCGGCTCTTAAAGAAGATATCTCCTTTCCTAGTAAAGACTCGCTGTGTATGTCTTCCAGAGTTTCTTATATATCTGCTCGAAGTAACTAACCATGATTGGAAGAGAAATATGATTGAAGCGTTTTTACGAGATATCAAAGCGAAGTGTCTTCAAGAGGATTCGTATTCTTACTCAGATTATTGATTTTTGTGCTCCCATTTTAGACTTTCTTTTCGTCAAATAAAAAAATAATACTTACCGTGTGTTCTGCTGTGTATCACGATTTTTACGTATGATGATCATCACCATAGGACAAAGGGTGCAGCAGTGAACTCAGTGATCTGTCCAGAAGGCGTTACCCTATCTGGCGTACGGAATGAGAGCGTTAACGTTCCGTGATACGGTGTCCAGACATCAACGTATATGTCAGTGCCCGCGGGTATGGATTGCTGGAGGGGTAGGACAACTTCTACAACCTCGCCCACTTCAAGCGTATCATCACCGTCATCGTTCTCCCATCGGGTAATGTAATACTCTCCTCGGTCCAAGATACGGAGGTTCTGGTTATCTGCAACAGTGATAGCCATCTGATTGATGTTAATTTCACGGTCCTGTATCGTATCAGGGGTTATCGTCAGATTGAGGACGAGTGTAGTGATTGCTGCGTCTGAGCCGTTTACTACACTCAGGTAATGGATCGGCGTCACGATACCGAGCGGAGAGCGCGGATAGGCATCCACATCGGTCTGATCATCACCAGATGATACCGCAGTGCAGCCGATGGTCAGGAGAACTCCTACCATCGAGACCACCACCAGATATTTGCCAATGGCACCGATCTCCATGCAAGAGTAGTTTGTGACTCAATAACAAGAACCTGATCTCATAGCCCGGATCCAGTACGTGCCAAATCAATTACATTGTATTGCCGTATCAAGTGCCATACGTTCAAATAATCGTCCACCACTCAGTATCTATAGGATCTCACGGCACATTACTCGTACCCGTATCCGGAACGGACAGAGATGGCAATAAAACCATGTATATCCGATGACAGCGCGTTCACCGGCCTCGAAGCAGCGATGGTTTTCATTGCCTTTATCGTCGTCGCTTCAGTCTTCGCGTACGTGGCACTCGGAACCGGTTTTATTACAACTCAGAAAGCGGAGCAGACCGTGTATTCAGCAGTGCAGCATGTCGGTTCAGTTATACAAGTTGTTGAGCCCGCCATGGTACAGGCGAGTGCGGACGGGCAGCACATACGCTATATCGTCATCATGATACGAGGTCCTCAAGGAGGCGCTGAGATCGACGTGGAGAAGATTACCATAACCGTATCGACCTCAGACGCCATGCAGACATACACGGGCGCGGATCGGTGGCGTCCGATCGGTGGTGACGAACAAAATCCAGTCTTCTGGAACGTGCAAATACCGCTATACCAAGCCGATGACCCCACGATACCAGACGATCTGGTTATCGGTCAAAATCAGCATTTCTTTGTCGAGATGAAGTCCGCGGATGCGGTCCCGTGCACTGTAGAGCGTAGAGCCCCGCCGGGTATGCAACCAAACAGTTGGTATGAAGTATCGAGCTGACGATCTCTCTCCAAACGTATCGTCACGGTTTTTTGATGGACTTATCACGCATTTTCAGACACCATTAGGACTGCCGCCAACGTAATCGGCTCCCACTCATGATCGAGAGTAACATCATCCCAATCAAAACCATTGATACGGAGAAGGTTTCGGATCTCGGCGCCGATGAAAAAATGGTGCAGGATTAACCAGTCGGGATCGTTCAGGATCTCAGTATACATCTGTTGCAGCGTGGTTTTGGAAACATTCACAATAATACACTGAACGGCTCTCGCTCGTTCTTCATCGCTGGGGGTAAGGTACGTCTTCTCGCCTCCGTGAGGTGTAAAATTTCGCCGCGAGCCAGATCTGGATCACCAACGCACCAGCCCCCGCAAATACAAACACGCAATACGCAGCTTCGTATGGAAAGTCGCCAGACCAATACGAACTTGCGATACGTATCAGCAGGGCGACGATGAAAAACCGGAACGCCCATTCGGATGGGTAAAGGAGGTCTCTGGTGATCATGGTTGGCTCTTATGGGGCTTAGGTCACATGGGATTAAAAACGTAACTTTCTGATTTTCAGGTGTTTCTGATACGATCTCACCTTACTGTCGAACCAAAACTGCCGAAGATGGATTACGACCTGTCTTCAGGGATATTTCGAAGCATTAATCGTAGTCGAGCATACAGGTAATTTCAGGATGCACAAATCGCGCGATTAGAGGCACGAGCGTATGCTACGACTGGAAGACATAACGAAGGATGCAGCCGTCAACGGGATTATACCGGGCCAGATCGTGCGTATTGTCACGACCGAATCTGTCGGTGAGAACGCGCTGACGGTCTATTACAAGACCACCGATGGGCAGGTGAAGGAACAGATGCTCTTCCGGTCCAATGAGCCTGCCCTCTCTCTCGCGGAAGTGGGCCGCCCATGGGCGTTTGATACACCGGGCGAAGAGTTCAAACTCGCTGCCGAAGCGTATCGTATCGATCTGGCTTACCTTTTCGATCCGATGATGGCGGTGCATACATCAAACGTTGAGCCCCTTCCCCATCAAATTACGGCAGTCTATGAATCGATGCTTCCCCGGCAACCATTACGGTTTGTGTTGGCCGATGACCCCGGTGCCGGCAAGACGATCATGGCCGGTCTGCTGATCCGTGAACTTCTGATGCGAGCCGATGCCGAACGGATTCTGATCATCTCTCCCGGCAGTCTGGTAGAGCAGTGGCAGGACGAGATGTCCGAAAAATTCGGTCTTGAGTTCGTCATCTTCTCCCACGAACTCGCGGAACAGTCACTGAGTGGTAACCCATTCAATGACCATCCACTGCTGATCGCCCGGCTCGATCAACTCTCCCGGAACGAAGACCTGCAGGAGAAGCTCGACCATACGCAGTGGGATCTCGTCGTGGTGGACGAGGCGCACAAGTTGTCGGCGACGTACTACGGCTCAAAAGTGAACAAGACGCAACGGTTCAGGTTGGGCGAGCGGGTTGGTGCCCATACCCGCCACCTGCTCCTGATGACGGCGACACCGCACAACGGAAAGGAAGAGGACTTCCAGCTCTTCCTCTCCCTACTGGATGCCGATCGGTTCTATGGAAAATTCAGGGACGGTGCTCATAAGGTTGAGTACAGGGATCTGATGCGCCGGATGGTAAAGGAAGAACTCCTGAAGTTCGATGGAACACCGCTTTTTCCCGAGCGGATCGCGGCGACTGCCACGTATACACTCTCCGATGCAGAGGCTGCTCTGTATCAACAAGTTACGCAGTACGTGCAGAAAGAGATGAATAAGGCCGATCTGATTGAGAACAACCAGCGGAGAGGAACGGTCGGGTTCGCCCTTACTGGATTGCAGCGACGGTTGGCGTCGAGTCCCGAGGCGATCTACCAGTCGTTGAAGCGCCGGCGTGAACGGTTGGCCCGTCGCGTCGAAGAGGTGAAGATCGATGCGCGTGGACGAGCAATCGCTGAAACACTTCTGGATGTGCCGACGAACGGAGACGTATGGGATGCCGATGAGGAGATGGCAGCCGATGCGTACGAGGAGTACGAGGAGCAGATCGTTGATCAGGCCACTGCTTCGCGGACAATTCACGAGTTAGAAGCTGAAATCCGGATCCTCGAACGGCTGGAGGAGCAGGCTCGGCAGGTCGTTCGGTCGGGACACGACCGGAAGTGGGATGAACTCTCCCGGCTCTTGCAGGAGAAACCGCAAATGCACGAGGAGAGCGGTCGGCAGCGGAAATTGATCATCTTCACTGAGTACAAGGATACCCTCCGCTATCTGGCGACACGGATCCGTGGATTGCTCGGCTCCGATGAAGCGGTCGTCACCATTGACGGGAGTGACCGGCGGGAGGAGCGGCGGAAGAAGCAGGAGATGTTTAGGAACGATCCCACCGTTCGAATCCTCGTGGCCACTGATGCTGCTGGTGAAGGTGTGAACCTTCAGAACGCTCACCTCATGGTCAATTACGACCTGCCGTGGAATCCCAACCGGCTAGAGCAACGGTTTGGCCGGATCCATCGTATCGGACAGACCGAGGTCTGCCGTCTCTGGAATCTGGTGGCGACCGAGACGCGGGAGGGCGATGTCTTCCAGCGGCTGCTCTCGAAACTGGACATCGAGCGACAGGCACTTGGCGGCCGGGTCTTTGATATCCTCGGCGAGGTCTTCGACGAACGCAGCCTACGTGACCTTCTGATCGAAGCAATCCGCTATGGTGACGATCCCGATGTGAGAGCGAAACTCCTGCAGCGGGTCGAGGGTGCACTTGATACTGAGCACCTGCGGGCACTCATGCAACAGAATGCTCTCTGTGAAGAGGTAATGGATGAGCGCCAACTGTTTGCCATCAAAGCCGAGATGGAGAAGGCCGAAGCAAGAAAGCTTCAGCCGTATTTCATCCGGGCGTTCTTCACCAAGGCATTCGAAGAGTATGGGGGCAAACTGCGATCACGAGAGCCCGGACGGTGGGAGATCACGCATGTTCCGGCACCGATTCGCGAGCGTGATCGGCAGATCTCAGGACGGGACCGCCGGTATAGACAACCTGTACTGGACCGTTATGAGCGTATCTGCTTTGAGAAACAGTACGTCCGACTGCTGGACCGTGTAGGGTCGCCAATGGCGGAGATGATTCATCCCGGGCACCCACTCATGCAGGCGGTAACCGATCTTGTGCTCGAGACGCACCGGGCGAAGCTCCGGCAGGGAACGGTGCTGGTCGATCCGAACGATCCCGGTGTGACGCCGCGAGTGCTCTTCATCATCGACCATTCGATACGGGACGGAAACGATGAGAACCGCACAGTCTCGCGGCGGATGCAGTTCGTAGCAATTGATGCCGATGGAATGGCTGAGAACGCAGGATGGGCACCTCATCTCGACCTTCAGCCGATTAGTGAGGATGAGCGAGAACTGATCAATGACATCCTCACTTCACCGTGGGTAAACACTGGGCTCGAACGGTCGGCACTCGCCCATGCGACTGAGCGGATCGTGCCAGAGCACTATACCGAGGTGAAAGAACGGCGGGAGCGGACAGCCGACCGGACACTCGCAGCGGTGCAGGCGCGGTTGGTCAAAGAGATCAACTTCTGGTCCGACCGGTACCTCAAACTGCAGGACGACCAGCGGGCTGGAAAGGAAGTGCGGATGAACCTTGAGAACGCCCGCCGGACGGTGGATGATCTCACGGTGCGGTTGGAGCGACGGAAACGCGAACTGGCGGCGATGCGACACATCATCTCGGCGACACCGGTGATTGCTGGTGGTGCGTTGGTGATACCGGCCGGACTGCTTGCAACACGCCGGGGTGATGAGGCAGGTGTTGATGTTGCAGCCCGGAAGCATGTCGAGGCGGTAGCGATGCGGGTGGTGATGGACACTGAGCGTGCCCTCGGCCACGAAGTGATTGACGTATCAGCCGAGAAGTGCGGTTGGGATGTCACTTCCATCCTGCCGGGTGGAAACGGAGCTGCGCCAACAACCCGCCATATCGAGGTGAAAGGCCGTGCGAAAGGTCAGACGACCATTACCGTATCACGCAATGAGATCCTCTACGGTCTCAATCAGGCAGACAAGTTCGTGCTCGCCGTTGTACTGGTCGATGGCGAGGCGTATGAAGGACCGTTCTACATTAGAAACCCGTTCAAACACGAACCCGATTGGGCCGTTGCAAGTGTGAACCTCGACCTAACGTCGGTCCTCGGCCGAGCAGAACAGCCGCAATGATACAGGGATACCATGGACACAGTCAAGATACCAAAGAAACTGATTGAAGTTGCATTGCCGCTGGACGAGATTAACGTTGCATCGGTGCGGGAAAAGTCGATCCGCCACGGCCATCCTTCGACTCTCCACCTCTGGTGGTCGAGAAAGCCTCTGGCAACGGCGCGGGCGGTGCTTTTCGCCCAGCTCGTGAACGACCCCGGCTACGAGCGGGAACTCGGCCGGGGTGTGAACAAGGAGAAGGCCGAGGCAGAGAGGAAACGACTCTTTGAACTGGTGAAGAAGCTCGTCCAATGGGAGAACACCACAGACGAGACGGTACTCGGGGAGGCGAGAAAAGAGATCCAGAAGAGTTGGCGAGAGACTTGCGCCTTAAATAAGAACCACCCGCAGGCGAAGGAACTCTTCGACCCGGGCAAGTTACCGGCATTTCACGACCCGTTTGCGGGCGGCGGGGCGATTCCGCTTGAGGCACAGCGGCTCGGCCTCGAGGCGTGGGCATCTGACCTGAACCCGGTGGCGGTGTTGATCAACAAGGCGATGATCGAAATTCCGCCGAAGTTTGCAGGCAGGCCGCCGGTGAACCCGGAGAGCAGGAAACAGAAGCGAGTCGGTACCGAGTGGAAGGGAGCGGCGGGGCTCGCCGAGGATATCCGGTATTATGGACAGTGGGTGCGCGATGAGGCGGAGAAGCGGATCGGCCATCTGTACCCAAAGGTGCACATTACCGCAGAGATGGCAAAGGAACGACCGGATCTGAAGGAGTACGTCGGCGAGGACCTGACGGTGATCGCGTGGTTATGGGCGCGGACGGTCAAAAGTCCGAATCCAGCGTACAAGGATGTAGAGGTGCCACTCACTTCTAAGTTCTCTCTATCGACAAAAAAGGGTAAAGAGGTCTGGGTGGAGCCTGTGATCCGGCCGGCCGGGAGCGGCTACGACTTCGCCGTTCGGATGAACGGTGAGCCAGAACTGGAGGGGACGGTATCCCGGCAGGGCGGCGTCTGCGTGATGTCGGGCGCTCCGATAGACTTCAAGTACATCCGTGCAGAGGGGAAAGCCGGGCGGATAGGTGAACGGTTGATGGCGGTGGTGGCAGAAGGCAGGCGTGGGCGTGTGTATATCTCCCCGACCGAAGGAATGGAAGGCGCTGCTAACTCTGCTCAGCCAACTTGGTGTCCAGATATGCCCCTACCTAATAATCCACGAGATTTCAAGACGCCAAATTATGGGATGACTTGTTATGGCAGTCTCTTCACCCCCCGCCAACTTGTTGCCCTCACGACCTTCTCTGATCTTGTGGACGAGGCCCGGGCACAGGTGTTTCATGACACCATCGCCGCTGGGGTGCCCGATGATGCCCGGGGGCTGGAGGCGGGAGGCGACGGGGCGGCGGCATATGCAGATGCTGTGTCAGTGTATCTGGGGTTAGGAGTGAGTCGTCTCAGCGATATTTGTAATGCGCTATGTAGATGGGAGGTGTCGAAAACTCAGGTTCGCAACCTCTTCGGTCGACAAGCAATACCCATGGTCTGGGATTTTGCCGAACCAAATTTGTTTGCAGACGCTGCAGGAGATTATGGTGTTAGCCTAAACACGCTATCGAAGGTAATCGACCGTTTCCCCTGCAATAATCGCGGATATTGCCTCCAATCAGATGCCTCAAATCAAACGATATCCCAAAATAATGTGGTTTCGACAGATCCTCCCTATTATGATAACATCTGCTACTCCGATCTCTCTGATTTCTTTTACGTCTGGCTCCGCCGTTCGTTAAGGACGGTTCTGCCCTCCATCTTTGCCACAATGGCAGTACCGAAGGCAATGGAACTCGTGGCGACACCTTACCGCCACGGTTCAGCGGAGGCGGCCGAGACCTTCTTCATGGCTGGGATGACTGAAGCTATGCGCTGTCTCGCCGAACAGGCGCACCCGGCCTTCCCGGTCACGATCTATTATGCCTTCAAGCAGTCGGAGACAAAGGGAGTGGAGACTGCCTCCAACGGCTGGGAGTCCTTCCTTGAAGCGGTGCTGAGGGCTGGCTTTGCCGTCACTGGCACATGGCCGATGCGTACCGAACTTGGTAACAGGATGGCGGGAAGGGATGCCAACGCCCTTGCCTCATCCATCGTCCTCGTCTGCCGCCGGCGCGATCCCGTCGCTCCTGCCGTCTCCCGCAAAGAGTTCCTCCGCGAACTCAAGCGGGCGATCCCTGAGGCGCTCGACGAGATGACCGCCTCCTCGATCGCTCCCGTCGACTTAGCTCAAGCCTCGATCGGGCCGGGGATGGGGGTCTTCTCGCAGTACTCCGCCGTTCTTGAGGCAGATGGCACACCGATGTCGGTTCATGATGCCCTTGTCCTCATCAACCGCGAACTAGACGAGTACTTCTCGGACGACAGTGGCGACGTCGACGCCGATACACGATTCTGTCTCGGCTGGTTCGAAGAAAACGGCTGGAAGGACGGAAAGTTCGGTGAGGCCGACGTACTCGCCCGTGCTCGAGGCACGACCGTCGACGGCGTTCGGGATGCCGGCGTCGTAGAAGCTGGTGCCGGGAGGGTCAGGCTTCTGAAATGGTCCGAGTATCCCGATGATTGGTCGCCGGAGACCGACAGCCGGACACCCGTCTGGGAGGCACTTCACCACCTCCTCCGTGTTCACCAGTGTGGGGGTGGTGATGCCACAGCCGCCGCACTCCTCGCCCGTATGCCCGGACGGGCAGCGGCGATCCGGCAGCTCGCCTACCGGCTCTATACTCTCTGCGAGCGCAAAGGTTGGGCCGAAGATGCTCGCCCGTACAACGAGTTGATCACATCGTGGGGAGCCGTCGAGGCACAGACGCCCGTCGCGATGGCAACCCAGCCTCAAAGGAGACTTGATTCTTATGTGGGGTAAACTATGACGACATTGAGACCATGGCGGGAGATCGCCGTCCCGCACGAAGATGTTCTAAAAGGCACCTTCCAGCAGGCAGAGTTTGCAGCCGACCTCTCTCGCGTACATGATGGTACCGCAAGTCCCGAGTACCGCGATCCCGTACTCTTCTTCAGACGTACATACATTACCGAGGGCATGCGCCTCCTCCTCGACTCCGTGGTGAAACGGATCACCGGGCAGGGCGGAGACCCGGTGATCCAGCTCCAGACCGCGTTTGGTGGCGGTAAGACGCACACCATGCTTGCTGTCTACCACCTCGCCCGCGGTACCGTCCCGGTTGCCGATCTGCAGGGCATCCCTCCAATCCTTGATGCCACCGGCGTCATCGATCTGCCAAAGGCCCGGGTCGTCGTCATCGACGGCACCAAACTTTCGCCGAACATGCCAGACCAGAGGGGGAACGTCAAGGTGCACACCATGTGGGGTGACCTCGCTTGGCAGCTCGGTGGCGAAGAGGCTTACGCACTAATCCGCGGGGCGGACGAGTCTGGTACCTCTCCGGGCAAAGATACGCTCGCCCGTCTTATTGCCCGATACGCACCCTGCGTCATCCTGATGGATGAACTTGTCGCCTATATCCGACAGTTCGACGAAAAGACCCGGCTTGCCGGCGGAACCTACGACTCCAACATCACCTTCATGCAGGCCCTCACCGAGGCATTGAAAGCCGTGCCGAACGCCGTCCTGCTTGCATCCCTCCCGGAGTCGGACCAAGAGGCCGGAAGCCGGCGTGGTGTCGCCGCACTTCGTACCCTCGAGCACTATTTCGCCCGCGTGCAGGCGTTGTGGAAACCAGTCGCTGCGGAAGAGGCATTTGAGATCGTCCGGAGACGACTTTTCGCCGAGATCACAAAAACAGCCGCCGTGGAGTCGGTTTGTCGCTCGTTTGCTGACCTCTACATCATGTCGGGAGTGGAGTTCCCGCGGGAGACGCAGGAGAGCCGTTACTATCAGCGACTCATCAACGCCTACCCGATACACCCTGAGATCTTCGACCGCTTGTATGAGGACTGGTCATCGCTTGAGAACTTCCAGCGTACCCGCGGTGTTCTGAAACTGATGGCAAAGGTGATCCACCGTCTCTGGAAAGACGGTAACAACGATTACCTGATCATGCCCGGTAACCTCCCTCTGTACGATGGTGATACCCGTAACGAGGCGATTTACTATCTCCCACAGGGTTGGGACCCTGTCGTCGAACGTGACATCGATGGTGACCGTGCAGAGACTACGGAGATCGAGAGCCGTGACACCCGGTTCGGAAGCGTGCAGGCCTGCCGTCGGGTAGCGAGGACAGTCTTCCTCGGCAGTGCCCCGGGTACTCCCAACCGCATGATGCAGGGGATCGAGCAAGAACGGATCCTGCTCGGGAGCATCCAGCCCGGACAGCAGACGAGCATCTTCCGCGACGCTCTCCGTCGTCTCTCCGATCGCCTATACTATCTGAACAGTGCAGACAACCGTTACTGGTTCGACACCCGCCCCAATCTCAGGCGTGAGATGGAAGAACGAAAGAAACGTTTCAATGAAAAAGACGATGTTATCCCGGCAATCGCAGATGGCGTGAAGAAAGCTTACCCCAAGGGGATTTTCGACGGTATTCACATCTTTACTCCGAGTGGCGACATTCCCGACGATTCTGCCCTTCGTCTCATCGTCCTCCCACCGCATGCATACTCCGGGAAGAACGATGTTCAGATAGCGACCGTTTGTGCCGCTGAATATCTTAAGAATCGGGGTGATCAGCCCCGGCATCGACAGAACCGTCTCATCTTCCTCGCCGCCGATGCCGAAAACGTCCGCTTGCTCACGGATCATGTCCGCTCAATGCTCGCGTGGAAGTCGATCGTCGATGACTACCGAGATAACCGGATCGTACTCGACAACCTAATGGCAAAGAATGCGGATAGCAACCTTGATACGGCTCGCCGGACGGTGACGAGGACGATCCGGGAGACCTACCGCTGGCTTCTTGTGCCGGTACAGGAGATCAGTGGTGGGCGGATCGCATCGGATATCACATGGGAGAATTATAGCATCAATCCCGGTGCAGAACGACCGATCGATGAGATCGAGCGGGTTCTTAAAGAGAATGAAGCTCTTATCGCCGAGTGGTCACCAATCCATCTCTCCAACCAACTTAAACGCTGGTTCTGGACGGACTACAATGTTGAGATGACAGCAGGCGAGTTTTGGGAAAGTACGTGCCGGTACCTCTATCTCCCACGTCTTCTGAATAAAGACGTCCTGAAACGGACGATCGAGGCTGGGGCCGGCACGACGGATTATTTCGGCCTTTCGGCAGGAAGAGAAGGTGCGAAGTACGTTGAATTCAGTTTTGGGAGACGGCGAGGATCGGTCATCGTCGATGATTCGCTTCTTCTGATCGAGCCTTCAGTCGCGGCAGCGTATGCGGAGAGCATCAAGCTGCCCGATACACAAAACGCAACAGGCACCGACAGAAGCGATGCGGACGATGGTAAGACAGGAGATGACAGTACATCGACCCCGGATACTCAATGGAAGATCACCACAGGTACTTCACAGAAAAACGACGGGACTGTTCCACCAAAGAACCGGTTCTACGGGTATACTGAGCTCGATCCGATTAAGGTGAAGATAGAATTCAGCCAGATCGTGGATGAAGTTATCGCACAGTTTGCGTCGCGGCCGGATACGCAAGTCAAGATCCGGATCGAAATCGTAGCGGAGGATAAGAAAGGGTTTGACGATAACCTCCAGCGGGCGATACGAGAGAACTGCAATGTTCTCAAGATCAAACCCGCCGAGTTTGAGAGCGAGTAATGGGATCGGGGAGCGTATCATCCCTAATACCCTTCATCTGAATATAATTGAAGAAATACAGGAATTACAGGTCTTTTGTTAATACTTTGGAATAATCATACTTCGTATCGGAATTCGCCAATGCCACGATAATATCTTGGGGTTCAACATTGAGTTTAATAATTCGGCTTCTTCCCCTCATGCTGTTCGTGTCGTATGTTGCGGTTATAATTCCCATATTGTGAAGATCGGTTATTATCATGATACGAACGTGGACGATATAGGTGGATTGATGGTGTCACTGGGAGAATGAACTAAAGATCAACCGGTACACATCTAATTTCGAAAACCTATGACAATATTTAATAGAAGCTCTTTTGAATAAACTAACTGAATGTCAAAATCACCTTTTTCCAAACTACTTGAACAAATTCGGCGTGGGGAGGTTATTTTATGGGTTGGATCAGGTGTTTCAATGATTGCTGGGTTTCCATCAGGATCCGATCTGGTCAGACTTATTAAACAAGAGATAAAAGAAGAGGATGCGAGGAACGTAGAGAATAAGACCGAATTAAGCACTGTCGCAGAAGAGTTCGTTCAGTTATATTCTAGGGCGAGACTAGAGGAGATACTAGTCCGTATATTTAGTCAAGAACCGAGTAACTTGCATTATCATAAGTTAATGTCTGAGATCCCCCAAATATCTCATGTCATTACTACAAACTATGACCTTTGCTTTGAGCATGCCTATGAAAATAGACATTATAAAGTGGTCAAAGATGCTGATGTTACTGCCTATCCAAAGCAGGGATGTGTTACACTGTACAAAGTACACGGAGATGTAATTTATCCAGAAACGATGCTTATTACAAATTCTGACTATACGAAATTCTATCAGCAGGATCGGGAAAATTTGGTTTGGAATAAAATTAGATCATTAATGTCAGAAAAATCCGTTTTATTTATTGGATACTCCTTAGAGGATAGCAATGTGAAATTTACTCTCGATGATATCTTTGAAAGGCTAGGTCCGGGTAAGCGGGATTGGTTTTTAATCGCTCCTCACATGCCATTACATAAAAGACGGCACCTTGAAGAAAAGTATTCGATTCAATATATTGATTTAACGGCTCAAAAAGCAATCAATAAGATATCTCGAGTTGTCGAAAAAAACCTTTTGACAGATGCACAATATGGGTACATTCCTGTCGACGCAATCGAGAAAGCAATCGAAGGAAAAGGTGTTAAGCCTAGATTCGCTCTTGAAAATGGAAAGTTTGCGTTAAAATCCATTACCCCATTAGATGATTCGGTAAAGATTCTCGGGAGCATTACATATTGCATTCCAAAAGAGCACTCTACAGAGATGGAAAAGATTGATAGGATTGTCACAGGAAGAGATTTTGGAGAATGTGAATTATCATCCAAACAAGGAAAGTTAAGATTCAAAAGTCGTGTTGGACAGATGGATCTGATCGAAACGAAAAGATCTGATCAGATCTCAATCCAAATAAAGAGTACGCCACAAAAAAGAGTCTCTGCTGAATTAATTCTATCGCATTCCGACAGATGTTACCACAATGTTAAAGGAAATCACTATCTTTCAAAATACGCAGCAGAAATTGAGTTAACCCCCCCGGGATTCGTGCTAAGGATATACATTAATAAGGAAAACAAACGTCGATGGCAAATAGGCATTAAACTCCATCATCCAGACACTGTTGCTCAGGGATACGATGTCTATGGTTTTTTTGCGGACTGGATAAAGTCTGATGAATTACAAATCTTTGTTGATTTTTTGGAGCAACCACTAGTTATCCCATTTTCCCAAATCGCGATTCGGGATGAGTTTACTGAAGCAATCCGTTATTTATACGAACTGTACTCAGATCTGTTTGAAATCCAAAAATGCTTTAAGATTAAATTCCCAAAATTCGAAGATATACCCGACGAAGACTATCTAAACGTGAAGATAGTGAAGAAATTGATAAATGGAGAATTAGTCAAGTTGCCCCCGATTCAATTGAATTTCTCTAATGTTGATGAACGAAAATTTGTTGAATCTGTTAAGAATGGAGGATACTTTGAGATAAACGGCTTGAAAACGGTGTATCAAATTCTTGGCAAAAACGTTAGTATTGATAATTGTACGATACAGGTTCATGATGGATATTTTGAGAATAATGAAGAATTAGTGTCTGAATTTCTATCCGGTGCGAAGGAGTTTAAAGGTTTATTGTGCAGTAAAACTGGTAGCATCCACTTAATGTGGAAGCAGAAGTGACTGTATTGATATAATCGGAAAAAGATTAGGTAGTTGAGTTCAACTATATCACCAATATAAATAGGTGATATTACGTTCCCTGAAAAATCACGCGTCCTAAAATTCGTTGTCGTCCTTGCATGTCTACTACTCTTCGTCGGGATATCGGGATGCGCTTCTTCACGAGACGTAAGTCCAGATCCGACTGCTGCCCCGACACAATCGCCAACAGTATCACCAACAGTCACCTCAGCAGTAACGCCCGTACAAACTACAGCTACCACCACAGTGACGCAAAGCCCGACGGCAACCTCCCGCCCTGTCAGTGGTGGAGATCTCACAGTTCACTTTCTTGATGTCGGGCAAGGCGACTCGATCTTGATCCAGCTCAACGGGAAGAATATGCTCATCGATGCCGGGGAGTCAAACATGGGGAACCGTGTCGTCTCCTATCTCAAAGATCAAGGCGTTGCAAAACTGGACGTGGTAGTCGCTACGCATGCCCACACCGATCACATCGGAGGAATGGCATCGGTCCTAAATACGTTCCCGGTCGGGCGATTCGTCGACAGTGGAAATCCGCATACCTCACAGACGTATGAGAACATGCTAATACTCATCGAGCAGAAGAACATTCCATTCACTGTGGCAGGGCGTGGACAGTCTGTCACCCTTGACCCTGCACTCTCAATTCAAGTGTTGAATCCCGGCTCGGTCTTGCTCGACGATCTGAACGAAGATTCCGTAGTACTCAAACTGACACATGGTCAGGTTTCGTTTCTCTTGACCGGTGATGCTGGGGTTGAAGCTGAAAAGAACATGATATCCGCAAATACTGATCTCGACAGCGATATCCTCAAGGTCGGCCACCACGGAAGCAGGTACTCGTCGAGCTCACAGTTCCTCTCGCGGGTAAGTCCGGAAGTCAGCATCATTCAAGTCGGCTCCGGCAACAGTTACGGACACCCAACCACTGAAACTCTTTCAGCGCTGCAGAACACCGGCTCGACAATATACCGGACAGATACGCATGGACACATCATCATCACGAGTGACGGTGTCGCGTATACGATTAAGACGCAGATTGCGGGAACGTCTCCCTACACAACGGTGACTGTACCGACCACAATGTGGACCACAGCAGTAACCACCGCTCCAACCGTAGCGCCAACTGCAGTTCGAACCACTGCTACGGGAAGCGTATCGTCATCGGTTACCGTCTCAGACTTGAACCTCAAGGACGAGTGGGTAAAGATCCGAAATACGGGATCTTCATCTGTCTCTCTATCGGGATGGAAGATGGTCGATGATGGGAACAAACACACCTATACTTTCGGGTCATTCACGTTGAGTCCGGGAAGTACTGTCGTATTACATACTGGTAAGGGCACCAATACCGCGACGGACTTATACTGGGGAAGCGGCAGCCCGATCTGGAATAATGACGGCGACGTTGCGTCGCTCTACGATGCGTCTGGAAGGCTTGTAGATACGCTGGAGCGGTAATTACCGCCGGCGGGGAAACCTGCCATCGACCGCTCGACGGTTATACCAGCGACCTGAGAACCTTGCGGGGGTGCGCGAGGCGTGCAACGCCCCGGTAGCCCCATCTGAGACGAAACCATGAGGCGTATAACCTTTGCAACTATTATTCTGATATCTGATACAGAACTGAAATTGGTGGTTCAATTCCGTATCCTATTGCTACAAGAAACCATACAAGTTGTACTGATGCTATACGATACGTATAGCAGTGTCTATATAGACGCAATGAATCGCGAAAAATGGAAAATCACTTCCGCCCGATTTTGAGCGATCATTGCGTCTATTGCGTCTATCGTATACGCCAAGGGATTCAAGGGATCTTTACACTACGTTGGGTCCATTCGGTCTATCGTTTCAACGGTCGCATACGGGTGGGCGATAGGTGGTACCAGTTCGCAGTTTCATACCCCGAATGAACGGTCACGATCTGACACAACGCGGACACTTGACTACCTATGAGACAACTCGCCGGATACATGTTAAATGGGTTCAACTTTTCGGAATTTTTGCATGTTTTTCACCCTACTTTTTCGAGCATCGGTATACCCCACGTTTAGAGAATTTAACCCATCACAAATTCATTAATTTTATTCAACATATGGCATACATTTTTATCACAAAATCGACGGATTAAAAGAGAGCATCGGTATAGTTTCTAACACGAGAATTGTGTCAAAATCGCTCTAGAGCATCGGTAGCTACTTAGTACGGTCGCATACGGGCTGGTGGTAGGTACATACTGGGAGGGCGCCAATACCGCAACGGACTATACTGGGGAAGCGGCAGCTCGATTTGGTAATGACCATGATGTTGTGCCACTCTCCGAGGCGTCTGAAAGGCTTGTAGATGCGCTGGAGCGGTAATAATTCTCTCCGGCATGGTTTCCCTTGCCATCAGATGTATCGACGGTTATATCGATAATGTGTTGGTCTGGGGCGATGATACAACCCGGATCAACTTCCCTACCGTTTGTTACTCAAAAAGTGTTGAGATGGGGCGTATTCTCATCATCAGTGTCCAACGGGACCCCGGAAACCACAACCGAAGCCCATGAACGCGTATCGAACCTTCTGGAGAAACTGAAACGTAAAAACAACATCATCGTGAAATTAGCACTAACAGGTGAAGTGTTATATCATACGATAGTACGTAGTCAATACTTATATCTCCTGTTTTATTTAACTTGACTATAAGTTGGAGTTGCATATTATGACAATTACTGCTACTGAAATGGTCTCTGTGGCCGAAGTGATGGTAGGGATTGTTGTACCTATAATCTACGAGTGTATTCAAAAGCGTAGGTTGAAGAAAAATTTAATTCGGATGATCAAACAGCAAGTGGAAGCGGTCGATAGCTGTAACGCTAGATTGGTCGAAGATGTGCTGAAAATATTTGGGGCTTGCATGCTTGGAAATCACCTTCTATACTCGAAAAGACAAGCGAAAGAAATGAGAGAAGAACTTGAATGTGATTATATTGAGATGCTCGATCAAACACGGGAACTTGCAAATTTGATTGATTTACATAAGTTGGATTTTAGAGATGCATTTGGGGAAGATTGGATAGTAATTGAGGCATTCGTCGAGATATTTAAGAGTCAAGACCCCAAATGGGAGTTGATGATGAAGCATCCGGCGATTTCCGAGAAGATGACTGAAATTAAAACTGATAGTATGTTTGTCGCAACACTAAGTAGCGAGATTAACGATTTTAACGACACATATAATCTAGATCTCAAAGAATTTCAATCTCTGCTGGATATTTCAAAAAACAAAAAATTCTGGAAGTGTATCAATAAGTGTATTAGAAAAAGCACAACCCCCCCAATTAATGTAAGACGCCCCCATAGATAGTGTGAAATACACTATCTATCTGCGAATCAGGGTGAATGATTTCGCGATACAATAACGTTAGGTTCATCGCTAAGGACCATGCTGACGCGATTGTGGATTAAATCCTATTGTTCAATTTCGTGTAATCTCCATGTATTAAAGTCGAGAACGGAATCACAATCTGTTAATGACCCATGGGACGGAGACATTTGCAAAACCGCATACGTCACTCAAAACTATACATGCACAGCAGCGGTGTGTACGTCAATCGCCTGATAGACTCTATGTGACTAGTATCGTTGCGGCAGGTTCACATTTTCTTCGGTACATATAACGCAGTATCTGCAATTTCGCTATCCGCCGGGATAGTCGAATGTAATCGAGTTTTAAATGCTTCAAAACCCGGCCATAATAGGGTAATGCTGCATATATTAATATATACTAAATGTTGATTTTTATACTGTATGGAAGATAAAATACCTGTGGCTGCAGATGGCAGCGGGGGCACATCCCCTATGCGCGATAGAGGATGTACATGTATCGAGGCACTTGAGAGCGTATCTAAATCGGATACTGACGGCGATCCTAACGATGAGTTCGTAACGTATCTGATCGGTCAAGATGGCCTCGCATGCGATGAGAAACAAACCAGTAAATGGTACTGTAGTAGATTGCCACGTTCGTCGGCTGAGTTTATGCAGAAGCAGTGTGAGGACATTGTCGATGAGAACGGGAGAGAATATACTGTGAGTGCTCTTGTCAACGATCTGATGCTCTATATGGTCACCAATCCAAGCCGGTGGAGTGAGTTTATGGAGTCTTGTTTCACCAGTCCGGAAAATATCGAAGATGCGGCTGATACTACCGTGAACGATACTGGTGACGCGACTGACGAAAAATAATGCGATACATCTTGTAATGAAAGATGCTTGAGGAAAACAGTGTCGGCCACCTTTCGTGCTATCTGATACGGAACTGAACTTTGCGTTCGGTTCCGTATCCTATTGCTGCAAATACCATACAGATTATCTGGTGCTATACGTATCGTACAGCGGTGCCCGTATAGATGCAATGAATCGCGAAAAAAATGGACAAGCACTTCGCGCGATTTGAGTGATCATTGCGTCTGTAGCGTCAATCGTATAACTAAGGCATTAAGGACCCTCAGATTACGCCTGTACGTATGTACGATACAGTTGGCCTATTGGTTAAAACGATTTTTTATTTCAACGATATTTTTGGGAGTAGGTAGCTAAAATTTTCGGGTAAAAAATTCGGAATGAAGATCGGAATTTTGTGTTGTCGATTAACACTCAAAAAAGTATGCCATATGTTGAATGATATAAGAAGTTTAAACCGGTTAAAATTTAGGGAGTAGGGGTTGAGAGTGAGAATATGTGAATAATCAGGTAGAGTGGGTAGTGTTGGGGTTTTCATCAAATATAATTGGCATTATTTTCTTAAAATTAAATATATTCAGCCATTATCTCAAATTGAGCATACATGGGGGAAATTTAAGGTCGAATATCCAACTGATTTTTATTGCCGTACCTCCTTGAGGCAATCAGAAACATATTCCCGGGTTCATCACCGAGGATCAGTAATTGCGTTTCACTGACGCCCCGATTGAGA
>Ga0208462_1000963_pt1 | contig 22404 bp, 29 predicted proteins | sample AD_SCU001_MetaG_FD_184452 | JGI IMG/M metagenome (GOLD analysis project Ga0208462, IMG submission 184452) | Active sludge microbial communities of municipal wastewater-treating anaerobic digesters from China - AD_SCU001_MetaG (SPAdes) (version 2) | ecosystem: Engineered > Bioreactor > Anaerobic...
GACCTAAGTATATCCATCCTAAAGGAGAGCCTAACCATGTTTTCGTTCCTCCTGGCCTTGATATGGCCAACGCCCAGGACCTCTGGATAACAGAGGGGGAGCTAAAGGCTCTTGCAGGCTCTCTCCAGGGCCTTCCCATAGTGGCTCTAGGAGGGGTTTGGAACTGGAAGACAGCAGGAGAGGAGGCCTCTCTCCTGGCCAAAGGGGAGAAGCTGAAGGATAAGGAGAGTCTCCTCCCTGAGCTGACCCAGGTGAACTGGGCGGGGAAGAGAATCAATCTCCTCTATGATAGCGATATAGTCCCTGGCCATAAGGCCAGAGATGCTTTCCCCAGGCTGGCAGAGCAGCTATACAGGCTGGGGGCTGAAGAGGTACGGATTCTTACCCTCCCTCCAGGAAATGAATCCCAGAAGGTAGGGCTGGATGATTTTATACTGGCCAAAGGCCCAGAGCAGGCTCTCCAGGACCTCCAGGCCATTAGGAGCAAAGCAGAGCCATATCTTCCCTGGAGAGATGGAGGCCTGGCCTTTGCAGAGAGGCTGATCAAGTCCCAGGACCTGGAGGACCGACTAAAAGCTACAGTGGCCTATCTGGGGGCTAAGGGAGAGCTATTTGCTAGCGAGTGGCTCAAAGAGCATAAACTTCTAAAGAAGGATATTGCTAGTTATATAAAAGCAGCTAAGGCTAAATTGAAGGAGCTACAAGCAAAACCTTCTGTCTCATATTCCCAGGACTCTCTATATCAAGATCGGTTAGGACCAGAATTAGGGCCTGAGTATGGACACATTAAAACCCTTCTCCAGTCTCTTCTCCCACAGTATGGTATGGATAATTTGGGGAGACTTGGTGAATGGAGTTTTAAAACATTTCCTGATGAGAACGGTAGCCCCACGCTTCAGCTTGTCTTTGACAATTTCTGCAATTTTGCAGCCTGGCCAGTACGGGAAATACTCAAAGACTCTGGTTTAGGAGAGCCTGAAAAGTTCTTGGAACTCCAGGGCCTCCTTCCTGGAGGAGCACCACTCAGGCCCGTACCAGTATTCCTTACTGAATTTCTAGACAAAACCTCCTCCTGTTTAGGCAAAGCCTGGGGGGTTAATGCAGCTATCAAACCCAAGAAAGATCAAGACTTGAGATATCTCCTTCAGCTCATGGCCAGAGGGATCCCAATGACTACAGTCCATACCCATCTGGGATGGAAGAAGGAAAATGGGAAATGGGTTTACCTCCATGCTGGGGGAGCTATAGGCTCTAAAGCTGTGGAAGTGGAGATCTCCGACAGGCTCAGGAGATACTCCCTTCCTGAGGCCATTGAGGATATAAAAAAGGCTGTACTGGCCGATCTCTCCCTTCTGGAGCTGGGGCCTAAAAAAATCATGTACTCCCTTCTGGCTCTGGTTTATCTGGCTCCCCTTTGTGAACCTCTGAGACAGGCCGAAATAGAGCCTAGTCTCCTTATGTATATCTGGGGTCCTACTGGGACAAACAAGAGCACACTGATAGCTCTCCTCCTCTCTCATTATGGAAACTTCGGTCCTAAAGGTCTTCCAGCTAGCTTCAGAGATACGGCTAATTCCATTGAAAAGCTGGCCTTCCTAGCTAAGGATACGGTTCTATCTATAGACGATTTATACCCAGCCAAAAATTCTAAAGAAAAGGAAAGGCTGGAAGGAGTACTGGAGCACCTCTCCAGAAATCAGGGAGATAGGACTGGCAAAGGGAGGATGAAAGCAGATACCTCTCTGAGGGAAGGCCTCCCACCAAGAGGCCTGACTCTCTGCTCTGGGGAAGTAATGCCTCTCACTGGATCCTCTCTGGCCAGGGGCCTTATCCATAGGCTCCAGAGAGGGGATATAGACCTGGCAAAGCTTACTCAGGCCCAGGCCCAGAAGGATCTCCTCTCCCAGGCAATGAAGGGTTATCTGGAATGGCTGGCTCCCCAATTGGATGATCTTCCTTCTGAACTTGAAGAGGCCTTTACTCATCTCAGGCAGGAGGCCGCTAGAAAAGACCCTGCTAAAAACAGGCATAGCAGGCTGAATGAGTCTATCTCTCATCTCCATATAGGCCTGAATGCTTTTATTAAATTTGCAGTATCCTTAGGGGCCTTATCTCAAGAAGAAGGAGAGACAATCCTCCAGGAAGGCTGGGAAATCTTCAATCAAATAGCTGATGAGCAAACCCAGTTAGAAAAAACTGGAGAGCCTTCTAAGAAGATAGCAGAGGCTTCAATGGAGCTGGAGGCCCAGGGGAGAATCTACTGGGCTGACATGGAGGATATTCCAGGTTTTTTGCCAGGATTAGTTAAGGTAGGCTGGAAGGATGAGGGGAGAGGCATCTATTACACAAACCTGGGCTCTCTCCTTAAGGAAGTAACCCAGCATCTTAGAGGCCAGGGGGAGAACATCTATCTTTCTAAATCCGATTTTATCAGCTATCTTGATCAAAATGGGCTTTTAGCAGAGAAAGACAAAGCAACCAAACAAAATAGAGATCAGAAAACAATCTGGATTAAGGATAATTCAGAGGAGAAAAAGACTAGGAAAACCTATGCTATAGCTGCTAAGTTCTTTGAGGAGGGGGAGAATGAGGAGTAAACTGTCTAAACCAAGGGAAGTGAGGGAAGGAAATGGAGAAAAGGGAAGAGATAAATCAATATCTATAGATAGATTCTTCCCTTCTTCCCTTCCTTCCCTCACTATATCCTCGCGTGTAATAAGGAGATTTTTCTTCTACACATATGGTATAAAAATAGTCTCAACATCTCTTCCTATGTGTTTTTTCAAGGGAAGGAAGGGAAGAGCAGTAAAAAAGGGCCTTATAGATAACGCTTTTTCTCTTCCCTTAAGCCTGATTTTCAAGGTAAGTGTAAGGGAAGTTAAAGGGAAGTGTAAGGGGAGTTTGGGGGGAGTTTTTTGAGCGGTGTAATTCTGTGGCTCCCAGGAAGGTCTTCTCCAGCTCCCCAGCCAAAGGATGGAGCTCTCTCTGATCAATCAGGATCAAAAAAGAGGCCATCCTTCCAGGCGACTCTCCCAGAGGCTGAAGAGCCTGCTTTGTCCAATTTTGTCCATTTGTCCAATGTAATCAATATCGCTACTCAAGGAGCCTGGGCTTCTGCTCTCCAGGAGATAGAGGCGGCGGGGATCTTTGGCTTAGACCTGGAGACAACAGGACTGGATCCACTTTCATGCAGGGCCAGATTAGCCCAGCTCTCTCTTCCCTCTGGGCGGGTTTATGTGGCTGATCTCTGGAAGCTGGAGGCTCCTCTCCTGGACCTGGGCCAGCTTTCCGAACGTTCGGACATAAAGAAGGTAGGCCATAACCTGAAGTTCGATCTCTCCTTTATCCAGGCCTCCTGTAGCAAGAGGCTGCATATATCGAACCTCTTTGATGTTATGCTGGCCTCCCAGGTATGCTGGGCCGGATACTTCGATCTCCTAAAGGCTCCTAAGGCTTCTAAGAATCCTTGGAAAACGAGGCTCCCAGAGCATAACCTCAAGGCTCTAGCAGAAAGGCATCTGGGCCGATCTCTCTCCAAAGATCTCCAGGCTTCAAACTGGGGAGCTGGGGAACTCACCCAGGAGCAGAAGGATTACGCGGCTAAAGACGCGGCGGTTCTTCTCCCTCTTCATGCTATCCTCCAGGAGCTACTCCAGAAAAATGAGCTGGAAGGAATAGCAGAGCTGGAGTTTAGGGCTCTTCCTTCAGTTATCGAGCTGGAACTTCAGGGCCTCCCTCTGGATGCTCAGGCCTGTAGAGCCATGATGGAGGAGAAAAAAGCTCGAGCCCTAGCCATAGCCCAGAGCCTTCAGGCAGAGGCCCAGAATGCAGGCTTTGAGCCCAGGAGGAAGAAGGGTAAGAAGTACTCTCCCCTTCTGAATCCAGATAGCTCTCAGGATGTCTTATCCTTCCTCCAGTCCCAGGGCCATAATATCAGCTCTACAGGAGAGGCTTCTCTCAAAGATCTGGCTCAGGCCGGCTGCTCTTTTGCAGGGGATCTTCTCCAATATCGCAGGCTGGCCAGGCAGAAGAAGTTTATTGAGGATTGGCTTTTGAAGCTCTCCCCAGTTGATGATAGGCTCCATCCTGGATATTTCCAGCTAGCTACCAGAGCAGGCCGGTTTAGCTCCAAGGCTCCTAATGCCCAGCAGATACCGAAGCGGGGAGAGGATGGCCAGGCCATGAGGAGATTGTTTAGGGCTCCTCTAGGGAAGAGGCTTATCAAGGCTGATTTTTCAGGTATCGAGCTTAGAATCATGGCCAGGCTCTCTAATGATAAGACTATGATAGAGGCCTTCCAGAACGGTCAGGACCTCCATAAACTGACAGCTTCCAGGCTGGCTGGGGTTCCATTAGATCAAGTCACTAAGGCCCAGAGACAGAGCGCAAAGAGCGCAAATTTTGGCCTGATCTATGGAGTCTCTGCTCCCAGGTTTAGGGAGAACGCAAAGAATGAATATGGGATAGAGATGAGCCTGGAGGAAGCGGAAAAGGTGAGAGATACCTTCTTCTCCACTTACCCAGGAGTTGCTTCCTTCCATTTATGGCAGAAGACCTCAAAGAGGTATCCTAAAAATCATTTTTTCCATAATGCAGATAGAGGGTTCTATTCCTCTCCTCTGGTATGCAGTAGCACTTTAGCAGGCCGGAAACGGGTTTGGGGCTGGAAGGACGGGCGAACTCTGGCCAGAGATACTGAGCTATATAATTCTCCTTCCCAAGGTACAGGAGCTGACCTCCTAAAAGTGGTAATGTCTGAAGTCTATTCTTCCCTCCCTGATGAGGTTAAGATGATAGGCTCAGTCCATGATGAGCTTATCCTGGAAGCTCCAGAGGCTCTGGCCCAGGATATAGCCTCTCTCCTCCTGGCAACTATGAGGAGGATAGGTTCTGCTCTCTTGAAACCTGTACCTGTAGATGCTGAAGTTGAAATTTTAGATAGCTGGGGAGGTGATTAATTGTTTACAAATTTTACACATAAAAAGGGAGTTGGAGGAATATCTCTCCGAAGGCTAATCCTTCCTTGTCAATTTCTGTCTATTTTTAAGATTTTTTTTCAAAAATATTCCCCTATATAACGAATAAACTAACCAGGAGATAGCGAAATGACTACAAAGAAACGTAAAAAGCAGGGCTCAGGCTGGGTTAAAATCCAGACACCCCAGGACCTGAGGACGGCAATTCAGAGGATGCTAAACAAGATTCTGATGGGAAAAGCTCCCCTAGACCATGCTGGGACCTTCGCTCAGTTAGCTAATGCTTGGACTAGAGCATACCAAACAGAGATGAGCCTCCTTGAAATGAAGGAGCTGGAGGCCAGGATCACAGAACTTGAAGAGCTAAAACGGTATGACGAAGCAAAGAGGAACGAGAGCCTCGATGAAATGCAGAGAGCACGAAAAGAGCTTAAGGAGCTGATGAAGCAATGGCGATAGCTGGCCTTGATCGCAGAGCCTCCAAACTGGAGGACTCTATGGCGCGGCTCAGGCAACAGAAGGAGACTGAAGAGCGTAAGGCCTGGAGAGAGGCCAACAGTGAGCGGCTAGAGTGGGAGATGTTTCTTAGAGTCCATGGGCCGGAAGCTGTAGAGGTTACAGAAGAAGACATTGAGAAGACAGAGGATCCAGAAAGAAAGGAGGAAATCAAAGCTGAGTTAGCATATAAAAAGTTAATTCAGAAGGTCCTAGCCCATTATAAAGAGGGCTGGATAGTGGACTATGAGAACATGGATGAGGCAGAGAAGGCTCTGGCCTGGATAGTAGAAGAATTTCATGTTTATGAAGGTAGAGAGACTCTTTTTGAGCTGGATTATGAGCAGTGGACAGATAAGCTTACCATTAAGCCGGATGTTCCTTTTGTTGAGGCTATAAGGGCAATTGATAATCATGTAGGTAATTCTGACTGGAGAGAGATATGTTTTCTCCAGGAGCACCAGGATGCTATGATGGAGAACCTTTTTGAAGAGGAAGAGGATAGGCGGGCTAGGTATCTGAGATACAAGGCCCAACATCCAGAGGAGAGTGAGGACGGAGAAGATTAACTTTTCTCTTTCTTTCCCTCCATTCCATAGTCACCAGATGCTTATTTTCTCCAATATTTCCGTATTAATCATAATCCTTAAAAGGGAGCTGGCCAGGGGTTGCACCTTCGCAACCTTCCCAAAATGGCCCTGAACCTTCCCTAGCTGGACATTGTCAAGATTTACTGGAACATAACGGAACGATCGATCAATCGGCACTAAAAAAGGAATTCTTCCACCATTTTCCACCGTTTTCTAATTGTGGGAAATTGTGGAATAGCGGGCCATTGCATCAAAAATGAACGTTCATTATGGGGACGGGGGGTTTGATGGAAAATCAATATCATATGGCATAGCGCCACTACCAAAAGGCGAACGTTCGCCTACAAAAAAAGCATCAATGCATGGCAAAAAAGGCCGGACGTCCGGAGGCAAAAAAGAGATGATGCAACGTTGCATAACAAAAATCGTACGTACGAAGGCAAAAAAAGAGGGAGCTGGGCATAGCATCCCAGTCCTTTGGGATCCAGTTGTATTAGCCTTTGACCACCAACTTTCGCATCTTTTATTGACTATTGCTTTTGGCCGGAAATTCTCTTCTGCTAACTCGATCATTCCAGATACTATGTGAATACACATTTCTCCGAGCGCAACCCTATGATGATTGGGCTAGAAAGTATCCTCAAAAGCACTTTTCCACCAGAGCAACGGCGACAGATAACGATTGATCCTCATATCGAAATCAAAACCACTTCTGCAGGAATTGACCATTCTGGGAGGCGAAATAAACTATTTTTATTCACGACTCTTTTAAAATTGATTTAAGGCACTTTCTTTGATCCGGCGTACAAATCCCCATTCGAGCCGGCGATATTGCCAGGGATGCAACGTAGCAAATGCATTGTGGCATGGAGGAAGAGGGCGATTGAAACAATCTGAAACGTTGAAACATGCGAAGGAAATTATTCTATGACATTATCAAAAGCTTTAAGTAAAATGTCATAGAACTATGTAGCATGCATAAGACCGCCGCCGGAGAGAAGAGGAAGGCCCTGAAGAATGAGGCCCTGGAGCTGGAGAGAGATGCAAGCATGGCCATGAAGGCGGCTGAGGTCCTGCCAGATGCCAGGGGGAAGGCCCTGGAGATGGTGAGCCGGGCCGATGAGCTGAAGGCTGAGGCTGAGGACCTGAAGGGAGCTGCCAGGCTAGAAGATCTCAACCTCTGGCAGATGGAGAAGGCAAAGACCACCAAGAAAGGGAGCAAGACCTATCTGTACTGGATGGCCTCATGGAGAGAAGGTGGGAAGGTCCGAAATGTGCACCTAGGGAGCTGCAGGAAGATGGGCCACGAGACAGCTTTGCAGAAGGCCCGGAAGATGAAGGCATAGGCCCTAGGTATATATGAGAATTAGCTCTATTTTTATAATTTTTGTAATGCGTTTTAAGGGCATAGGTCCACTCTTGTTGCCTTGGTCATGACCCAAAAGTTTTTTCATGTGAGCAATGATTGTGTCACCAGAGGGGAGGATTTGGCAGCACCTAAAGAGATAGTAGATCTGGTGGAACAATTCGAGAATAACTTAGCTTCATATAAATCCGGTTACTACAACGAAACCCAAGTCAGAAGAGAATTTGTTGATCCTTTTTTCAAGGCAAAGGTGTTTGAAATAAGCACTATAATATACCTGTTAGGCTAAGTAGCAGAGGAGAGAGGATAACATCATGGCATCGTGGCTCTGCATATTAAATAGAGAGAACTTTGAAGTTGTCACGAAGGATCTCGTATGGGGTGTAGCACTGCGCCATAGAGAACAGTTAGCAAAAGCAATGCCCGGAGATAAATGCGCATTTTATTTAGTCAGAGAATATTCAATAGGTGGTATATTAGAGATCATTTCTAATATGTACGAAGACACTTCAGACATATTTCCGTCAAAAATGACATCCGGAGAAAAGTATCCCTACAGAGTGCGACTTAAACCCATAAATATATTTAAAAAAGGAGTACCCTTTAAGCCATTAGTTCAAACATTGATATTCATAACCAATAAAAAGCATTACGGTGGTTACATCATGGGTAAAGCGATGCGCCGTATTCCTGATAGTGATATGAAATTGATATCAAAATATGAAGAAGTTTCAGGCAATAGGGTCTAAATGAGAAACAAAATGCGAGAGAATTCCAGCGTTGACCTATCCAAGGAAGACGAATACCCATCTACGTATAATGATTGCTCTAACAAGATAGGGAAAACCTTCACTCTAGGGCCATACCCCTTAGATACCGTTCAACAGATAGATTGCATAAAGGCAATGCAGGTGCTTCCTAGTAAATGCGTTGATCTTGCTATTGCGGACCCTCCGTATAATGCGAGCAAAGGAGGAGATTGGAAATGGGATAATTCTGTGCGCCTTCCTGGTTTTGGAGGCAACTGGGAAAAAGTAAAAGCTTCATGGGACAACATGGCGTTGGGAGATTATCTTTCATTCACTTTAGCCTGGCTAACAGAGCTAAGAAGGGTAGTTCGTCCCACTGGCTCAATATGGATACATGGGACATATCATAATATCGGAATTATCAATTTTGCTCTGCAATTACTTGAAATAGAAATTATCAATGAAATTATTTGGTACAAAAGAAATAGCTTCCCTAACTTATCAGGTCGTAGACTTACAGCAAGCCACGAAACTATCCTTTGGGCGCACACCGGAGGAAAGCGACGTGGGTATCAATTCAATTATGAAGAATCAAAAAATATGCCTTGCATAGAAGATCAATTAAAAGCACCCGGAAAGCAAATGCGGACCGTTTGGGATATCCCAAATAATAAAGAACGTGAAGAAATTCGCTTTGGAAAACATCCCACCCAAAAACCAATTAGACTGCTACGAAGAATGATAAAATTATCCGCTAAGCCTGAACAGATCTGTTTAGTTCCTTTTGCAGGCGCGGGATCTGAATGTGTTGCAGCTATTGAAGAAGGGCTTCATTTTTTGGGTTTTGAATCAGATCCTACTTATGTTGAAATTGCATGTTCGAGGTTGAAATCAATAACCAAAGATAATAAAATACATATGCAATTGAAAAAACATAAGCAACTAGAAATATTCAAGTACGAAATATCAAAGGAAAATAGTTATACACCTCGCCATAATGCTAAAAACATCCCATCATTGATTAAATGGACCGGAAGCAAGCGGTCACAAGCTTTGACAATCGCATCTTATATACCAGAATACAGTCGGTACATAGAACCGTTTCTAGGGGGAGGAGCACTTTTATTTATTACAGCTGTGCCTGGATCAATAGCAGGAGATATATACGAACCTCTAATTGATCTTTGGAAAGAAATACAAAACGATCGAGAAAAAGTTATCGCAAATTATGCAGAACAATGGCAGCTACTGCATAAGGACATTCCTTCATACTTTTACGAAGTCCGGGATCGTTTCAATCGGGAACATGACCCGTTAGATCTGAACTTCCTCATGCGTACGTGTGTAAATGGAATTGTCAGATTTAACGCCAAGGGAGAATTTAATAACTCGTTCCACTTATCAAGGCCCGGAATGTCTCCGGAAAGATTCAAAAATATTGTAAAAAAATGGAGTGATAGAATTCAAGGCATTGAATTTATTTGCCAAGATTATCTAGAGACTATTTCAAAGGCAAATGTGAGGGATTTTATCTATTTTGATCCGCCTTATGCAGGAAATAAACAACGATATACAGAGAATCTCGACATGCAGAGATTCTTTGAAGCTCTATATGATTTAAATTCGAGAGGAGTTAAATGGGCACTCTCATTTGATGGAAACAGAGGTGATGTAGATTTGGTCAAGCCTCTACCCAACGACCTCTACAAGAGACGCATACTAATAAAAAGTGGCCATTCAGCTGTTGGAAAGGTATTAAATGGTCCACTTGAAATGGTACAAGAATCATTGTATTTAAATTATTGATATTTTTTTATATCCATATTTACCCCTAATGGTTTAATATTTTTTATAATTTCGTATACATGCTTACCTAGTTTGGTACATGGATATGCCATAATTGTGCAAGCGGATGGGAAATTGCCAAACTTGAAACCCAAAATGAGATCTACATCAGAGCTTTTAGCAATTGATTCAAGTTCTTGACTCCTATTTATTATAAAAGCCGCAGCGGAGACAAATTGTATCCTATCAGGATATTTTTCAAGACTTGGTTGAATCCATTCATTTCCATCATATTTCTCAACACTAGGTGGAGAAATAATTAGATCAGACACATATTCCTTGAGCTTAGAGCCAATTTCAGGTTCTATATCTGAGAATCGCTCTTTGGATTCTACAATTAATGCTATTGATTTATATAATCGGTCGAAGATTTGGAATAAATGATCCGGCCTCTTAGCATGCGATTTTGTAACGCGTGGCAACGAAAGCCACCTAAGTTCCTTCTTATTATCCGCCGTCCTTAAAGATATTCCACTCCAATCACCTCCTGGGGGGTTACATAAACCCTCAAAAACATCTATATCATGTCGGTCGCTAAAATGCGAAAATAATAAGTGCAATGCCGTATCAACGTCATTCTCACTGAAACGTATTGGTACAGTCGATACAAAAAAAGAAGTATGCGGTCCGGCGTGAAGTGCAGATATCCAGTGCTGTTTGGTATAGGCACGCCCTGTATTGGACATAATTGTAGAAGAATCGACGAAGACAGCATCACTCAAAGCCAAAATGGATTCCCAGAGTCCATTTTTACCCATTAGAGACGTAGGATTATCATTAAGTTGATTCAAATGATCTGATGGCACAGGGCCATAGACTACAGTCAACAAATCCATCGAGTCCCCTATCAACATGCGGCAAAATGGTGCAAGGCCGCGATCAGGCCTCGCATCATCGCCACCTGGTTTAAAACCCATGATCCAACATATTGCAAGGTCTTCCTTACGAGATAACCAATCTATAAATTCAGACGAGATATTTGGATATAATAAGCAGAATCCTTTGAGGAAATCATTGCGATTCGATGCTAATATTAAGCATAAAGGAAGATTTGATGAAGTCAATCCGATTGAATATTTAGAAGCAAGATTCATCAGCCCTTTTGCAGAAAGCGTTAGACCTTTTATAGACGTTTTTTTTGCCCATTTTTTGGGGGAGTTGTGTTGGAGATAAGAAGAAATAGATAAATTAGAGCTAATATGATCATATAAGCCCCTCCATTCTTCCGGAGTCAACGAATCATTGAGTGGTCGAGCGGAGGCAAGCAAACATACAAGATCAAGAGCTTTCTTTTCTAAATTTCGAACTATCTTTTCCGAAGATTCACCAATTAGTTGGGATCGAATGAACAAAACTAATTCATTATATCCAAAAATATTATCAAAGAATTGTTTCGATCGTGGTAAAACGCTTGGATTGGGAATAAAAACAGGTAGCATTGGCAGTTTCAACGAATGTGATAAACACAAATAGCTAAATGGGACAGCTGGATTAGGATAACGTGATGACTTCTTTGATCTATCTATGTTTAGCTCAAAGCCTCCAAGCTCAGCTACATAGATATAAGGTACACAAGCTTTACCAAGTGAATAGGCACGACCGTTACGCTGCCATGCTTGATTTCCAGCGGGTAGAGCACCACAATATTCAATAGCGAGAATAGGCTCCTCGGAAGCATTTCCTTCGCGAGTAATTACTACATCAGGAGCTTCTCTCAACATCCCTCCACGATCATGTATCAAAGAAAGGATATCTTTATTCCATCTACGAAATCCAGGAAAAAACGTGAATATAAGATATATACCCGAATTTTTTAATTTAAATTGAAAACTTGGAGCGATAGCCGAACCCAATGGGCCTTTTTTATCTACGATATCGGCGAATAATCCTTTCTCGATTAAGGAAAGTGTTCTCTCGCACTCTACTATGTTGTCACCATGAATCCTAAATTTAAATTCTCTGCACACAGAACTTAAATAAATTGGGCCCAGTATAGGATCTTCCTGTACATTATGTACATTAAATATTATATGCACATGAACTAATAGAAACTTATGTCGCCACACGTTGTGAAAGCACGTTCACATCATGGGACTAAATCTTTGGATTTGACAATTCCCGTGAAGATTACTACAGAAATGAGAATTAAAGAAGGTGACGTATTTTCAATAGAAGTATCTACAGATAAAGAAAATAAATTGCGTATAATATATACAAGAATACTTAATAATGTTTAATACAAGGCCCGCACACCCCAGGAGCAGACCGCTCTCCTACGCTAGATATCTACGAGCTTTACGGGCTGACTAAGATAGTAGAAGAGAGCCGATAAACAGGTCTACCCTAATGCCTTAAACCTAAAGGGTTTAACCTTTTGCCTTAAGGCTAAAGCCCTTAGCGTTTATCCCTTAGCAAAAATGTTAAAGCCTTAAACCTTAATCCTTTAGGCTATGCAGATAATAGCCATTGCTAACCAGAAAGGAGGCTGTGGCAAAACCACCACTACAGTTAATTTAGCTGCTTATCTAGCTCTTAATGGGAAGAAGACTCTTTTAGTAGACCTGGATCCTCAAGGCTCTTCTACCAGGCATTTGGGCCTAAACGAGCTGGATAAGACCATGTATGATGTATTGATGAGGGGCTTAGACATTAAGGCCTTAATTAAGAATACAATGGTCTCAGGCCTGGATATAGCTCCCACTAACAACTTCTTGGGCAAAGCAGAGCTGGAGCTGGCTTCCAAGCTCACGGCCAGGGAGTCAGTACTCAGGCCGAAGCTAAGAGGCTTAGAAGGCTATGATTATGTACTGATAGATACTCCTCCCACTCTGGGCTTCTTAACCCTTAATGCTCTGGTAGCCTCTGATATGGTGCTGATCCCTATTCAAACTCAGTTCTTTGCCCTTATGGGCCTCTCCATGATCCTAGACCTTCTAGAGCTGATTAAGAATGATTTAGGCTATGATATCCAAAAGAAGTATCTTCTTACCCTATTCGATCCTAGAACAAAGATGGCCAAAGAAATAGTAACTCAGGTTAGGGAGAGCCTGGGAGAGGATGTATTCAAAACGGTGATTCCCAACAACATCAGATTGGCCGAAGCTCCCAGTTATGGGCTTCCGATCTCAATACATGCTCCAGAATCTCCTGGAGCTTTGGCTTACTCAAATTTAGCAAAAGAGGTGATAGCATTATGAATCCTGGAGCTGGAGAAGAGCTTAAGCACCTAATGGCCGGCGTGAAATCCAAGACATCCAAACCTGAAGGCTTAGACCCTAAGGACAAAGGCTTAAGCCTAAATGATAAAGCCTTAGACATTAAGCCTAAAGTTAGTGGGCCTAAATCCTTAGACCTAAAGGATAAAGGACTAGACTCTAAGGCTAAAGGCTTAAACCCAAAGGCTTTAGGCGAAGCCGTGGAAGGAGCAAACAGCAATAGGCAATCTATAGCGATCTGGAGCCCTAAGATCTCTGCTGTAATGTGGTACCTGAAGAAGACAACTCCAGAGTTCTCTATCTCAGAAGAAGCCAGGACGATCCTAGAGGAAGGCCTGGAGAAAAAGTATCCTGAGCTATTCCGGAAGGTAAAAGAGGAAATGGACTAACATAATCAAACAAAGAAGGAATAAGCATGAAAATTATAAAAAATTTGAATTTAATAGCTTTGATCATAATAATGTTAGCATTTACTGGTTGTGCTTCGAGCTACTACACCATAGGGCCTTATATAGTAACTTTTGATGGCATTGAAGAATACAAACATGCCATTCCAGAGTCAGGGCCAACGTTTAAAGTTGATTCCGGGGTTTCGTATACGGGATATGATAGAACGTTCCTGAAGGAGAACGATAAAGGATCTATGACTATTGAGATTGATAACTACGCTAATCAAATGTATAAAGATAGTCAGGATTCAAGAGAGGTTTTGAAAAGTCTCATAGAATTAAATGATAAAATGACGATAGAAAATATAAAGATTAATGGTAAAGCTGGAATTCTTGTAAAAGAGAAGGGTACTTGGGCAAGTGGAGAACCTGCTACTACGTATTTTATATATTATTGGCTCGATCCAAAAACAATAGTCTCAGCTTATTTTATAGAAAGTCCAACAGATAAGTGGGAAGATATGAAAAAATCAATGATGTCCATTGATGTATCCCGATATCTTCCTTCTTAGAAGAAGCCAAAAAGGGGCACGTGATATTTCTGGCGGTAAGTTGCAAAGTAATCAAGAGTTGACGGGGAGATTATGTTATAGGAAATCAAGAGGGTCTAGGATCTCTCCATCCGCTCACCCCTCCAGGCAGAACTCTTGAGGCCATAGGCCATCTTCAGAGCCCATAGAGCCCATATCCTCAGCTTCGAAGCGGCACCGGATCATCTTTTGGGGAAATACTTATCATCCAAAAGATTCACATAGAATTACAAGAGGGATAAACTTTGAAAAAATGCCTATTAATATCTTTAGTAATTCTAATGCTATGTGGTACTTATGTGGCACAAGGACAGAGCATTGATATGTGCGCGGACGACGGAATTTCTAAGAAGAAAATCGGCTATTCGGAACCAGCACCAGGAAAGATCTTTCTTTTGATCCCAGTTACTGTAGAAAATCAAGGCTATGAGGAGTTTCCGCTATCACCTTATCAGTTCAAGTTGACGGTTGATAAGGTCAAGTATGATTCAGCATATCTATCCTATACTATGTCTCAAGCCGGTCTAGTTCCGCTAGAGAGTGTCGAATTACAGGATGGAGGGAAAATCTCTGGATACATCTCTTTCGAAGTTCCAGCATCAACGACTGATTATGAATTGAGTTATGACACATGGGCTTGGGAGGATTACGACGTAAAGCTTAGAAAATGTTAGCCATGCCTTGATAGGAGCCCCGGTGCTGGGAGATAAGGCGCGCTGCTCAAAGATAGATCAAATCTCTTTTTTATCCTATATCCAGAACTCTTGAGGCCATAGGCCATCTTCAGAGCCCACAGAGATCATACCTTCGGCTTCGAAGCGGCACCGAATCATCTCATCGACCTCTGATAGCCTGATCCTGAAGACCTCAGCCAGGATCTCTTTGGCGGCTTCAAGCTCCATAGCCTTCTGATCCTGGTATATGGTCTTCTGCTGTGGCCTGATTAGCTGCTCAAGGACTCCTGCCATGATGAACAAATAGGCTGGATGAGAATAAGTACTTTGGCCAAAAATCGATATCAAGCGACTATTTTCACATAAGGAGAAAAAATGTTTGTGTGTGTTTAAAGGAAAAGCGTCGAAATACGATCGTCGTTATCTAAAAATTCAGTAATTTCTTTACTGGCATGTATAAGATAGAATAGACATTTTATATTAAAAATTGATGGGTCTTCTCGCAGCAATTCAATCATGTTCGTGGTTTCGTCATACGTTGCTGCTGCGTTAGTAACAGAAATCTTACCTAGGGAGCCTATAAAATTTCCTCCTTCTAGCTCTTGATCTCGGATGCTTTCAACTCCTGACCTAACCCGTAACGCCATGTATCGCCCCGGGAAAGCGACCACTTATCATATAGAGTGATCACGCTATATAAGCGTATCGACAATTCGGATGTCATTTTATCGGGCATCGTGCATTGGGTAAAACTTATATAGGATTAATATGTAATATGTCGATGTGCTGATAACGATTGAAGCGTCATCGAATCATTTAATGGCGGATGGCTCAAGCGTAGTGTTCGCTGAGCTATTTCCCTTTTTCAGCAGCTCAACTGTTTGTGATCTGACTAATTTCAAAAAAAAAACAAGTGGTGATTTAATGTCAAGCGAATCTTTTTGCGAACTAGAAACGCAGGATGGAGAATCGATCCGCACTATAGGACTGCTATATAGTAAAATATTGTCTGATCCGTCGTGGTCTTCAAACATCAGTGAGGAAGGCAAACATCTATGGAAAGTCGTCAGAAATTTGGCTGCCAATAAAAAATACCTATATGTTGTAGAAATATTGGTCCGTACTACTAATGGCATGACTTTCGGGGAACTTAAGAAAACAACTGGCTGGGATAGCAATGTCATTAATCATGCTCTTATCAGCCTGAGAGAGAACGGATTGATTGTTCAGAACGAGGAAAGCAAAAAATATGTAGTTACTAGATATTGTATAGCACTATTAGCTACCTTCACACGACTAAATAACGCTCTCGAATGGCTGAACGAAAACAACAAACACGTCAAAGCCGCCCAAGATGACAATTTTGCAACGCCACATGACGCCATCCCGGTTTTTGAAAAACCGAGCGACCAAGAGCAGGTATCAAAACGTCTGCAAACCAGAACGTGTGTGGGATAAAAAACACAACATATATTAAATGTGGGTTTGTGTTGGGTTACATTAAGCCATAAAATTTGGCTCTTCGCTGAATTATGTGGGTGAGTTCAGGCAGAGAATATGGCCTCTGTTCCTCTGTGTCTCTGTGGTTGGGTCAGAGCATAGCGGTTCACCAGAAGGGCACCGAGACACAGAGAATTTCCGATTCAAAAGTTCACCCATACCAATTGGCGAGGAGCCTAATATTTCTTAGAGATGGGTAAAGCTCTGGCCCTTTTCTGAGATTGCTCTCCATTTCGATATTTCAAAAGTTATGCGCGATTTTTGCCATATCACCTACTGTGTGCGTTATTCATGTTGTGATGTGAACTTTATGTCCTGTATTTAGCATGGGTTTTCATTTTTTCGATTCATGTAATTAACCATGATGTCATAATTCATGATGTCAAACGTTATGTTTAAATAGCAAGATTGCCTCTGTTTAGGCTAGAGGAAAATAATCCTCCAACGAAACAAACAGCACATCGGGAAAAAGAAAAGGTGAAGAGGTGTTGATATGAACCATGAAAAAGCCAGCGGGGAGTGGATTAACGGTGAATATCGGAAGATCGCATTGCTAAACTATCGACAAGACTTAATGAGAAAGTTGGCTGAGTGTGCAGACAAGATCTCAGAAGTAGACGACCAAATTAAAAAAGGGATGGTAATTGTATGAACTATACCGGAAAACTGATAAGAATATTGATGGCGATATCCATCATGACAATACCTGCCATATGCACCGAAACAGTTGCGACGAGATCTTCTGCAACTGCAATAGGATACTCTTCAGTGTCACCTGTAATTCAGAACCCTATTCACCCATTAGTTACCTCAACGAACCATAATTCTATCCATCCACTGAGGGTACCAAACCATTGGGATTCATCCAGTCTCACAAAAGCAAAGAAAAGCTGTAAAAGACAGTTTGCCGAAAAAGCACTGAAACGCGACTTTTGGGGAATGGTTCGGGTTGGGCTTTTCTGTCCCAGTACAGCTTATAGTTACTAGCTCTGATAAACCTAGGCTGGAGTTTAAGGTTACCAGATGAGACAGAGAATAAGGGCGAGCCGGTCCAGGTCTGCCCCGTGACAGTTTCACGTGTATCCCCTGGCCTAGCTGGTAGGGTGGAGTCCAGCCTTCTCCACCCTCGATTTTTTATTCGCGATCAATTTTAATATTCCGACAAACAAATTTAATATAGGTGACCACCACTGGCACTCATAACGGCCCCGAATACGTAGTCTTATAAATTAGGTTCGTTTTGATCTCAACTGTCTCTTCTCCGATATATCGTGATTCAGTAACGTGGATTGTATTTATCACATGCATTAGCTGGTTCTGTTGAATCTTATGGTAGTGATCTGGTAAAAGCCAGCATCAAACGACCATCCAAAATGTCCTACCACCAGATAGATCAAGGCCCGAGGAGAACTACTGTGCAAGCAGAATTGACATTCGGGCCAAATTTGCTATAACAGTATAAATTTATAAAGTTTGTGGTGCTTAGGCTAAAAAATAGGCGCAATGCTCTTACTCCTATCTAGCTAAAACAAGAGCAATATAGTTCTTTTCTATCTATTTATATACATCTAGCTTTATTTCTTCTCTTCTCAAAAGTAATCAGTATCAATCAATCTGAGGAAATCACCTCGGATTCTACGCCTTTTCTGTCAGTTATCTAGCCGATACCGATAATAGGAATAGGCGCAATGCTCCTATTTTGGAAACATAACGAGAGTGCGCTTCCTCTTATCACCTTGGGCCCTGACTATGCCGTATCTGCCAGGAGATGAGGCCATGAGCGTTTTGATAGCTTCATTGAGCCTATCCTTATCCACTCCAAGATGCCCTCTCAGAGTCTCAAAAGTCGCTTTGTGATCCGGTCTTGCTGCTAGGTATCTCTCAATCTTCTCAGCTCGGGATAGCTCCGTCTTGCCCGGTTCTTTGGCAGGATGTTCAAGAGCGGTTAGGCGGCGGCGATCATATGCAATATCAAGACAGATCCTGTTGATGTCCTGCTCTTGCAGGCTCTCTAGGGAGGCTAATTTTGCATGCAAAGATGCGATCTCCCTGCGGTCCTGGTCTATCTCTTCCCGGAGCTGGGATACCTCATCCTGCAAAAGCTGAATGGCCTCCTGGACTGCCTGGACTATGAGGCCCTGGAGCTGTCCATAGGTCAGGGTGATGAGCGATTCAAAACCGGCTTTGGGTGAAGGCCCAAAGGTATTTATGCTGGCATTGGCTAAGTTATTCATACGCATACGCTCCTTCTCGGAGTCCTGGCCGGGTGTTGCAAGCGCCCAGGCCAGAAATTACATTTTTACTACTATTATTTGGGTGAAGATTATTTCAGATCATTATTAATTTTTGCATGGTAACGACTATATTCTCTGAAGAGGAGTATGTGAATCTAGCATCTCAACTCACCATTGAAGATGCGACGGGCGGGGTCAAACCTGCCCTTCAATCTTAATCCCCTGATGTTCCAGAAATTCGCGAATTGCTTTCTCCGCTACATCCGATACGCCGCGCATGTGTCCCGTGGACTCAAATGCAAATTTTCGCAGCGCTGCGGCAACTTCTGGTGACACGGAGATGTTCAACTTTTTCTTTTCAGTCTCCATGATCTCCATGTATCTCACTTTTCAGCTATAAAACTTTTCCTCTCTTTAGACACTTAAAGAGCAAAAGAGTTAAATAGCTTCCAGGCCTATAGGGTATTGGTGAGTTGAGATGAATGGAAAGAAACTCGTCTACCAAGTCGAAAGCCCAAAAACGCAAAGCATCGACGCTGTAAAAGCCCTTCTTGCCTACAAGAAAGTCGCGAGCGATCCACTGCCACAAGAGGTCAGCCTGGGTGGTGGCCGCCTGGTTCTGGTTTTGAGCAACAAGAGGGATGCGTTCTACACTGTGACCTCGCGCGCGTGCTCTTGTCCCGCCGCGACCTACAACCCTGGGAAGCCGTGTAAGCACTCCAGGAAGTACTTCCCCCAGTCCAAGAAGAGCAGGGAGGAGCTCGAGGCAGAAGGAGAAGCGATCCTTCACAATGCCGCGAAGAGGCTGGCCAGACCACCAGAGAGCAGCAGCATTAGGGACAACCTGCCAGGGTGGAGAGGGCCGGATGGACAGCGGGCCAATGGCCCGGTGGAGGCCTGAGGGTTTCTCCCCTCCGGCATCACCTTTCTTCCGCATCAGATGTGGCGATATCATAAAATGAGAGGAGATCAGAGCGATCCAAGAGGTAGACTAGAGGAGGCCAAAGCCTCTGTAGCACAGAGCAGAGCCCAAGCCCAGGCCAATAGGATCTCTTCCCCAGAGATAGAAGTGCCGAAGTGAAACGGCGGCGACGCACCCCGCTGCAAGCAGACGGGGCATCCGAGGCGTCGCCGCATAAAGATTGTACTACTCAGATCTGATTCAATCCCTAAGTTGGACACGGATGCCCTTTATCCCCGATGCAAGCATCGGGGTATTGCTTTAAAATAATATTATCTTTTCTCGACAGTATATTAGTGAGGAGCTTAGAGCCCAGGCTTTCCAGAGGTAGGGGAGGAGCACCTCATTCAAAGGGGCGGATTCAGGCCCTTCCTGGAGGACTGAGCAGAAATGTTAGGCTCTTCCTCCATTGTTATTTTAGATGCTTTACTTTCACTCCGTGCAATAGCTTTATTTGTTTTTAAAGAATACTATCATAGTATATGGATCTTAAAATTTGTAAAAGGTGTAGCTACAGATGGCATTCAAGGGTTGATAAGCCTAAGCGTTGCCCAGGTTGCAAATCTCAGTATTGGAATATAGAGAGAATCAGGATTAGGAGAAAGGATCTAGAGGAATAAGAATGGAAGGAGCTTATGACCGTATCTATTCCCATATGAATAGTAGTAGTGAGTCTTTCCAAGCGGCCCAGAAGCGGATTTTAAGATTAATTAAATATAAAGCAGAAATAAATAAGCTTAATATAAAATATTTATATAGGACTAATAACTTTTCCAGGAATACAAGTATAGCAGTGCGCCAAACCCTTTGCCCAAAATGCCCAGAGGATCAGGAACTCTGTGAGCATGATCGGGATCGCAGTAGGCGTTATCATTGTAAAGTTCTCTCGCGAACAATGGGGGAGAATGTTAAGCTTTACCTTCCTTCCCAGAACGACCTGGCAGCTAGGATAGAGCGGATTAAACGCGAGCTAAGACAAACAGCAGCGAGGAACCGTGGGATTACTCAGAACCAACTCCTAAATCTTGTGCGCGGCGATAGAAAACTTAAACGCGATTGCTTGAAAGAGCTTGTTGATTGCGGTTCGCTTCGATGCTCAGAGAGGATAGAGCGTAATCAGTTAGTTAAGAGGTATTCAATTGTCTATGATTGAATCCTCACAAGGTCTCTTCCACCTGGTTTCATTTTTGCCTATGTTATCTATGAGAGAGGTTTTCCCTCTCCTAAACGGTTCGGGCCGATATACCCGCGACATTTTGTATACCGTATCGATTTTCGAGGTGAATTTACTTTGAGGTATATTGAACTCCTTAAACAAATACCTCCAGGTAAAGAAGAATTACCTGAGGTATTACTGAAGAAATTAGATAGTGCTGCTTTTAGCCTTATAAATAATCAGGCTGGGCAATACGATCCTACCGATGAAGAAAGGGAAGCATGCAACGCCGACAATCCGGATGATTTTCCTGAAATAAGTGACTGGCACGGGAAATGGGGGTTGCTTGATAGGTGGCCTCTCAAGTTAGGGGATCTAATACTTTACAAAAGCGATGAATCTGGGGTTTGGTATTTGGAGATCAACTCAGGTTCTAGCTGTAATCTGGTTTTAGAAAGCGGATCTAAACACGAGATGTTAAAGGAAATGGAAAGCCTAGACGAATACCGCGAGGCTAAAGGTGAAGAGGCTTTTGAAGCTGAGATTATGAGACTTGTAGATCATTATCAGAGGGTAAAATATGACAGGTATGGGGAGTACAGATCTTAAGCGACATCTGGCCGGAATTGGCTTAACGGCAATGCAGGCAATCAGGGCTAAATGTGCTGATTGCACTGGGGACTATGCAGATGGTAGAGTATCATGTGAACTTCCAGAATGCCCTCTCTTCCCCTTCCATCCCTACAATGCTTCTAGACGCATTTCTAGGCGTGCAAAAACTCAGTTAGAGGTAATTAGACCTCAAAGAGAGGGGAACGCTGAGGGAGTGGCTGTAGAGAGTATACTGGAGTGCTAGGAGAGGTATAAATGAGCCATTCTATTACAGAAGCTCCTCCTGAGGAGATAGCAACAGAGCTTTACCAAATTGGATCTAGATTGAGGGTTCTCTCAGAGCTTTCTAGAATCCAAGCCTTCAAAGCCCAGGGCCAGAACAGAGCAGAGCTCTTCAATGGTTGCAATCTCCTGCTGGAAACTTCCAAGATTTGCGAAGACTTAAGCAAAGGATTTTTAGAGATAGCGTAATTCTTTAATTTGAACTGGATTTTTGTCTATCTAAAGCAATAGTGTACGGTTTTTAAAAAAAGTGATTGCCATGACTATGATTACGTTAAGAGATAAATATATTCTGCTCCAGGCAGAAAACGCGAGGCTAAAGAGGCAATTAAGCAACGCGGTAAACAGTATTTATTATTGGAAAGAGAAGGCCCTTTTCTTCCAGGGAGAGCGGGATTATTACAAAGAGCAGGGGGAATAATTACGCTCTGTGAAGCCCATAAATCGAGGCTCTCTTTCCATTATGCGATAGATCCAGAGCGGCCAGAAATCCAGGATCTGGAGAAAAAGGGCCTCCTTAAGACCGTTAGCTCCGAGGAGATAGATGATCTCTCAGGCTGGAAAGTTGATGGGCCAGGCCTTTATATTGAGTACCCTGGGAATGGGGCCTTTGTTATCAGGCCAGATACTCCTCTCCCTGATGGACCTAAGTATATCCATCCTAAAGGAGAGCCTAACCATGTTTTCGTTCCTCCTGGCCTTGATATGGCCAACGCCCAGGACCTCTGGATAACAGAGGGGGAGCTAAAGGCTCTTGCAGGCTCTCTCCA
>Ga0208462_1000966_pt1 | contig 22370 bp, 20 predicted proteins | sample AD_SCU001_MetaG_FD_184452 | JGI IMG/M metagenome (GOLD analysis project Ga0208462, IMG submission 184452) | Active sludge microbial communities of municipal wastewater-treating anaerobic digesters from China - AD_SCU001_MetaG (SPAdes) (version 2) | ecosystem: Engineered > Bioreactor > Anaerobic...
AGACCTATCCCCCGGAGGGAGCCGTGGATATCATGCGCACGGGAAGCGCTCCCCTAATTGGAATTGAAACCAGGGTAGGCAATGGAACCACTGCCGGTAAGAACAGCTTTGAAAGATGCTGGCATCCTATTACCACTTATCAAAATCCAGTGATAATACACCGCAATGAATTCCTGGATTGTGATTACGGTATACATTGTCTGGATTTAAGGAATCAGACCCGGATTGTTTCAAATAGCTTCACCCAAGGTTCTAGTTCCAGTCTAAGAGGAGAGACCGCGATCACCCTGCAGAATGTTACTTCCAGCCCTAAATTGTTAAACATCCTGGTCGACACCAATTACATCCAGGGTTATCAGAAAGGGATATGGACGACCAATGTCGACAAGCAAATCTTAGGAACCGTGAGGTATAGTTATAATGACATCTATTTCAACGTGCTGGGCTACCCGGTAAGCGGGATCAAGATCGATAACGGGGCAGGAAGCCTGGTAAGCGAGAACGTGATCCGAAGCATAACCCGGCCCTCCTCCAGCTTTACCTTTGGTAGCCATAACGGCATCTGGGTTAACCAGACTGGTGCCGCATTGGTTACCCACAATTACATGCTGCGAATGGGTCATGGCATATACACCACAGGACAGGACCTGCTTACCTACTTTGTTTGCAATACGTTTGATACTTGCTATCATGGCTTCTTTTTTGGACCTAACACCTCCCTAAGCCACCAGGGACAGAGCGGCGTTTTCAATACTGCCAATAACTGGCGGGGTAACTACAGCGACAACAACTGTGACTACTGGAGACGGATGATGCAGGATGTTGGGAATATCCAAAACCCGGTGGTCAACTGGTATTACCCTTACAACTACTCACAGTATGACCCGGGGTTTCAACATTGTGGGCCTATTCCCCTACATTCATTGTATATTGACATTGCCCCAATCCTAAACAACGGAGTATCTGCTGATTGCCAGGTATTGGAACCTCTACCTGACGCCTATGAAACCAGCAGCAGTGAAGAAAGGGAGGTATATTTCGGCAGCATTGCCCGTGAAGAAAACGTATATGGCAACCTGCAATCAAGCTATAGGGAAGCCGAGAATTCCCTGTTCTATACTATTGCCACAGCCAGACCTGACATGCTTAATATGAACGACAGCTCAGACTTTAGCTTCCAGCAGTATTTCAACAACCTGATTACCTCCAATACTGGGCTGAGGCATGACGTATTTAGCCTTATAGAAGATGGGGATTATGCCCAGGCATATATCTTGAACAACTCGATAATGGATACATCCACATGGGATAAGACCTCAAAACAGGTAAACCGTATCTATTTGGATTCCTGGTGCCAGGGACAGTTCGATTTTGTCACACAAGACAAGGATAGCCTGTGGAGCATTGCCCATTCAAGCCCCTATGAAAAGGGAAATGCCGTGTTCTCGGCCAGGGTTTTACTGGGCTTAGACCCTGACAAGGTACCTCTTCCATATAGCCTGCAAGTATTCCCACAAGAACAAAAACAGGAACAGCTGGTTTTTTACCCCAATCCAAGCAAAGGCATTTTGTACTTTAAGCTTGATCAGGATAGGATAGAAAATAATACCGCGGGAGAGATTATCTTGCTTGACCTGCTTGGCAGGACCATTTATAAACAAGACATAATGCTGCTCCCAGGTGAGAACAGCCTTGCGCTACCTAAGGCCTCCCCTGGTGTTTACCTTATACGTCTGACATCCATTTGCGGATTAAATGAGACGGCCCGCATCATAATTAAATAGGATTCCCGGTGATGCAATTAACCCTACAACATGGCAAGGTTATCCTGCTAATTCTACTCATAAATGCAGGATTACCCTGCCATGCACAGGTTAATATAATTCCAAATCCATCATTCGAGGAAAGAAATGCTTGTCCATTCTGGCATTGGGAATTCGAAAAATGCAATCACTGGTTTAACGTTAGTGCGTCTAATGATTATTATCATTTATGCTCAAATAATCATGTGATATTACAAATGATGTCTACTGTAGGGGGTGGAGAACCCCCACGTACGGATTCAGCTATGATAGGGAGTGCTATTTTCGCATGGAATTACCGTGAGTACCCAGGGGTGAAATTGGTTCATCCTTTGCAGGCAGATAATACTTATTGCCTGCAATTATGGGTTTCACTAGCAGATGGATGTAGCAATTGTATTCAGGATTTTGATGTATTGTTGACATCAGAAATCCCGCTTGTCAATATGCCACAGTATCCTGCTCTTATATACACAACACCACAAATCAAGCTGGCCCACGGACCGCTTTGTAACGTGCATGGATGGACTAAAATCTCTGGAACCTACCTAGCCAAAGGTGGGGAAGAATACCTCACCCTTGGGCTTTTCATGCTAACGGATAGCGTTATTAGATACCCAAATCATCCACTTGGTGGTGGAGGTGCATATTATCTCATCGACGACGTCGCCCTCTACGCTTGTAACGCCCCGGTGGAGGTGGCGGATACCGGGCCGGACCGCCATGTATGCCTGGGGGATAGTGTACAGGTGGGAACACATGAGTTGGCGGAGTACCGCTATTACTGGTATATAGACTCCGTACTTGTTAGCCGGGAGGCCAGGCCCGTATTTTCTATTACACAACCCACCACTTACGTGCTGCTGGTCAAAGACTTCAAATTCGATGAGAGCTGGGATACGCTTATTCTTTCCCCGGTTAACTGTGATACTATCCCACTAGGTTGCGTGCAGCAGGAAGTCTATGTCTGCCAGGGGGATTCCGCCCTGCTGGGCTGCCACAACCGCGATAACTACCAATACGGCTGGGTGCAGCCCCCTGATACCAATACCTTCTCTACCAGTGGGCAAATCTGGGTCAAACCTGAAAGCAGTACGCAGTATGTCTTGCATACCACAGACTACACCGGCCGGGAGAGTCTGGATACCATACGTCTCACACCTGTAAACTGTGCTATGATCAGAGCCCATGCAGGTGGACATTACCGCCTCTGCCCGGGAGATACTATCGCCCTGGGTGCTTCGCCCATACCGGGTGCCAACTACCTCTGGTTCCAGGACCTGGCCCTGATCGACACCCTGCCCAACCCCAGGGTAAGCCCCACCACCCATACCACCTACCGCCTGGAAGTGACCAACCCCAGGCAGGAAACCTTTACCGACTGGGCCTACGTGGAGATCGTGGAATGCGATGTCCCGCTTCTCATCCCCAACGCCTTCACCCCTAATGGGGACGGTCTTAATGACTACTTCGAGATCATCGCCCCCGAGGGAACCCAACTCGATGTCCTGATTTACAGCCGTTGGGGCAACCAGCTCTTCAGCGGCAACCAAGACCAATTCTGGGATGGCAGCTACCATAACGTACCCGTCCCCCTGGGCACCTACTACTACTCCATCAAGGCCACACTGCCCCCTTACCGCCCAACAATTGTAACAGGTAATGTTATCGTTGTGAAATGATCAGTTGGCAGCGAACAGTTGACAGCGATCAGCGATCAGTTAACAGTTTACAGGGATCAGCCAACAGCGGATGACCACCACCGAAAACTTTAATCTGAGTGCCGTTAACTGAAAAACTTGCCCGGTCTTAAAAAAATGCCTATATTTGCAAGGTTGTTGTGGTATGAACCGTATACCAAAAAGACACATTAAACGTTAAACCTAAGCTCTGCTTAATAACCACTGGAGGATACGCTATAGGATAAATCTCTACCCTTTTGTATTTTGACTTAAAAAGGGAGGCCTATGAAAAGCCAGGAATTGAGCGACCAGTCGCTGATTCAGAGATATATATCCGGCGATGAGCAGAGTCTTGAGATCCTCATTCACCGTCATAAGAATCGTGTTTATGGTTATGTCCTCATGGTTGTCAAGGATAGACAACTTGCCGATGACATCTTCCAGGATACCTTTATTAAGGTGATTAACACCCTTAAGGCAGGGGCCTATAAGGAGGAAGGAAAATTCCTCCAATGGGTCATGCGCATCGCACATAATTTGGTTATTGACCATTTCCGGAAAGCCAAACGCATCCCTATCGTTGAGCATAAACGGGATGACTATGACCTTTTTGATACCATCCGGATCCTGGATAGCTCGGTTGAAGACCGCATCATCACCGAACAAATTCATGCCGACCTTCGCAAGCTGATTGAACTACTCCCAGATGAGCAAAAAGAAGTGCTGAAGATGCGTCATTACGGAAAGATGAGCTTCAAAGACATCGCAGATGCCACAGATGTCAGCATCAATACAGCCCTTGGCAGAATGCGCTACGCCCTGATCAACCTGCGTAAAATGATCAAGGATTATGATATTGCCATGAGCCTCTGATCCATTCCTGCTGGCCGTACAGTTTTTTTTCTTCAGACAGAAATAATATAGCGCAGCATGCCGTTATCTTACAGCTTTATCAAACCAAAACGGCTTGCATGGATCAGAACTTTACCCCTCATCACATAAGGCGTAGCGCAGTACCCGGACGGAAAAAGATGGATGTGCCTGCCACAAACAATACGCCTTATACTCCTGGTAACACATTAATAACCAGTATTCTGAATTACTCGAAATCACTGGTTGCCTTTCCTTCTCATGCAGCAGGGAATATTCTGGTAATCCTGAATTAGGAGCTCAGATCAGATCCTCGCGGATCTCCCGGTAAGCGATATGACACGGAAAGAACGTTACAGGCGTGTAATTGAATATTTCATTGCGCACCGGCCGGTGGCTGAGACGGAACTGGTGTATGCCAGTCCCTACGAGTTGCTGGTGGCTGTCATTCTCTCTGCCCAGTGCACGGATAAACGGGTCAACCTGCTGACACCGGCTTTTTTTGAACGATTCCCGGATGCAGATACCCTTGCGGCTTCCTCTGAAGATGAGGTCTTTAGCTTCATAAAATCCTGCTCTTACCCCAATAACAAGGCTAAGCACCTGGTAGGGATGGCCCGTATGCTGGTGTCAGAATTCAATGGCGTAGTGCCGGACGATCTAACTGCTTTGCAGCGTCTTCCCGGTGTTGGCCGCAAAACGGCCAATGTAGTGGCATCTGTTGTTTTCGGTCTCCCTGCTATGGCCGTTGATACCCACGTCTTCCGTGTGAGTGCACGCATCGGACTTACGCATCAGGCCAAAACACCCCTTGAAGCTGAGCGGCAACTGGTTGCCAATATCCCAGCCGACAAGCTGCACATTGCCCACCATTGGCTGATTTTGCATGGCCGTTATATTTGTCAGGCCAGAAAACCATTGTGTGAGGATTGCGGATTGCAGGAATTTTGCCGTTTTTATTCAGACAGAATTTCCAAAAAGTCCTCCCAAATCGTATAAATATTATCCTGCTGTTCAAAACTAAAGGCTGGCAGGGTTTGTTATATGGAGGCTTATTTGTTTTTTTGTCATTAACGCAAACGATCATGGAAACACGCTTATCGGCCGGACAACCGGCCCCATATTTCGAAGGTGTCGATCAGCATGGGCAGACGATACGTCTCACTGATCTGCAGGGAAAGAAGCTCGTTCTGTATTTCTATCCCAAGGATGATACCCCTGGTTGTACTGCGCAGGCCTGCAACCTGAGAGATAATTATCAGGATCTGCTCGATGCGGGCTATCAGGTCATTGGCATCAGCCCTGATCCGCAGAAATCTCACCTGAAATTCATCGAAAAATACCAGCTCCCTTTCCCCCTGATCGCTGATACAGAGAAGAAGATCCTGCAGGATTATGGCGTATGGGGACCCAAGAAGTTCATGGGCCGTGCTTACGATGGGGTGCATCGTACTACCTTTGTTGTGGATGAAAGAGGTGTTATCCTGGATGTCATTGCCAAGGTAGATACCAAAAACCACGCAGATCAAATCATTCAGAAATAAACCCACAGGAATATTCTTATGGAGACGAAAGGCAAGGCAGCGGACGATCACGTCCAGAATGAAAAAATGAAAGCCCTCAAGCTGACACTTGAGAAGTTGGAGAAGAGCTACGGCAAAGGCGCCATCATGAAGTTGGGGGATAGCGCGGTGGAGGATGTTGAATCCATTTCAACCGGCAGTATTGGGCTGGATCATGCGCTTGGTATCGGGGGACTTCCCAAAGGCAGGGTCATCGAAATTTATGGACCGGAGTCCTCCGGAAAGACAACCCTGGCAGTTCAGGCCATCGCGCAGAGCCAGAAAGCCGGCGGCATAGCTGCTTTCATCGATGCGGAACATGCCTTTGACCGTTTTTATGCCCGTAAATTGGGTGTAGATATAGAAAATCTGCTTGTTTCTCAACCAGATAACGGCGAACAAGCGCTGGAGATCGCTGAGAACCTCATCCGTAGCGGCGCCATCGATATCATAGTGATCGACTCAGTGGCAGCGCTAACGCCGCGCAGCGAGATCGAAGGTGAAATGGGCGACAATAAGGTTGGACTGCAGGCCCGGCTGATGTCTCAAGCCTTGCGTAAGCTGACAGCCACGATCAGCAAGACAGGCTGTTGCTGCATCTTCATCAACCAGCTCCGCGAAAAGATCGGCGTGATGTTTGGAAATCCTGAGACGACGACAGGTGGTAATGCCCTGAAATTTTACGCTTCTGTGAGGCTGGATATCCGGCGCGTTACACAACTCAAGGAAGGGGAGGAAGCCATAGGTAATCGTGTGAGGGTGAAAGTGGTTAAAAACAAGGTCGCACCTCCATTCAGGATGGCGGAATTCGACCTGATCTTCGGAGAAGGTATCTCCAAAACGGGAGAGATTGTGGACCTCGGTGTTCAATATAATATTCTCAAGAAGAGTGGATCCTGGTTCAGTTATGGGGAGACCAAGCTGGGACAAGGCCGTGATGCCATCCGCCGTTTACTGGCTGATAATCCGGAATTGGCCGAGGAACTGGAGCTGGCGATCAAAGAAGCAATGAAAAAACCGGTAGAGGAATGATTCTGAGGTTATTGCGAAGGATTTTGCCTTTATTTGCCTGGATAGTCTTACTGGGTCTGACATCTGCCTGCAAAGACAGCAGACCCAATCAGGCAGCTGAGAATATCATAACGGAGGGCCCGCTGGCTGAGCTCAACGCCCGCATCGCTGCTGATTCAACAGATCATGAGGCCTACGCAGAACGGGCCATGCTGCAACTGGAAGATGCTGCCATCAATAAGGCATTGGGTGATATCAACAAGGCATTGCAGCTTAAACCCGACTACGGGCCATACCTGTTGATCCTCTCAGATCTGTATTTTGCCATGGGTGAGGCACAGCGTTGCAGGGAGACGATACTGAAAGCGTTGGATGTCAACGAGTACGATACGGATGCCATGATTAAGATGGCAGAATTTGGTCTTTATCACAAGGATTATGCAGCCGTTAAGCGTTACGCTGAAAGGGCATTGTCGGTAGAGGATGGGCATCCACGTGCACACTTTGTGCTGGGATTCTCTGCCAAGGAGCAGGGGGATACCGCCCTGGCGATACGCCATTTTCGTTTTGCTACGGAAAGCGACCGGGATTTTTATGATGCCTACATCCAATTGGGTATTCTTTACGCCGCACAGAAGGACACACTGGCAGGGGCTTATTATCATACTGCTTTGAAGCTCAGGCCTGAGAGTATAGAGGCCTTATATAACCTTGGCCTTCATTACCAGGAGACGGAGCGCTTCAATGAGGCCTTCGAGACGTATAACCGCATCATCAGGCTGGAGCCAGGGTTCAAGCAGGCCTATTACAATATCGGGTTCATTCATCTTGTCTACCTGGGGGTGTATGATGAAGCTGCCAGGTATTTCAACCAGGCCATTCAGGTTGATCCTAATTACGTTGAGGCATACTACAACCGCGGATATAGCCTTGAAAAGGCCGGAGATGTGATGGGTGCCCGGCGGGATTATAACAAAGCCCTGGAGCTGCGACCCAATTATCCCCTGGCTGTCGAGGGACTGAATCGCCTGGATAAGGGTGATAAAGCGTTGCAGCAGGTTCGCTGAGGACCGGGCCTGTTCAGAAATTAACTTCACATCTGAGCATAAACTGCCTGGGGGCCAATACATCACCGGGCCGGCCAATGTTTTCGTTGTTCGTGATATTGTTGGCATTGAGACCTATACGGACAAAGGCACCTACCTTGTAGGCTGCTCTGATATCCAATGAGATATTGGGCTTACCATTGTTTTCTTCCCGGTAGGTTCGGTACCCTGGCAGGATCAACTCCCCGAGAAACGGATCTACAAAGACACGATCGACATTGGAAATGAAGCTATTGAAGCGCAACCCCATCCCCATGCTGAACCGTCCGGGATTGAGCTGGATATCGGCTTTGATGGTATGAAAGTACCTGTATTTCAGGATGTTGTTTTCTTCAGCTTTACCGGCCCTGTATGTGGAATCTGTATTCAGGTCGATGGGATAGGTATACGTATAGCCCAGCATCAGCGTAAGTGGAATATTAAAAACCTGGCCTTTGCCTGCCAGTACCACTTCAAAACCGCTGATCCTTGCCCGACCAATGTTTCGTGCCTGAAATCCCATGTTTTTCAACGTGAAGTTTTCGGTGATCGGCAGGAAGGTGAGGGTATCATAGAATCCAAAAAAGAACTCCATCATATCTTCATACTGGGTATAGAAAGCGGCAAGATCAATGAATCCTTCCCATTCGCCAAGCTTGAGGCCTTGTTTGAGTCCGGCTTCTGCACTCCATCCATATTCAGATGTGATGCGGGGATTTGGGAAGATATTCAGGCCGCTCACCGATGTCAGGGTATGCTTTTCAGCGATGGAAGGGTAGCGGTACCCTTGCCCAAAGCTGGCCCTCAGGAAGGTGTATTCCAGTAGTTTATAATTAACCCCTGCCCGGAATACTGGCCGGGATTCTGCTTTCGCATCATCCAGTTGATTGCGTTCCCAACGTGCGCCCAGACTGCTGCTGAGCCGTCCCCAGTGTTTATCAGCCTGGGCAAAAACCGCAAATTGTGATGCAGTATGGTCGCCGAAAAGAGCGGCATTGGAACGTGTATAACTACCTGATGTACCGAAGTTAAAATCAAGCGATGGCAGTATCTTCCTGTAGTACTGGTATTCCATGAAGTGCCATTGGGCTTCGTTGTCTTTGGCGACATCGTAAGGAAAGATGTTGCGGGTGAGAAAGTACCTGCCTTTCAGCTGGTGCCTTGCGCCTGATGGGCTGTAATACAGGATAGCCGGATCAACATGCAGGCGACGGCCATTGTTATGTGTGATGCTGCCCGGGTTTTGGCGCAGGGCTCCGGAGTCTGCATCCTTCCATAGGAGAAAGTCGAGGATATTCGAGTACATAAAGCCTGTGTTCAGGCTATAGGTCAGGCCTTTGACTTTCGGGTCGCGGTATCTCCATTTAAGTCCTGCCCTGTAGCGCCCTTCATAGTTATTCTCGCGATATCCAGGGTCATTGAAGGCATGACCGCTGAGCACCAGGTCCATGTTGCCCATGCGTCGCGCATGATAGAAGCTGCCGCCTCCAAGTATCCGGGGTTGTTTGTCCCAGCTCCAGGCATCTCTTCTTGGCTGGTCGTAGAAGCCGGTTGTGGCCACGATGCGCGTGACGGGTGTGGCGCCTGGCCAGGCTGTCCGCACATTGATCACCCCATTCAATGCCGCCGAACCATAGAGTGCGGAGGATGCTCCTTTCAGGATCTCAACCTGTTCGATTTCTTCCACCGGGAGATAATTCCATTTGGCATCTCCGGCATCTGCAGCCAGCATGGGAATGTCATCCACCATGATAAGGACCCTGCTTCCGGCTCCGTAGCTCCATCCGCTTCCATTGCGAATATTAGCCTGTCCATCGATGATGTCAACCCCAGGCAGGCGCTCGATGGCCTGTTCCAGAGATACCGTATTGGTGTTTTCGATCAGACTGGGTTTGAGAATCTCCATGGAAACCGTCAACTCACTCAGTTTTTGCTGATAACGTCCGGCTGAGACGACGGTTTGTTCCAGCTGCAGCACCATGGGTTGCAGACGGACCTGCAGTTGCAGGCTTTGGCCATCTTTCAGGCTAATCTTTTCAGTATGTTTCTGGTAGCCAACCGAGCTGAATATCAGGGTATAAGCACCGGGAGAGAGGCGCACCTCAAATTGCCCGTTTTCTCCTGCAGTACGGCCCTGTCCCTGGTTAATGAGGATATTGACAAAAGGCAGTGCCTCAGCCGTTTGTGCATCCCGTATAACACCTGATACGGATGCAGACTGTGCCCATAATGATCCACTGAGTAGCGTAACCAGGCACCCCATCAGCCATGCAACCGGGATGCTACTTCTGTTGTATTGGTTCTTCATAGGGCCTGGTTTTCAGGCTATTCTGCTTTGATGACGCGCCCGCTAAAGACTTGCCTTTCAGTCCTGAGCCGGTAAATATACATACCAGGTGCCAGGTTGGGCATATCAATCCGAAGGACATTGTCACCTTTGTCAACGGTGTGTGTTGAAGACAGAATGGTGTTTCCGGTAATGCTGAGTAATTCGAGCGTTAGTGTTTCCCTTTTTTCACTCCTATATTTCCATGTTGTATAGGACAAGAAAGGGTTAGGAGAGATATCGAGCAAAGCTGAAGCGCCAGTTATGGTTTCAGGCCTTGACGTGGCAGGTGCTACCGTGATGGAGACCGAGGTGGAGTCGATATTTTCTCCGATGTAGAGAGGATTGCCGAGGAAGGTGATGTACACCCCAACTTTAATCTTGAGCTGATAGAACCCTGGTGTGGTGGGAGTTCCGCTCATCAGAACGCAATAATAGGTGCCGGGGAAGAAGGTGTTGGTAGTTGAGTTGGAAACCCAGTTCAGGCCTGGGGGCATATTCAGGATATCCAGCAATACGATCTTGTTGAGAGGTACTGTCACGTTATTGTAGGTAGCAGAAGGAGGTGGCAGGATGGTTACGGTGACGCTATAGGCCTGGCCTTCGTTGGCATTTGGGAGTGTGTCGGGGCAGATTTGTCCATTGTTTTCCGGATCTGGGCAGGTCGTGGCATTGCCGGGGGTGCATTGGGCCTGAAGCAACTGGCTTAGTCCGAATCCTGTGATCATGGTGAGGATGAGTAGTTTTCTGATCATATGATTGTTGATTTGAGGTGAACGATGATTGGTTTTGCAGATAAACGAATAGGACTGCAATAAGTATTTTAAAAACTGCATGTGAAGATACCCATTATTCTGATGCCAAGGCAAGCGTTGAAAAAAAAACTACCTTTGCAGCCCTGGGAGAGATGCCGGAGTGGTCGATCGGGGCGGTCTCGAAAACCGTTGACCTCGTAAGGGGTCCGAGGGTTCGAATCCCTCTCTCTCCGCCAGCATAAGGGAAGCCAGCGCGAAGCGCTGGCTTGTTCATTTACCGCGAGTCTGAACCGCAGGTTCAAGCGAGCGGGTAAATGAACAAGCAAAGGACCCCGACTCAGTTATCAGCGATCAGTTTTCAGCGATCAGCAATCATTCGTAATTCGTAATTCGTCATTCGTAATTACCTGAATGCTAATGACACCCAACCCCGTAGGGGTGATATATTGGTAGCCCGGCGAAATCACCACGGAATCATTCCCCCTCCCATGTCCGGTGTGGATAGTTGGTGGATGGTGATTGGGAGGGGGCAGGGGGAGGGTTTTGACAGCGATCAGTTTACAACGATCAGTTTACAGCGATCAGTTACCAGCGATCAGCGATCAGCGATCATTTATAAACTGATGGCTGTAAACGAGATGCAATTTCCATTATCTTGCAACCACATATTTATCTGTCGGAGGTGTATCTAGTACTCAATTTCTTTTTCTTTTTCTTTCATACTTCACTGATCATTTTTAATTCCATCGGTTGGATTTTTCCAAAGTACAGGAAATGGAATCTAATCACGCTACTGCTCACAGCATTCTCCTGGTTTGTATTAGGCATCTGGTTCGGCTGGGGTTATTGTATTTGTACTGACTGGCACTGGAATGTAAGAGATCATCTCGGTTATTATGATGGATCAAGCTCCTATATTCACTTTTTGATATTAAAGCTTACCGGTATCAATTTCGCGGAAGAATTGGTTAATATATTTACGGTTATTGTTTTCTTTTCAAGTTTATTAATCAGTCTTTGGCTGAATATCCGTGATTATTACAGAAGATAGATTTGGTGTTCATAGCCCATTGCAGGCTGATAATTGTTCTGATATCATCTGTTTACAAAAACCGGCCAAATAACACGCATATTTTATGGCAGGAAGGAAGATCATTTTGCTTACAATTTGCCTGTTAATACTTGGGTTGGGTGTATACTATTATTACCCGGAAGACAAACTTCCAGCCGGCAGTCAAATTGACAATATTATTATTTATAAATCGAAAAGACAGTTATTAGTATACTCAAATGGGCAACTACTTAAGACTTATAGAATTTCTCTCGGCCGACAACCAATTGGCGGCAAGGAATTTGAAGGCGACAAAAAGACGCCGGAAGGTATTTACTACATCAATGCCAAAAATCCCTATAGCGGTTATCACAAAAACTTAGGTATTTCATATCCTGACAAAGAAGACATTGAATATGCAAAACGATATGGCAAGCAGGCAGGTGGTGACGTTAAAATCCATGGACTTAGAAATAAAACAGGGTTTATCGGAAAATTTCATCGCTGGTATGACTGGACTTAAGGTTGTATCGCAGTGACGAATGAAGAAATGGACGAGCTTTACAGGGCAGTAAATATTGGGACAAGAATTGAAATAAAACCTTGATATTATGAACAGCCCTGATTTTAGGTCTCAGCTCGTTCCTTCAATATTCCTTCTATGAATGCTCATTTGTGGGTCAGACCATTGTGTTTTTAATAACTTAGGTATGGCTGAGGCAGCTTCCCGGAAGTGTTCACCAATATTTTTTCAACATATTTGTTTGTTTCGAGGGAATGCGCTATTTTTGCACTCCCAAAAGTAAGACTGAAATGGCGAAGAAGACAAAAGAAGCCAGGGTACAGGTCATCATGGAATGCACCGAGCACAAAACCAGTGGTATGCCGGGAACCTCCCGTTACATCACCACCAAGAGCAAGAAGAATACCCCGGAAAGACTCGAGCTTAAGAAGTATAACCCGATTCTCAAGAAGGTCACTGTACATCGCGAGATTAAATAATACGCATTATGGCAAAGAAAGTAGTTGCAACGCTGAAGACCACCGCTACCAAGGATTATGCTAAGCTGATCCGCATGGTGAAATCGCCCAAGACCGGTGCGTATACCTTTAAGGAACAGATCCTCCCCAATGATATGGTGAAGGAAGCGATCAAGAAATAGTCTTTCAATATTTCATAAGAGAAAAAGCTTTTTCTTTGGAAAAGGCTTTTTTTTTATCAGAACCAGTGATGCCATAAATTATGGGCCTGTTTTCTATATTTAACAGAGACCGCCGGGAAGATCTCAGCAAAGGTCTGACCAAGACCAGGGAGAGTATGCTCAGCCGGCTTTCCAGGGCCCTGATGGGCCGCACCCAGATCGACGATGATTTTCTGGACGAGCTGGAAGAGATCCTCATCAGCTCAGATGTAGGGGTGAATACCACATTGAAGATCATCGCACGCCTTCAGGCCAGGGTTTCCAAGGACAAATACCTGGGTGCCAATGAACTGAACCGCCTTCTCAGGGAAGAAACGGTAGAGCTCCTGCGGGAAAACAAAGCGGGTGAGCAGACTGATTTCGATCTTCCGGAAGGTACTGGCCCCTATGTTATCATGGTCGTGGGCGTAAATGGCGTTGGGAAAACCACAACCATCGGTAAGCTGGCACATCAGTTCAAGGAGGCCGGAAAATCTGTGGTGCTTGGCGCTGCTGATACCTTCCGCGCTGCTGCTGTGGATCAGTTGACCATCTGGTCAGAAAGGGCCGGGGTTCCCCTTGTAAATAAGGGAATGGGCGGAGATCCGGCATCCGTGGCTTTTGAAACACTCCAAACGGCGGTGCAACTAGAGGCCGATGTAGTCATCATCGATACAGCCGGCAGGCTTCACAACAAAGTGAACCTCATGAATGAGCTCTCCAAGATCCGGCGCGTGATGCAAAAAGTCGTGCCCACCGCTCCCCATGAAGTGCTGCTTGTTCTGGATGCTTCGACCGGCCAAAATGCCGTCGAGCAAGCCCGCCAGTTTATCTCGGCTACAGAAGTCAATGCCCTTGCACTCACCAAACTGGACGGAACAGCCAAAGGGGGTGTCGTGATCGGTATCAGTGATGAGTTCAAAGTTCCGGTGAAATATATTGGCGTTGGGGAAAAGATACATGATCTGCAACTTTTTGACAGAGAGTCGTTTGTAAGCTCTCTCTTCCAATAATAACCTACCTTGCCCCGCATGAAAGCCAGGCCCCTTAAAGTAAATATGGTAACCCTGGGCTGCTCAAAAAATACCGTGGATTCGGAATTTCTGGGCGGGCGGCTCAAAGAAGCCGGCTGCCAGGTTGTCCATGAACAGGACGCTACCTCAGCGGATGCGGTGATTATCAATACCTGCGGGTTCATACTCGATGCCAAGGAAGAATCCATCGAAACTATTCTTCAATATAGCCAGCTTCGCAAAGACGGGCGCATCAGCAATCTCATTGTGATGGGTTGCCTCAGTCAACGCTACCGGCAAGAGCTCATGGATGAGATCGCTGAGGTGGATCTCTTCGCCGGAGTCAATGAAGAAGACCGGATCGTGGCCCACCTTGTACCAGGTTATCAGGCTGCCCTGGGCCTGCCTCCCCGTGTCAGGATCACACCAGCCCATTATGCCTACCTGAAGGTTTCAGAAGGCTGCGATCGCCGTTGTGCTTTTTGTGCCATTCCCTTGATACGTGGCCGGCATCAGTCACGGTCGCGTGACGAGATCAGGCAAGATGCCCTGCAGTTGCTGGATTCAGGTGCCCGCGAGATCCTGCTGGTTGCACAGGAGCTGACGTCCTATGGCAAGGATATCTATGGCAAACCGGTATTGCCTGTCCTGCTGGATGAGCTGATGTCTTTACCGGGCGATTTCTGGCTGCGTTTACATTACGCCTACCCCAATGGGGTCACAACAGCTTTACTGGATCGCCTCGCGCGTCATCCCCGGATCTGTAATTATCTGGATGTGCCCTTACAGCATATCAACGATGCTGTTTTGCGCTCCATGAAGCGGGGACATGGCAGGAAAAAGTTATATGCTCTGATGGATAAAGTGCGCTCAGACTACCCTGAACTCGCCGTAAGAACGACTTTTATCGTCGGTTATCCGGGTGAGACAGCGGCTGCTTTCGAGGAGCTGCTGTCGTTCGTTGAGACCTATCGATTTGAAAGGCTGGGTGCCTTTGCCTATTCCCATGAGGAAGGCACACCGGCCTATCGACTGCCGGATGATGTGCCAGAAGAGGTGAAGATGGAAAGACTGTCACGGTTAATGGCAGTGCAGGAAGATATTTCTTATGAACTTAACCAACAGTTTGTTGGCAAACAAATGCGCGTGCTCGTCGATGAGTTGTTGCCCGATGGTTCCTTCCTGGCGCGCACCGCAATGGATTCGCCGGAAATCGACAACAGTGTGCAGATTCGCCCTCATCCCGGACTGAAAGTGGGGGAGTTTGCCCTGGTTCAGGTGGAGGCGGCGACCGCCTTTGATCTGGAGGCAAGATTTATTCCTACCTTTGATATCTGATCAAACTCGTTGTTTCATATTATTAATGTAAGGGTCATGAAGCAGAAATGGACACTTATTGGTCTGTTGTTTCTTGTTACACAGGCATATACACAGGTGATACGACCACCTGAAGATGTGAAGTTAAATCTGTTGGATGCCCGTGGTAAAAAACAGGGGATGTGGGAAATGATGGAGGATGTTTACAAGCTGAGGGGTCTTTACCGCGATGATCTGCGGACAGGTGCATGGGTCGCTTACAGCAAAGACGATATTTTCAGGGGCGTAACCTACTACGAAAACGGAAAAAAGCACGGCCTTCATCTTGTCATTGACGAAAGAGGCTATTTTCAAACCGAAGAGTATTATTTGGATGATGAATTGCACGGTCTTGCGCGGAAGTATTATTTTGGTGCGATGCTGCTATCCGAGGCAACCTATAATCACGGAAAACTGCACGGACAGGTCCGGCGGTTCTACGAGCAGTCCGGAACCATTCAGGAGGAGTCTGTTTACCAGGACGGCAAGCGGGAAGGCCTGACCAGGTGGTACAACACGTCGGGTCAGGTCATCGCTGAATACAATTATGTTGGAGGTATGCTTGAAGGACATCAGCGGGCTTTCTACCCTGGAGGCAGCGTTCAGTCAGAGGAGTTATACCGTAACAATGTTCAGGAGGGCCGCTATGCAGAGTTTTTTGAAGACGGACGCCTGAAGGTTGAAGGTGTCTATGTGGGCGGCCTGAAAGATGGACGATGGGTCACCTATGGGCTGGATGGAAAACCTGTTCAGACCCAGGTTTACCGCAAAGGGGAGTTGAAGCCCTAAGGAATGGATACCGCCAGGTAACGGAAGAGTACACCCCAATCGAGATTTCCTGATTTCCTGCCCATCCTGACGATGACAACATCTTTCCCGGGGTGAATATAGATGTACTGTCCGAGGATCCCCTTTGCAAACATACCACCTTCGGGTGTGATCCGCCATTGATAGGAATAGGGATAGGATTGACTATCCACAAAGGCCGGATCAGCCTGCCGCATGGCTTCCAGCCAGGAAGCCGGGATTACTTCTTCCCCATTATATTTGCCTTCGTTGGCCAGCAGAACTCCAAATCGTGCGAAGTCCCGGGGCGTAGCATTGAGACAGCAGAAATGCTTGCCCCTGCCATTTTTTCTATCCAGACTCCAGGTCGCTTCATTGGCCATGCCCGCCGGTTGCCACAATGACTCTTCCAAATATTCAATGAGATGTTTCCCGCTGCTGTATTCTATTGCCAAACCCAGCAATTGTGTGGCAGCACTTTGGTATTCATACTTACGGCCAGGTTCGTCAACGATCCTCAGGTCTTTTACATATTTATCCAGATGACGCCCATAGTAGTATTTAGCCATGGGACTGAAGGGGGTACGGTATGCTTCCGTGAAATTGAGTCCGGCACGCATGTTGAGCAGGTCTTTCACCCGGACTGATTGCAGTGAAGGATCAAAACCAGCCGGCAGGTATTTCGTGACAGGGTCGTCCACATCTTGAATATAACCATCGCGGAGGGCAAGCCCGACCATGACAGATACAAAGGACTTCGCTATTGAAAACGAAGGGATCAGTGAGCTGGAGTCATAGTTCTGTAAATAAGCCTCATACAGTATTGTGTCTTTGTGGATGATCAGAAAGGCCAGGCTGGAGGTAGCTGATAAGAGGTGCTCCAGATTCCTGAAGCGGCCATGATAAATCTGGCTAAAATCTGGGGATACGAAGTTCCCGGCCACGGGAAGGGCTTTGGGCTGGTCTGATGGTTGGATACTAAGGGAAGGAAAACGTTTGTAGTCCTGGGTGTCCGCCAGGTTCCAGTAAAAGTAACGTCCTGTATGGCAAGAAGATAGGATGAACGCAATAACGATAATGGCAAGGTGGGGCCGGAGGGCGTTCGGCGTATGGAAAAGTGTCTTGGATCGCATGTGCTACTTGCGGATCACGTAATTGTCCTTGATGCGGATGCGTCCTTCGGATGGCTTGCCGTATCGTGGACTTTTCTTGGGTTTGATCTGTTGCGTTCCGCTGTAACTGGGGTATTTATGTGTTGTGCCACAAGACTGGAGCAGCAGGGCAGGGGCTCCCATAAGCAGGATAAATACCACAAATGTCGCCAGTGGTCGCTTGCCAAAAAGCATGGATGTTTTAAACGTTGCCTTCATGATGATCACCAGGATTTGGGGTAAAAATAGCAAATAACCGCATATTACACAAGACGCTCCTTACTCCGTCAAAGTACTGGCGATGAAGATCAACCCTTCCTTCCAGTCCATGCTCATTGGGTCAATGACGACGATCCGGGCTCCTGTTTCCTTTGCTAGCAATTGGGCATGTTCGGTGTTAAATTCTTTTTGGATAAATATGATGCTCACCTGTTTTGTTTGCATTTCCTGCGTAATCTCTTTGAGCCGGGCGGGTGTTGGTTCTTTCCCGTCCTCTTCCATGGCCAGTTGTATCAGCCCATAATCTTCAGCAAAGTAACCAAGCACCGGATGAAAGATGGCAAACGCCTTGTTTTCAATAGGCAGCAACATCTGGGTGAGGGTGTCATCGAGCTCCTGGATTTCTGCTGCAAGGAGCTCAAAGCGGGTGGCAATGCTGTCGGCATGGGTTGGGAAGAGCTCCATCAAGGCATTGCGTATGTTTTCAGCCATGACCAGGCTGGCCCGCGCTGACATCCAGTAATGCGGGTCGTTGCAGATATGCGATCCGTGGCCATGATCATGGCTATGTGGATGGTCGTGCGCATCTGTTTCGATTCCTTCAGACAGATCATACATCATCATATCAGGAAAGAGTGACTGCAAACGCCCGATCCATGCCTGCTCAAAGCCGATAGCGCCAATGCGGAAGTAGGCGATGGCATGTTCAACCCTTTGTATGTCCGATGGCTTTGGCTCATAAGATTCATGCGAGCTTCCAGGCGGGATCATGATATGCACCTGGCATAGTCCCTGAGCCAGATAATCGACGAAATACTGCTGGGGTGGTATGCTGACAACCACAACCGGTAGTCCTTCCTCCTTTTCCGGCGCTGTGCAGGCCGACACGAAGAACAGGACAGGTATTAACAGAAATGAAAGTATTCTGCGCATCAAATGGAATTTTTGTGCAAGATACTACATCAGGGAGTGCGGAAACAGAAAATTGAAGGTGCAATGCCTGCTTTCAGTGTGTCGAGCACGGATCCTTGCATGTTTAGGATAAATACCGTCCCCGCCTGCTGAAAATCTTTGGCATCCCCGGTATAGATGCGGTTGGAGGAAGGATCAAGCCCTAGTCCGTATAGGTAAGCCCCACCCGCAAACAAACTGGAAGCCGGCAGCTCATTATCCGTGATACCCAGCGCCCAAACGCCCATATTGAGAAAGACCAAACGGTCCCCCTCTCCATTTATCCTGAGGGAGGTAGGATAATCCATGCCCTGGTTAAAAACCAGCGTCCTGGTAACGGCTCTGGCCCCTGGATCGATGCAGGCGAGGGTAGGAGCTTCTTCGAACATGAACCCGCCGCTGGACAGTACCCAAATTTTTCCTTCCTTATCCAGAACCATGCTGTTGGGCTCTTTGGTAACAGTGATCGTATCCACAACCATATGTGTGTTCAGGTTGATAACCAGCACGACATTGTTCGGTTTATTGATATAGTAGGAAGACCAGCTGGATGCGAACAGGAGGCTGTCTTTGATTACCATGCTTTCAGTGCTGTACCCTGTCTCAATACTGCCGGTCTTTTGGATATTTCTGCGGTTGATGATATGTATTTCCCCTGTCATGAGGTCACTGACATAGGTGTTTGGTCCATGATGAACACAATGCCTGGGTGATGGCAAGCCTGTTACCGTACCCAAACTTTTCATATTAGAGAGCCGGACGAATTCCAGGGTGCCTGAATTATTCACCACAACGATACCCGTATCATTGATGATACTCATCGAGACTGCCACATCCCCTAGTGGCCGGCCATTGGCATGTCTGAATACCTCATGAAAGAGACCTCCGGAGATGTTGTTCCTGAACGAGAGACTGGCATTTCCCGTGCCGTAGTTGCCTTCATGAAGGATAAAAGTACCCGGACCTGGAACATAACCTGGTTTGCTGATTATTTGCTCTCCGAAATCATCTTTATTGCATGATGTCAGGAAAAGAGATGAGATCAGGATGCCAAGTGTCGTAATGGTAAGCGCTCTCTTCATTGCTTCTTTGATTTAAAATGGGTTTTTAGGGTGAGCTGGATACTCCTTCCCGGCATAGGGTGCCAGGCGATGTTCTGATAAGGTATATCAGTCAGGTTCTGAATGTTTAACGTGGCAGTTACCTGTGGCTCTTTCATCCTTGCCAGAACCCCGATACCTATATCGCTCAGGGTATAGGAAGGCATATAGGCGCTACCATCGATGCGTGTAAAACGACGACCGGTATGGTGAAGCAGGAAGTATGCATCCCAACGCCGGAAGGACCATGAAAGATGGATGTTGTATTGAATATCAGGAATATATACCAAGTACTTACCGGCTGTACGATCCAGGGAGAAATCCCTGGCATGGGTGAAGGCGGCATTGGTTTGGGCAGCGATGTTATGTTTCCCGAACTGATAACGAGCCTTCATGCCTGCTTCCAATCCTCTGGTATTCACTTTTTTAAGGTTGAGTGGCGTCCAGAAATGGGTCATCCCATCCGGGATCCATTGTATCCAGTCTTTCACATTAATTTGATAAGCCGTTAATTCAGCCTCCGCCAGCATTCCTTCGGATGATTTCCACAATAAACCCAATTCCTGTGATCTACCTGTTTCAGGTCTCAATCCCGGATTTCCTCCCGGAACCCAGTAACGTTCATTCAGACTGGGATAACGTGTAGAAAACCCTGCATTGGTTTTAATCCAGAGAGGCCAGGCAGCAATCGGCTGGATTTCCAATCCCAGGCCTGGCAGTATAGCAGGATTTTCTCCTTCAAGGCTGATATGGGTGAGCATCAGGCCTGAACGCAACCACTTCCTGGGGTGTATATCCAACCTGGCCGCTAGTAGAGACTGTGTTCTTCCTTCACTATCGCGATAATGGGGTGAATTGACGAAGTCAGCTGTTCCCTCTGCCATAAAGACCAGGGTCATGTCTGGGTGAACCTCCCTTCTGACCATCAGGTTCTGTTGCAGGTGACGCGAGATACTGAGGCTGTGTTTTCCGGCGATACGCTGATGAAAATCCGTTTCGTGGTAGACGATGCCCGTACCACTTTGCAGATCCCATCGAGCGACCCTCGCTTTTAATATAAGGTTATGCGCTCCCAGCCATTCACCTAGTGATTCATTCCTTTCTGACAGGTTCACGAGAAGGGGCGGGGGTAGCGCACGCCAGGAACGCTGCCACCAGCTGTAAAGGTGGATCATCAAGCTGGGTGCAGCCTGCCATTGCAACTGATGGAAGACCCCATGTCTTTCCCAGCCCGCGAACTGTCTTTTTTCGGTCTGCCGCAGCCCTGCTGACAGGGCATTGTTGACATAGGTAAAATCATTGCGGCTGAACTGCGTATATATGCCCAGCTGAGATCCCATGAGTTCCTTACCCCACTTTACCTCAGTACCGCTACCCCAGGTCCCAAAGCTTCCTGCCTGAATGGAGAGTGTCCAGGCAGCCGGTTGGTTGAGCAGGTAAGGTGACTTAAGGCTGATCTGGGCACCTGGTAAGGAAAAAATGCCTGATTCTGAGTTGCTTCCATGCTGAATGCTCAATTGACCCGCCATGCCTGCCGGGATGGTACTAAGATCTGTTTGTCCCAGCATAGGTGAATTGAGGTTCAATCCGTTCCAGCTTACCTGGGTGTGATATGCTGAGGTGCCCCTGAAGGAGGCTGTAGCAGCACCCCCTTGTCCATAAGATTTGATCGCTAGCGGGGTTGTAAGGGCCAAAATGGTTCCTAGATTATGTTGACTGTAGTGACGCAACAGGGTGGAATCGACCTGCGTGATGCGTGTTCCCGGGGCTGCCTGCACTGCAACACCAAGGATCTCAACGACGGGTAACCGCAAGGTGTCGGAGAGGCTTTGCGAATAAGCAACCGCGATGGATAGGTGCAGCAGAATGAGGTGTCCAAGAAATTTCCCGTATCTGTGGTTACCCTTTAAATATGAGGTCGATACGCGGGTGATGCCATTTGCTGATGGCTGTTTTTCACCGGAACTGAAGCCGGCTTCTGTCAGGAGATATGCTGAAATCAACCGCATCTTACTGTTTTAAGCGTGCATTACCGGAAATGTAGGGTGAAAATGGCCTGACGGTCAGATCCACTGCTTCTATTCCCGGAAGCATTGAACAATAGAAATCCGGCAGGTCTTCTGACTTACCCCCCTGGCAGCAACCTTCCCATCCAAACGGACAGTGGTATTGCAGACTGCAGGTTATCAGGGCTTACAGCAGCGGGTACTGTCCAGGATTCTCACCTGGTTCCCTTTTCATGCGGGTGACGGAATGGTCACCTGCATACCTGGATCTTGCTACAAAGGTAAACGGATATCTACTTACGTGGTGAAAGTTTTATTAACCTTTCGTTAACTAAATCCCGAGTTTGACAGTTAAATTTTGCAACAGGTTGTTGAGCAATACATTAAGCAGTGCACGATGGGTTTGTGACACTACATTTGCTCTTGTTCCAGGATTTTCGGCGGGATTTTTAACCCGATAGCT
>Ga0208462_1000975_pt1 | contig 22227 bp, 20 predicted proteins | sample AD_SCU001_MetaG_FD_184452 | JGI IMG/M metagenome (GOLD analysis project Ga0208462, IMG submission 184452) | Active sludge microbial communities of municipal wastewater-treating anaerobic digesters from China - AD_SCU001_MetaG (SPAdes) (version 2) | ecosystem: Engineered > Bioreactor > Anaerobic...
CTTTAACGCCTGTTTTTTCTTTGCTTCCGGCTTGTTTTTTATAATATAAAATCAACCGGTCGGACTTTATCTGTCTGTCGCCCTGTGTGGCCACAGCATTTCCGGAAAAGATCACCATTTTCTTTTCATTGTAGGCATCCATCCGGTTGGCGACAATTTCGATCGGCTCCTTGGAAGTCAGTTTGTTTACTTTTCCCGGATTGTCTTTGGCCTGAAGAACGGGAACAGTCAATAGCATAAACAGAGTTGATATTATAAATATTTTTCTCGTAATCATAATTTTACTGGTTAATTTATTGTTGCTTTAACCGACGACAGAAGCTTCAGTTCCCCGGCATCCATAAAGAGAACAAGTCCTCTACCTTCAATTCTCATCCTCTTATTCTCCATATAGACCGGCGCGTCGGTATAAAATTTCCTTTCTGCATTAGAATATTTGACATAATCTGTAGTAAAACGGTCCCCCGAATCGGAGACAATAACCACATTACCTCTAATCTCAACGTCTTTCTTGTCCGTCAGCATTTGACCTTTGTCTCCGGTCATCCGGTATACTTTTTTTTCGGCTGTCGTCAATTTTATCTGAACTTTGTCAAAGTCAGCTACGTTTTGCTTTTTATCGTACTGGGCGGTATTAGCCTTCACCTCCCATTTAGAGTTTTCCGCGCCCACTTCCGTATAGACAAAATCTTTTATCTGCAGATCCACATGATCCGGCAATATTTTTAACGTTGGCCTGGGCTTATCGTTAACATGACTGACGGCAACAATCAAGGATACCGCCGCTACGACAATTAAAACCGATAATGCAATTATTGTTTTTTTACTAATTTTCATTTTATTGGAAGTCAATGCTTTTTGCTTTACGGTAAAGCATGATTCTTCTATATCATTGAGCACCGGACATGTAAAGATTTAAGGTTTTTTCCTAAGTATGCCAATTATCTAGAGATGCTCGGCAAATTCATATTTTGCGGCGATCTCCGGCCATCTTCCCTGCGCCTGCAGCAGCATTTCGCAGACTTCACGCACTGCACCGCGTCCGCCCTTGTTTTTTGTTACATAATCAACAGTTTTCTTCACAATATCAATTGCGTCGGCAACTGTGGCAGAAAAGCCGGCCTCTTTTAATACGGGAATATCGATAATGTCATCACCGATGAAAGCCGCCTGATCGGCATTTAAATTATTTTTCTGCAGTATTTCTACAAATACCTCTTTTTTATTGAATATTTTTTGATGAACCTCTTTTATTCCCAATTCATTCGCACGATGCTTCACCACTTCCGATTGACGTCCGGTGAGCAGCACCACCTCGATTCCATAGCGCTGAACGAGTTTAATACCATGGCCGTCGCGGACGTCAAAATTCTTTGTTTCCCGGCCGTCGTCATTAATAATTATCCGGCCGTCAGTCATCACCCCGTCCACGTCCATAATGAGTATTTTAATATGCTGCAATTTTTCCCGGAGACTTTTTTTCATCTTTTATCTTCCCTTCACTACTTCATCAATTTTTTTCAACATTGTCAGCAGTTCTTCCAGCGAATCCAGATAGAGAGAATTAGCGCCGTCGCAGAGAGCTTTTTCTGGGTTACGGTGAACTTCCAGGAAAATACCGTCAACGCCGGCCGCCACCGCCGCCCGCGCCAGATACTTGGCCATTTCCCTCTCGCCGCCGGAGGCGACGCCCGCCCCGCCCGGCAACTGCACGGAATGGGTGGCGTCAAAAATCACCGGATAGCCCATGTTGCGGATAATCGGCAAAGCCCGGACATCGAAAACCAGATTGTTATAACCAAACGAGGCGCCTCTCTCCGTTATCATCATGTTATCGTTGCCCGTTGATTCGACTTTAACAATAATATTGGCGACGTCTCCCGGAGCCAGAAACTGCCCTTTTTTAACATTGATTACCCTTGCTTTTTTCGCAATCTCCAAAATAAAATCCGTCTGCCGGCAAAGAAAGGCCGGCACCTGCATTATATCCAGCACACGGGCCGCCGGATCAATTTCTTCGAAACGGTGCACATCGGAAAGAACAGGAACTCCCGTTTTTTCCTTTACTCTTTGCAGGATGGCCAGACCATCTTTTAATCCCGGCCCCCGGTAAGAATTGAGCGACGTGCGATTGGCCTTGTCATAGGACGCTTTAAAAACATAGGGGATTTTCAGTTTTGCCGTCAGTTCTTTTAAATACAGGGCGATGTCCATCGCCGCCTCTTCATTTTCCAGCACGCACGGACCGGCGATAAGGACAAATCCTTTCTTGTCGCCTATTGTAAAATCGCCCATGTCAATCTGCTTCATACTCTTTACTCCTTAGTCTGCCTTCTGCAGTTTCTTCTGCAAAAGCAAAATTTTCAGTTTTGGTATTCTTCTGGCTGCTTTCGACGATTCGGGGTTCAGTTCATAGGCAGAAGTGTAAGCCTTGAGCGCTTCAGCATAAAGTCCTTTTTTTTCATAAGCTTCTCCCAGGCCGGCATAGACGCCGTCGTCGCTGCGGTCATATTTCAAGGCAATAAGATAATTTTGAATTGCCGAATCCCAATAGCCGCCGGCGGCATACGCATTTCCCAGGTTGGCATATGATGCCGCCTTTCGGGGTTCCAGGGCGGCGACTTTCCTGTAATAGTTTACTGCTTGATTAGATTTCTTCTCTTTTAAATAATGATGGGCCAGAGCACTCCATACTTCTTTAGTCGGAGGCGATACTTTTTCATATTCCGCGATCGCCTCTCTTTCCCGCCCGAGTTTGCCGTAGGCATAAGCCAGATTATAATGGAGGTTTGCACTATTTGCTCCAAGCTTAAGCGCCTTTTTATAGTTTTCCGCCGAAGCGGCATATTTATTCAATTCACCGTAGGCATAACCGAGACTGGCAAAGATCGCCGCATTTTCAGGGTTGGCCTTAGCCAGTTTCTCATAATACTTAACCGCCTGATCATACTTTTTGTTCTTAAAATAAAGTGTTGCCAGGCGCTCCTGTGCGTCGGAATCTCCAGGCTTGATTTTCACGGCCTGCTCATATTCTCTGATGGCATCGGAATCAAGCTTTCTTTTCTCATAAGCGGCGCCGAGATTAAAATGTATTACCGATTCGCCGGCATTGAGGGCCGCCGCTTTTTTTAAATTGTCAAGCTCTTCCCCGGGGTTGCCTTTCCCGGCATATGCGGCCGCCAAATTAGCGAGGGCGACGGCGTTGCGCGGTTCAACCGCCAGTACTTCCTTATAACATTTGACGGCATCATCATATCTTTTAATTTTTAAATACGCATCGCCCAGTCTAAGCTTTGCCGGCGTTTTGTCTTTTGCGTGCGCCACAACATACTCATATTGTTCCACAGCCGGTCTCATCTTGTTCATGCGGCTATAAATATTTCCCAGCCTTAAACGAATCCGGTAATTCTCGGGATTGTCTTTAACGGCGGCCTGATAGGTGTTGACAGCCTGTTCCCAGTAACCTTTTTCTTCCAGCAATAAACCGAGTCCTTCGTAAGCTTCCGCGTCCTGTGGATCAATTTGAACAAGTTTTTTGAATATCCCGACGGCGCGATCAAGTTCATTTTTTCGAATATGGCATTTGGCCAATTCCCGTAAAGCCGCTTGATCTTCAGGATTTATCGTCAATACTTGCTGATACAGCTTGACGGCGTCATCTAGATTTCCCCTGCGGGCGTAGATTCCGGCCAGAATTTTACGCACACCCGCGTCTTCCTTATTGATGGAGACCGCCTTTTGCAGATATTCGATTTGCGTTTTAATATCCGTCGCGCCTTTGGCGAAACGCATCCAGTCCTGCGGCGTAATAACCACTTTCAGCGGAATCCGGGCCAAAACATCTTTCCCATAATCGATGCGGATGGAATAGACGGGCGCAGCTCCACCGCCGCCACGGCTCGATATCCCTTCCGCCATTACTTTATCGACCAGATCAATTCCCTGCATCAAAACACCGACATCATTTCCACCCTTGCCCAGACCTTCAATCCGCACTGTGATGTTTGTTCCTTTTATGTCGTCGGTAACTGCCGATTTCACAACAAATTCATCACGGTAAGTTATTCCCAGGGGCTGATTGACATGCACGCGCACATCTTTGCCGTTTTTTTCCATTTCCAGATAGTAAAAATGAATGCTGCTGTGAAACACATAGTAGAAAATGGTGTTTTTTATCCGTATGGCATTGAAAACCATCGATTCGGCGGCCTGCGGACGAAAGAAATACAACAGCGCCAAAATCAGGATTACACCGGCGATGATACCCGCAGCAATACATTTGGGGAACGATAATCCCGCATCAGTGTTTTCCCGGTTGTTGTTGTCTTCTTCCATGTGTTCCTCAGTCCGGCAAATCATCCCGCATCCGTTTTGACATCAACCCCGGGGATGAAACTTTTGATGAATTTCCTTTAGCCTCTCCCGGGTGATATGAGTATAAATTTGCGTTGTCGATATATCTGCATGCCCCAGCATTACCTGCACCGTCCGCAAGTCAGCTCCGCCTTCCAGGAGATGGGAGGCAAACGAATGGCGAAAAGTATGGGGATGAACTTTCTTGTGCAAGCCCGACTTTCGGGCATAGCCGACAACTATTTTCCAGAACCCCTGCCGGGTAAATGTCCCTCCGAAGCGGTTCAAAAATAAAATATCACTGCTTTTTTCCTGCAATAATTGCGGCCTGGCCTGTTCAATATAGTATTTCACGCAATCGTAGGCTGTTTTACCTATCGGGACTATCCGTTCCTTGCCGCCCTTCCCCATGACCACCAGGAAGCCGACCTGCCAGTTGATGCTGTTCATCCTCAGACCGATCAACTCGGAAACGCGAATGCCCGTGGCATATAACAACTCCAGCATGGCGCTGTTGCGCACCGCCTGCGCCGTATCCATTCCCGGCTGGGCCAGAATAAGTTTCATCTCTTCTTTGCTGATTGTATCCGGCAGCCGCATCCAGACCTTGGCCAGCTCTATATTGGCCAGCGGTGTCTGTTCGATTATCTTTTCCTGAAGAAGATAATTATAAAATCCTCTCAGGGCCGCCAATGCCCGGTTTGTAGAATTGGCTGAAAGCCCTTCATCTTTAATCCTCACCAGGTATTCAATGACTGTTTCGGGTAAAATATGCCGTAAATCGGTAATACCTCTTTCCTGAACAATAAGCAGAAAACGGCGCAGATCACGTCCATAGGCCTCCAGGGTATTTTCCGCCACGCCGCGTTCAACGAGTAGGTAGTTTAAATATTTCTCCAGCAGCTCCTGCATTGCTCGTTTGTAACGTAATTATCGCCCTGAAGCAAAGATTTTTTGTTGACTTATTCTGCATTCTCATAAAAATAAAAGCTGCGAAAATACTAAGACAACAGAGATTGCTTTGACACACAATCTCGATTGCAGGGAGCAGCAGCAGATGAAAAAAATAATTATCGCTTCCGATCACGGAGCCGTCGGTTTGAAAGAGCAAATTATATCTTTTTTAAAGGCTAAAAATTGCGAGGTCAAAGATATGGGCGTCGACAGCGACGATCCCGTTGACTATCCCGATATCGCCGTAAAGGCATGCCGGGAATTCAATAAAGGCGGATATGATTTCGGCATTCTTCTTTGCGGCACCGGAATCGGTATGTCCCTGGCCGCCAACAAAATTAAAGGCATCCGTTGTGCGGCCGTGCTCGATCTCTTCAGCGCCGAAATGGCTAAGGCCCACAATAATGCCAACTTTATCGTCTTCGGCGGCCGGTTGAAATACTGTGTACCCATAACGGCCATGATCGAAAAATTCATGGATACGGAATTTGAAGGCGGACGTCACGAAAGAAGAATCAACAAAATAACGGCGATCGAAGATCAGTGCTGATTGCTTTCATTCGGCCGGAAAGCAATCAGCGCTCATCACAAAAATAACAGAGTTCTTTCAGGAAACAAAGCATCGGTCAGCCCCGATTCCCGTTTGATGCGCCGGGAAATTGCATTGGCCAGGACGGCTTCGGCCGCCCAGATCCGGACATTGCGGCGCGCCCGGGTAATGCCCGTATACACCAGTTCTCTGGTCGCCACCGGGATGTCTCTGTCGGACAACACCAGCAATACCTGATCGTATTCCGAACCCTGGCTTTTATGAACAGTCGTCGCCCACACCGTTTCCGCTTGCGGCAATCGTGATGGCGTAATTTTTATTATTTTACCCTGTTCATCCCGAAAGTGCGCCAGCATCTCCCGGTCTTGTGCGCCATCCGGCAGGATAATTCCCACATCCCCGTTGAAGAGATTAAGCTGATAATCATTCCGGGCAACCATAACCGGCATTCCGGCGTAAAATAATCCGTGGCGGCTTATTAGTCCTGCTTCACTTAGAACTTTTTCGACCAGGGCGTTGATCCTCTGCGTTCCCCAGTTGCCCACGCGCAATGCGCATAAAATGCGGAATTTTTCCAGACAATCGAAGATTACGTTTGTGTCGGCCGCGCATTTTACCGCTTCCAGATATGCAGAATATCCTGCAATGACCGTCTTTGCAAATTTCGTGTACAGAATGCTTCCCGAGTTCAGATCTGTCCAGCCGATATCGGAATAACGCTGCCGGCGCAGCAAATCCATCGCCTTTGCAGCATCGCCTCTTCGGACGCAATTAGCCAGAATATTAATTCCACTTTCTTCCGCAAACCGGAAATTGGTCTGCAGTTGAATTATTACGTCCTGGAGACCGGCGGGAATATCTTCGGCTGTCAATTTTTCGCCGGATAGCTCGGCGATCTGGTCGGCGAATTGACGTGAATAGATATCGGCGGCATTCCCGGCGCAAATATCGCCCAGGACAACCCCGGCATCAACCGACGCCAACTGATCTTTATCTCCCAGTAAAATTATCCGCGCTTCGGCGGAAAGGGCCTGGAACAGTTTGGCCAGCAACGGCAAATCCGCCATGGAGGCTTCATCAACAACGACCAGATCATAAGGCAGGGAATTGCTTTCATTGAATTGAAAATAAGGCGATTTCCCGCGGCTTCCCAGCAGCCGGTGTATCGTCTGCGCATCATCGGGGATAAGCGCCTTCAGCGCATCGGAACAGGTTAATTTCAATTTTGTTTTGCGCACAGATTCCTGCAGCCGCGCCGCCGCCTTGCCTGTCGGAGCAGCCAGAGCTATCCGCAGATTTCTTTTTTCCACATCCAGAAGCAGCGCCATTATTTTTGTAATGGTGGTTGTTTTCCCCGTTCCGGGACTGCCGCTGATGACTACAAAATTTTTAAGCATTGCCGCCGTGGCGGCGACTTTCTGCCAGTTGGTTTTCCCCGGGGCGGGATTTTCCGGGAAATAGAGCTGAAGCTTGTCTGCAAGTTCCAGCTTGTTAATTTCGTTCCTGCGGGATGAAGATATTCTGGACAAAATATTTCCGGCGATATCCTGTTCGTATTGCCAGTATCGCTGCAAATATAAACGATTCCTGTCGTCCAAAATTAACGGCTTAAATTCCGATGGTTTTCCGACACAAAAAGAAGATTGCAGGGCGTGGAGCCATTCCTTAAGTTCCGGGCAGGAGACCAGCTCTGCCCCTTCTGCAGAGGCAATAATTTCACTTCCAGCCTGTGCGTTTAAGTCCAGACAAACATGCCCCGACCGCACGGCCCGACTCGCCAACGCTGCCGCCAGAAACAGGTAATCGTTGTCCTTCGCTGTTAGATCAGCGATAAAGTTACCAAAATGAATGTCTATCGAGGAAAAATAATTATGAAAGTTTCCGTTTACATCATCTTTATAAGCAACTTTCATATTTTGACGATCAATTATGCGCTTTGCGTTCCGTCCAGCATTTCCCTGATCTTGCAGGAGAATTGTGAAAAACTGAAAGGCTTTTGAATGAATCCCTGACAGCCGCGATCCAGAATTTCCTGAACCATGCCGCAGATGCTGTCTCCGCTGGAAAGAAGAACATTCACATTCGGGTTAATCTCTTTAAGACGATCGTAAGTTTCTCCGCCCGACATCACCGGCATAATTATATCCAGAATGACCAGCGCAATCTCATCTTTTTTATCCGAATAAACTGCAAGGGCCTCCTGGCCGTTCGCCGCCACATATACATTGTATCCCATGGACTCAAGCATTTTCTGGCCGACTTCCCTGATGTTCCTTTCATCGTCCACCAGCAGAATTGTCTCCGTACCCATGGCGATTATGCCCGCTCCTGAATCTGTCTTTTCTTTATCGGAAGCGGCTAAGACGCCTTTCTCACCCCGGGAGCTCACGTCTAAACGATGGTCTATGGCAAACTCCAGAAGTTGATTGGTCAGAGCAACTCCACTTTGCACCTGCGCTTCGATTTGTTTAAGATTTTCATAATGAGGATGCGACGGTTCGAAATCCAGCAGTGAAACAGCTGCGATCCCGCGGATTCCCATAAGCAGGTTGTTGATGCTGTTGGCTATGTCACGAACGAACATGCCAATTTCATCCTGGCCGACAGACTTTTCTAGTTCCTGAATACGCTGCTTTAATTCGGCATTTTCCTTGAGAAGCTCACTATTTGTTATGGATGGCTCGCTCATCTGTTACTCCTTTTTTCTGATAAGGGGTGAATACTTGTAATTCATTTAAAGTGCCAGAATATTACACATGAAAGCTACCGAATACCATCTTAATTGTCAAATGGAAATTAAGTAACTTCAAACCTGTGCCATGTAGAACTACACGCTTGACAACAATAGAATAATCGGTCATGTAATACCCAAAATTAAGCAAAGAAAAAAAAATCTCTGCAGCTCGCTCGTCGCAAATTCAGTCCACCCTGCTCGAACGGAAAGGAGTTAATTTTGAAGCGTTTTCTTTTTATTATGGCGGCATTATTTTTTGCCGTCTCAGCTGAAGCAGCCGATGTCGGCGTGTCGGTCAGCATTGGCCAGCCCGGTTTTTACGGCCAAATCGATATTGGAAATTTTCCCAAGCCGGAAATCATTTATCCCCAGCCGGTTTTGATCGCTCCCGCGCCGGTGGGTGTGGCGCCCCCGCCACCGATCTATGTTCATGTGCCGCCGGGCCACGAAAAGAAGTGGAAAAAGCATTGCCATAAGTATAATGCCTGCGGAAGGCCCGTCTATTTTGTACGCGACAGATGGTACAATGAAACTTATGTGCCGGCTTATCAGGCGCGGCACGGACAGCCAGGCGACGGCCCCGGCAATCATCGAGGCAAGCACCATGGTAAAGACCATGACAAAAGACATCACAAGAATCATCACAAAGACCACCACAAAGGTCATGGCAAAGATAAGCACAGGGATTAAATCAATCAACTAATCCGCCGACAAAAATCCGTTTCCATCCGGCACGCTGACCGCCGCAAAAGTCCGCCGGATGGAAATTTTCAACAAAAGCCAACAAATACCTTTTATCTTTTATCTTTTATACTTACCTGGGTATTGTTCCTCCGATTAAAAAAGAAAAACAGCTGAGAACTATTGACAGTTCAAATATTAATATTCAAATTAAAAGTGCTAATAAATACTAAGGAGGCAGACGATGATTATTCCGCTACAGATTACAGCTCATGGTATCGACCTAAACGAAGAAATGAGGGAGGATATCGCAGAAAAGGTGAACAAGCTTGATAAATTCTATAATAGAATTATGCGCTGCAGAGTCGTAGTGGAGGAACCGAAACGGCATCCCCACAAGGGGAAGCTTTACAGTGTACACATTATTATGACCGTTCCCGGAGCGGATATCGTAACGAAGCGCGAGCTGAATGACGATTTAATAGTGGCGGTGAGAGACGCCTTTCTTGCAGCTCAACGGAAGCTCAAGGAGTTTTCCCGCGAACAGAGTGGAGAAGTTAAGATTCATGAAAAGAAACCGGAGGGTTATATTAGTGTGATTTTCCCGGAAGAAGGATATGGGTTTCTCGTATCGGGAGAAGGTTATGATGTCTATTTTCACAAAAACAGTGTCATAAACAAAGATTTTGATAAGCTTGCCGTTGGAATGGAAGTCCGCTTCTCGGAGGAGATGGGGGATAAAGGACCGCAGGCAAGCTCCGTGACAGTGCTGTAGGTAATTTATGTCACAATGGAATGCCGTTGTCAGTGTTTATGAATACGGTTGGAAGGAAGTTTTTGAAAGACTGGGCGCTTTCGGACATCTGACAAAAAATCCCTTCCTTAATGTGTTGCTCCTGATCACTGACGATATGCCGGCGCTTCTTCATAAATTGTGGGAAGGTATGGGAAATGATCCCGCGTCATGGTCTTTTGTGTCGCGGTTGATCGCGGTTTCCCATACCTTCAGCTTTCAGTTTCTCAAATTCGACTGAGTTCCTTTTTTCGCCGGCCATCAGAATAAAGCACTACTGAGTATCTTTGTAAAAATCCTCCATTTTCTTGAAATTTTCATCCACACCATTTTTAAATTCATCGCATTTTTCTTTGCAAGTTTTCAACCATTCGGCATATGCTTTTTTGCCTTCTTCTGGAAACAAGGGAACCTTTTCCAGCACCTTATTGACAAACCTTGCCGTTTGTTCCTGATATGTACTGATTGCATTGAAATTATTATCAAAACAAGATTTATTGAAAGCAATCATTTGTCGGGCTAATTGTTTCGGGTCCATTACATCCTCCAGCTTAGGTTTTTGATGGTTATTTATTTTTCAATCACCTGTTTTCGCTATTTTTTCATGCCTTGCCGGATTCCGGCTTGATGAGCAGTACAGGCACAGGGGAATTATGCAGAACTTCCAGCGCCACACTTCCAAACATGAGTTTTTCCAGACCGGTATATCCGTGGGTGGCAATAACGATCAGGTCAACACCGTTTTCCCGGGCATATTCTGAAATTAATTTGGCGGGTCTGACGCTTTCCATGGACTGCGTTTTTACTTTAACCCCCTCCTCATTTAGCCTCGTTTCCACATCATCAAGATAAGTGAGGGAATATTCCCGAACTCTTTCTTTGAGATCAGTGTATCCGAGACCGCCGTAATTATATTCGGTCGGCATGAAATTAATATGGGCCGTGTATACATTTAAAATAATTACTTCTTCCACGCTGCCGCTTTTTACCATTTTTATGATGTACGGTAACGCGCACTCCGCCAGTTCTGAACCGTCCAGGGGCACCAAGACTTTTCGATACATGCGAACAGACCTCCAAAATATTAATGGTTCATAACACTGGAATACAGCGCCGGCATCCGATCCGGATACTCTGTCTCCCACCGGGCGGTATTAAAGGAATGACACGGCAGAGACTCGGGCGCATAGCGGCTGCACCGGGCAAACAGCAGCCGGCAAAATGGGGTAAAGAATGCTACTTGGTACCAGCTGTTTTGGCTGCCTTCTCCTCTTTGGCAAATTTCATAAAGTAGTCGGCGACTTTCTGATAATTGTCATCATACGAACTTTTAAAGTTCTCACGCGCTTTTTTGTAGGTGTCCACCCACTCGTTGACGGCCTTTCTCCCTTCTTCCGGAAACCATGTCGCTTTGTCCAGATAACCGAAAACCATCTTTTCGGCCTGATCCTGCAAGGCAATCATTGCATTGAAACTACTGTCAAAGGTGGATTTGTTGAAATTGATCATCTGGGTGACAATTTGTTTCTGATCCATGATAAAACCTCCTTATAGGTAATTACACTGCCTGTTGATTTTTTTTTCACATATGATGAATATTTACCCAAATTATAATATTTTTGATATTTTACTTCTGTTATTGAAAAAACAACATATACCTTTAAGTTTATTTATCTATTTCTTTGGGTATATTACTTTCGGGATGTTTGAGTACGAGGCTTAAACTCTCTTAGCTTCAGGCGCAGAATATTGTTTTTAAGTCGATGGATTTTTTACGCATCCGCTGGCAGCAGAATTGCGTTCAACTGCTCAATCAGTGCGTAATCCGGCAGGTCAAAGTAGATGCCGTTTTTCCTGCCGGCTTCGGCGTTCAGACCGCGCAGAAAGATATAAAAAACGCCGCCGAAATGTTTTTCGTAATCGAAATTTTTTACTCTCTTTTGCAGATATTTATTGAGGGCGACGGTATAAAGCAGGTACTGCAAAACGTAGGATGACCGGAACATCGCTTTTTCTAAGGATTCCGGTGCGTATTGGTCATAGCTTTCACCCAGGTAATTGGACTTCCAGTCGGCCAGATAAAATTTCCCGCCGTGCTCAAAAACCAGGTCGATAAATCCTTTTAAATAACCGCAGGTCACAGGAAATTTTATTTTCCTGTAAAGATCGTCCGGCTGCAGACCATTTTTTTTACCAAAGCCGGAGCTCTTCAGAACACTTATTAGTTTCCCCGCCGTTATTTCTCCCAGGGGAAAATAAAACTCCACTTCTTTCCGGCAGTTTTTCGCCGGTATCATATTTAAGCTGAATCCTCCGCCCGAACCCAAAGGCAGGGCGACTAATTCCTTTATCATTTTCTCCACTGCCGGCAGCCATCTCTGATCGAACTTATAGTCCAATAATTTTTCCGATATCATCGTTTTTAAGTCCGTAGCTTTGACCTCGGCAAAGTTTAAATTCTCCAGTATTGCGTGCAGCATAATTCCGGTTGTTGTTCCCCGCGGAAACGCCAGCATGTTTTCCATATTCTCCACTCCGGTTTGAGGCAGGAAAGCGGCATCTCTATCTTCATCTTCCATCTCCCGCATCGAGTCTTCTTCGTGCGGCTGGAGCATGCTGGTTAAATAAGTAAAACTGGCGATCTTCCAGCCATAGTCGATGCTGCCCTTGAATTCCTGAAATTCTAAATTTTCTGCTTCTTTTTGTTTCGTCAGGGCTTTGACCGGCGGCGCTTCTCCTATTTTGTTCAGTTGAATATCGGCAGGCGCCTGATCGACAAGCTTTCCAATTTGTTCCAGCATTTCGTCGTTCGTCTCAGAGTCGCCGGTGCCGGCGGGAGACAAAGATTGACGATGGAACAGATAAGCCACTGCGCTGTCGGCGCTATTTTTAATCTTTCCCCAGACGAAATAGCAGCGATTCTTCGCCCGAGTGAGGGCTACGTAAAGCAGGCGGCAATTTTCCGCGAGGATTTCTCGGGCGTATTGTTCCCTGTTAGAAGCGATCCCTTCGGAACCGAGATCCGCTGTGAGCCGCCAGTCATTCTTTTCGTCATGAAAGAAAAGAGGCATGGCGCTGTTATTCTTCTTTCCTGTCTCCCAACCGAAAGGACAAAAGACGACAGGGTACTCCAGCCCTTTGCTCTTGTGGATCGTAACTATCCTGACACAATTTTTGTCGGTTTCCAGGTGCAATTGCTCTTCATCCGCCGCCATATCCGCGCGGACTCGCCTCTCTTCAAGCCAGCGTAAAATTTCCGGGAAATTAAGATTTTCCTGCTTTGAGGCCAGATGTAACTGCTGGGCCAGATGCAGATAGTTGGTAAGTTTTCTCTCCCCGCCGGGAAACTGCATAACGTGCTGCCGGACAGACTCTCTATCCAGAAAAACGTAAAACATCGTCAGAAAGCCGTGCTGGCGCCATAAATCATGATATTGCTGAAATCTCATCCGCCGGTACGCCAGGCTTGCTTCATTTTCCAGGCATTCCGCCAGATCTTCGGCGACCAGACCGAAAAATGATGTGGCCAGGGCCGCCAGCAGATAACCTTCGTTTTCATGGTGCATAACTCCCAGCAAAAAACGTTTCAGTTCTTCCGCCTCTTCCGAAATAAAAACGCTTTCCGCACTGAGCAGCACCGAAGGAATGCCGATCTTCGTCAACTCTTTCTGAAAAGTGATCGCTTCCGCATTTTTCCGCACCAGAACGGCAATATCATTTTCCTGGAGCGGTCTGTCACCAATGCGGACTTTCTCTTGCCGGCTCAACTCCAGCAGTCTCGCTATTTCGGCAACTACCGCACGGGTTATAAGATCGCGGGCATCCGCAACCCCCAACGGTTTATTGTCATCCCCCCCCGGCAGAAACCACCATTGCAGGGCGCAATTATTTTCATCTTGAACGTGAAGCCTCTCTATCTGCGCATCTTCGGCCGCTTTTATCCTACTGTAGGCAATTTCATCGTAGACAAAAGGCCGCGTAGACGCGGTGAACAGAACATTGATGGCGTTGACCAGCGCAGGCTCCGACCGCCAGTTCTCCTGCATGGAATATTTACGATCGACATTCTTTGACGCCCGCAAATAAGCAAAAATATCGGCGCCGCGGAAACTGTATATAGCCTGCTTGGGATCGCCGATATAGAAGACGGCATTGTCGGATCTCGTTTTCCCGGGCAAAAAAATGGACTGTAATATGGCATACTGCAGGTGATCGGTATCCTGAAATTCGTCAACCAGAACAGCCCGGTACTTGTCTCGCAGAATACCTGCCAGCTTTTCTCCTCCACCCGACAGCAATGCATTTTGCGCCTGCACCAGCAGATCATCAAAATAAAGCACATTCTTTTTCTGCTTCATTTCCGGAAAGTCATGCAAGAGCTCTTCCAGAAACCGCTTTTTCAATTGAGCAAGCTTTTTGTCCAGCGCCTCTTGCAGCCCTACGGCCAGCGTATATAAATCATCGCAAAGTGCAAAGGCCGGATGCCGGGGTGTTGTCGCGCCTTTTTTCGTTTTAGCACCAAGAGCCTGTGCGCCAAGTTTGATCAGCGCCGGGGGAAAAGGCAGCAAAGCGTTGTCCCCCATGACAATTTTGTCTATTTCTCCGGCAATCTTATCCGCCTTTTTTCCGTATGTTCCGGCATGGAGGGCACTGCTTTGCAAAAGAGCTATTATTTCGCTGCGCTGATTTTGCCACAGTCGCCGAAAGCTTCCGAATTTTTCATTCATCTCGTGCTTCAGGCCATCCAAATCCACGGTCGCTGCATTTCGATAATCGGGAATAACCTGCAAAGCCGGTGTGACCATAGCCGTCTTTAACAGCTGCAGGAAATAGCCTTTATTAACGCCGCTCGAAAGCGCATGGCGGATATTCAACTGATCATTTTGATAAAAATTCCGGCGCCAGAAATCTTCAACGAACTCCCGCTCCAGGCTCTGCTGATTCTCGATCAGTTCGGCGTCAAACATGGTTGCGCTTTCGAAGGCGTTATCCAGCAAAATACGCTGACAGAACCCGTGTATTGTGTGTATTGCCGCTTCGTCAAAGTTTGTCAGCGCCTGCGCCAGTCGACGGGTAATTTTCTTTCTTTGCTCTGCTGCGGGATACTGCGCCAGAAGAGCCTGCAAAAAAGAATTTGCGGCTGTCCCCTCGGCAAAGGCTGCCTGCGCCTCCTGCAGCATTTTCCGAATTCGCCTTTTTAGCTCCGCCGTTGCCGCTTTGGTATAAGTGATGACTAAAATCCGCTGCGGCGCCAATTCTTTCTCGAAAATGAACCGCAGATAGAGGGAAGCCAGGGCATGGGTTTTGCCCGTGCCTGCACTGGCCTCGATCAGATTCACGCCATCGAGCGGACATTTTATCGCGTCAAAATTAATACTCACCTACGACTCCAGTTTTTTCCATTGTAAGAAAAGGGGCCCCAGTACTTCCAGGGCGATCTCTGCAAATTCATCATCCAGAGGCTGAGAATTTGCAAAACAGATTTTATGGGCGATTTCGCCGGATTCCCCCTCCTCCCAGCCGTTGCCGTCGCCGCGCCAGATTTTGCCTGCCGCCCGAAGTGCTTCCTGTCGGTCTTTTTGTTTCTGCAGGAAAGTTTTTACATATTCCAAAGAAGTGCGCGGAAAAAATTTCAACGGTTTTTTCTGCCCCTGCCGGTAATATTCGATCAGCCTTGCCAATATTTTTTGGGCTTCGTCCGTCCTTTCCAGCAACAATTGTCCATCCTCTCCCAAAAGAATGCTTGAGAAAGAAGATCCGCAGTCCGGATGAATACTGCTCAATAAATGATTGATCCACGTTTGCAGAAAGTCAGACGCCTTTAATTTGGCCGGACGGTAATGAAGGAGAGTATTTTCATAAATGTTGCCGATGACTCCGTTAATCCGCACATCACCGAGATTAAAGTCAATCGTTAGCTTTTGCGCTTTCCTGTCTGCCATAAAGGAGCGGACGACAGCGGCAAAATCCTGTACTCCGCTTTTCAGCGATGTAAAATAGTAATCGCCGGCCGCACCGACAGGCAGCGCGCCGGCTGCTTTTCTGATTTCATAAATTTTAGCGGCATCGAGATTTTGAACTTCCGTTTCGAGCAGATCCTGCTTGATTGAATAAGCGGCAAGATTGTCGATGGTAAACGGCTCGCTGTCTTCCGCTTCCTCCGCATCGCGCGAAAGCTGCAGGCGGAGCCTGTTTTCCAGAAAAAACTTTACCGGCTGGCGGTAAAAAGCAATTAAATCACTGACGGCTATTGCTTTTCCCCGGAGCGGCGCTTCCTTCAGACCGGCGACAATAAACGGCTGCGCTTCTTTCTGCTCACCGGCCAGCGCCTGCGCCGCCCGATAATTATCCGGCGAATAGCTGTAGAGCTCTTTTTGCCCCCCGAAATAAGCGGGATGAAATTCATGCAAATGATGTTGTCTTGTTATCCGGGCGGAGGCGCTTTTGCCGTCGTCGCTGACAAACCCCCCGTCCATGTAATCGAGAAGATCGCTCACCAGTGGAGAAGGAAGAAGAGTGCTGTTGTCCTGCATATTCTGCCCGACATAACTGATGATCAGTTTTTTTCTCGCCGACAGAATCGCTTCGAGAAATAAATACTGATCCTCACCGCGCAGCGACCGGTCTCCCGGAAGTTTTTTGACCTCCATCAAATCAAAACCGGGTTTACTGTCCCGCCGCGGGTAGGCTTCATTATCCATGCCGAGCAGACAAATTACATCGAAAGGGATGCTGCGCATCGGCAGCATCGCACAAAACGTCACGCCGCCGGATAAATAACGGGAGCTCAAAACTCTGGCGGAGGAGGAAGTTGCCAAATAACTTTTAATTACTTTCAGATCAACGGCTGTTTCCATTTTCGCCGCTTGCCCTTCACGGGTAATACGATTGAATATTTCATTCAGCTTATACAATTGATCTGCGTAAGCACCCGTATCCGGGAAAAAACCGGCCAGCACTCTTTTCAATATTGCCGACCATGCCTCCGGGGTCTTGCGGCCCGCGAGAAGATCTTTCGCGCTGAGAAGCGCCGACCAGAAATTCAGAAAATTGCCGAGGATTTCTGTTTTATCACCTTCTATTTCCCCGTAGGGGAGGATGCCATCAAACAGTTCCTTTCTGCGTCCGTCGAGCGCCAGGCCGGCCAGCATGGAATTAATGCCGCTCAGCCAGGTGTTCTGGGAAAACTGCGGCAGACCGAATTCCTCCCGGTGTTTTTCATTTATTCCCCATTTTATATTTACGCCCGCTACCCAGCGCCTGATCAGTTCCGCGGCGGAAGCCGTTATACTGAACTTTTGTGCTATGGCCTCGTTTTCCAAAAGAGACAACACCTCGCCGGCGGTAAAACGCCCCATTACCAAATCCAGCAGGGCAAAAAAGCCGCCGGTTACGGCATTGCCGGAAAAACTGCGCCGGTCGGCGATACTGTATGGTATTTTCGGCAGCCGCGATTCGAAGACAGCTTCAACGCAGGGCGCGTAGGCCTCTATATCGGGGGTCATCACCAGCACGTTGCGGCTATGAAGGGCGCTGTCTTTGGCGAAGAGCCTCAGCAAAATATTGTGGAGGTTTTCCACTTCCCGCAGCGGAGAGTGGCAGGAATGGATCTGGATTGATTCATCATCAGCCGCAATTTCCGTACGCTTTTTCTCTTCCCGGCCTCTGTCGGCAAGCTGATAAATATCCGCCTGTATCATGGAAAGCAGACTTATCGGCTCCGGTTCGTCAAATAATTCTTCGTATTCGGTGGATAGTGCGCATACCTGCCGGAAGAAATCACGGCCAACGGAGCCCAGCGACGCCAAAAGACGGTTGCCGCTTTCCAGGTGCAGCAAATCTTCATCAACATCATCCGTGCCGCCGCGATATTTTTGCAGGGTCAGATTAATCTCCCGCCCGGATTTAATGTCCGCCCAGAATTCCCGCGAGGGATTCAAATAGTAAATGCTGACCGGAATGTGTTTCGACAGCCGGTGAAACATATCCAGATGATACGGCGGCAGATAGGAAATGCCGAAGATTGATATTCTTTGCGGCAACGCCTCCCGGTTCGGCGGCCTGTTTTCCGCCCTTTGGGAAAATAACTGCCGGAGCCTGGCCTTGTGCATCCCGCCCTGATCTGGGGATATTTTTCGCCAGAGGAGCGCCTGCCACCTTTCCAGCGGAGAACTGATTACCCCGTCCTCCCACCCCAGAATCATCTCGGGCCGGAAAATCAAATACTGGTCAAAAGCAGCGGCGATCTTACGGGCGAGCCCGAACAGTTTCAGTTGATCATAATTCTTCCCAAGGTAGTTGCCGACGGGCTGAAAATCATCTTCCCGAATCAGACCGGGGAGAATTTCCATGATTTTCCAGGCTAGAACATCCACATTATAGGATAGATCGGGCTGATAGTCGGCTATAAACGCTTGAAATACGCCGTCGATAAACGCGTTGGGAAACGGAAAATCATAATTGCTGCAGATCCCGTGATGCCGGGCAAGTTCCAGGGAAAGCCACTTCTGCATCCCCGTGCTTTGGATTACGATGGTTTCGCCGGCTAACGGGGAAGAAAGCGGCTCATCCAATGCAGCGGCAAGACTCCGGGCCAATATTTCCAACTTATTGCTGACGATTATCTTCATCCGGAAGCTTTCTATTTACCTGAAATTTGAGATTGAAATATCATAATTTTCTCTTTATGGTAACAATCAAAATTAATACGGAAGGAATCAATGATCAAAGGTTCGGATTCACTGCAGGACTTAATACGGAAAGCTTTTGAGCTCGGCGTCAGTGACGCCGGAGTAATCCCTGCCCGATCAATCGTGGTGGAAGACCGTTTTGCCGAAATGTGCGCCACACCCCAATGTCCGGGTTACGATCAGTCTCCCAACTGCCCGCCCTATTCCATGAAACCCGCCAAGTTCAGAGAGCTCCTGACTCAATACAAACATGCTCTAGCCTTCAAGATCGACACCCCAACCGAGGTACTCCTTGATGACAGACGATTTGATGTAGCAAAACGTATTCACGAGATATCTGCGGAGATTGAACAACTGGCAAGAAAGAAAGGATTTACCAATTCCAGGGGGTTAGCCGCGGGCTCTTGCAAAATGATTTTCTGCAAAGATGAGGCAAAATGTATCGTTCTGGAAAAGTATGAAAACTGCCGTTTTCCCGACAGCGCGAGAACATCCCTGTCCGGCCTTGGGGTCAATTTTCTGGAATTAAGCAGAACAATCGGCTGGCAATTTAATAAAATTACCAAAGACACCAACCCCGATGACGTTTCCATGGGAATGATGGCGGGGATGGTTTTGATAGGATAGCAAAAGAAGTGTTTTTTATTCCACATAACAATATTGAAGGCATGCTTTTACAAATTAAACTAATTTCAGGTTTTCAGAAAGGAGAAATTGTCATGTCAAAGATTGCATGGATCACCTCTTTAAATGAGGGACTTAAAAAAGCCGAAGTGGAAAATAAACTTGTTTTCCTTGATTTCTTCAACCCGAATTGAATCGGTTGCCAACAGATGGATTTGGACGCCAAGCCTCTTGATATTGAATGCCAAAGGAATTGAAAACTATCGAACGCTTGGTTTTTACCCGCCTCAGGATTTAATTCCTTCATTATTATTAGGCATGGGAAAAGCATACTTCAATTAGGGAAACCGACCTGCCGCCATAAATTACTTTAATCGTCTTCTGACTGCTTATCACGATAATTCATTAGCTCACTTTATAGTCCGCCGGTTTTCCTCCAACAATTCCGCCGCAAAAAAAGGATAAAGTAAGATTAACAAGAGTGTTGCAATCTCATTTATTGTGACGATATCACACCAACAGTGTTCTTAATTTTCAATCTCTCTTTCTCTGGAAGCAGACACCCACCAGTACAATCTTCATCACATCTTCCATCGCACGGTTCTACATGAATGGTCACGCTGGTATTCGGATACCTGTTTTCAATATTTTTGGAAATTTCTTCCGTTATCGAATGAGAATCAACCACGCTCATTTGCGGTTCCACTTTGATGTGAAAATCAATAAAACGGAAATGTCCGGCTTTGCGTGTGCGGAGGCGGTGATATCCGTGAAGACGGTTCCCATATTTCAAAATTTCGCCATGAATCCATTCTTCTTCCTCGGCCGGCAAATTGGCGTCCAGTAAATCGCCGGCGGATTGGATGATTAAATCGTAAGCTGTTTTGATAATCAGCAGGGCCACGGCAATTGCCGCCAGCGAATCAAGCCAGTAAAGATTAACGCCGGGAAGGAACAATTGACCGCCCCACATTAGAACAAGGCCGATCATTACGCCGGCTGAAGTGTATACATCCGTCCGCAAATGCCAGGCGTCAGCCTGCAGGGCGATCGAATCCGTTTCGCGTCCGATTTTAAAGAGCCTTTGAGATACAACAATATTGACCACGCTGGAAAGCAGCATTATTCCAATGCCCCATCCCAGATTGTCCAATGGTTCCTGTTTGCTTATTTTCTGGAATGCCTCATAGATAATCCATCCGGCAGCAGCAAAAATCAACAACGCTTCGATAGTTCCGGAAATATTTTCAATTTTACCGTGGCCGAAGGAATGGTTTTTATCGGCCGGCTTGCTCGAAGTCTTAACGGAAAAAAGGGCAATAATCGATGCCAGTAAATCAACTCCTGAGTGAATCGCTTCGGAAATGATGGACACGGAACTGATAAGCAAACCGACAATAAGTTTCATGGACACAAGGGCGCTGTTGGAAATTACCGACAACAGCGCCACCCGTTCTTTTTTCTTTTGAAGATTCGTCAACACGATTTCGCCTTTTAATCAAACAAATCATGCAGAAAACTTCTTCGTTTATGGTGCCCATGATGGTCATGTTTATTATAGTGATGGTCGTCATGATGTTTATAATTTCTTTCATAATCATAACGATTCTCCGTGAAAGCAGCAGCGGGTGAAGCACTGGTTTGCTGCTCTGATCTTTCAATGATTTTATCGAGTTCGCCACGATCAAGCCAGATTCCCCGGCATTTCGGACAATAATCTATTTCCACACCCTGTCTTTCGGATATAAGCAGTGCTACATTACAAACGGGACAATTCATTTTATTTCTCCTTTTAATCTTTTAATTGCTCTTAAATATTCATAGACGACGGTTTATCCGCATCTTCGGAACAACCTTTACGTAATAAAGCGATGGGAAAATATTATGATTGCAAAGGAGGCGCTTTGTTGGATTGGGGGTGAAGTGCAATGGAAAAACAAGTTACAAATAAAATTATGGCGACTTTTTCATAATTAGGCAAAGATGTGAATAACGGAAGGGCATGAGCTGCCGACAAAACAAAGCCTCCGTCTAAATCAGCTTTCTTTACACCAATAGACAAAGAACCGCTTATCTTACATAAGCTGCAGGTATTATTGCGAAAAGATTTATCATGATGGTGAATGGCCGCAAGAAACAGCGAAAAAACAAAACAAAAGACAAAAAAAGATATAATATCTTTATATATTTTTTTCATTCAATCAATTAACTTGGCCGTCTTGAATATAGTTTTGCGAAATTTAAATGAAGAATGTAAAATTGTCAAGAATCTATAAAACAGCATTTGGACTGCACCCCTGGTGTTAGACAGATTGGGTTAGAGCAGTCGGCAATGAAATTTGGTTTTTAATGAACAAATCTTCAAATTCCACCGGCGGTCTGTATCCGAGAGAGGAATGCAGACGTTTGCAGTTGTACACTTCCTGAATGAAAAAGGGAAGCCGAATCTGAACATCTTCCAGGGTTCGGTATTCCCAGAGATACACTTCTTCCACCTTGAGCGTTTTAAAAAAGCTTTCCGTGGCGGCGTTGTCATAGGGATTGCCTTTGCGGGACATACTGATGAGAAAACCGTATTGCAGGAGAGCAGCGACATATTCATGGGCGGCGTACTGGACGCCCCGATCCGAGTGATGAATGACACCCTTGGGTGGCTTTCGGTGAGCAATGGCCATGGTCAAGGCGGCCAGACACAGGGCCGTATCAATGTTGCGCGAAATCGAGTAACCGATGGCCCTTCTGGCAAACAAATCCAGAATGACCGCCAAATAGACGAAACCGCTGCGGATGCCAATATAAGTGATGTCAGCCGTCCAGACTTGATTCGGAACTGTCACAATAAGATCTT
>Ga0208462_1000980_pt1 | contig 22155 bp, 21 predicted proteins | sample AD_SCU001_MetaG_FD_184452 | JGI IMG/M metagenome (GOLD analysis project Ga0208462, IMG submission 184452) | Active sludge microbial communities of municipal wastewater-treating anaerobic digesters from China - AD_SCU001_MetaG (SPAdes) (version 2) | ecosystem: Engineered > Bioreactor > Anaerobic...
AAAGGCCGTTATTTTCCACAAATAACGGCCTTTAACCCCGCTTTCGCGGAGGCGGGCGGAAAGAACCAGGGGCTAATTTACCCCTGCCGGGAAATTTTTTCCCTCCGGCGATGATTAAAGGATACCCTGGTATTGCCCCGCCGGTTGCGAAAATTTTTCGATTTGTCCAAAAAACAATGCCCGGCCTTGCTATACGAGCCCTGATTTCAGCTCGGTTAATTCTCAGCTAAAAACAGCTATACATCAAGAATGAACCATATTTCGCGACTTAAACATTATAGATGTCGGTCTTGTAGCGAGATAGGTTCTCAGGAATTCGGAACCATTCGATAGTTTCCTTAAGCCCTTGTTCCAACGAATATATCGGAAGCCAGTTAGTTAAGGACCGTATCTTTTCGTTCGAACCGAGAAGTCTCTCCACTTCGCTGTTTCGCGGTCTTAACCTATTCTCGTCGCTAATCAATTCTGCCTTTGGGTTGATTTGTCTTATTAATTCGCGAGCCAAAGCGCCTATGCTTATTTCCCGCTGGGTAGCAATATTGATTTCCTGACCTATGGTCGCGTCGCTTTTGGCAATGGCGATAAACCCAGCCGCCGTGTCTTTTACGTAGTTGAAGTCCCGGGTCGGTTCGAGCGAACCTAGTTTTATGTGGGTCGCGCCGCTGAGAAGCTGTGTGATTATCGTTGGGATTACCGCGCGCGCCGACTGTCGCGGCCCGTATGTGTTGAATGGTCTGACGATGCTGATCGGAAGATCGAAGCTTTTATGAAAGCTTTCCGCTAAACGGTCCGCGCCGATCTTGGTCGCGGAATACGGCGATTGTCCCTGGAAAGGGTGCTGTTCATCTATCGGAACATAGCGCGCGGTGCCGTAGACTTCGGATGTTGAGGTTATCAGTACGCGTTTTGTGTCTAGGTGGCGCGCCGCTTGTAATATATTAAGAGTCCCTTTGATATTCGTATCGACATAACTGTCTGGAGAGTGGTAACTAAACGGAATCGCGATGAGCGCCGCGAGATGGAAAACGACATCGACATCGCTCATTGCGCGCAGCATACCATGGGAATCGCGAATATCCCCGGCGAATATATCAATAGTATCGAGCACTTCCTTCGGAAACGAATCGAGCCATCCCCATGTGTTGAAGGAGTTATATTGCACCATCGCGCGTATGCTTGCTCCTTCTTTAAGCAGGGCTTCGACCAGGTGGCTACCAATAAAACCATCGGCGCCGGTTATTAAAACTTTTACACCGGAAAGTTTCATCTATTTCTCCCTCGTTAGTATTCTTTCTGGACGGTTTGTGTTCGATTTAGCCATGAGTGTTTCAGCAAACGCCAAATCCAGCTCCTCATCGATGTCGATCGATCGTTGTTTAGGCATTATGTAGGCATAGGATCGCGATTCAAGAAAGAACTCCCGCTTGTCGCGAAATTCCTCAGTATCGACGATATAAATCGCTCCATTTATTCTATAGAAGATAGGAAGATCCTGGCTTCTGACTTTTTTCAACTCTGGGCGGATAAAACCAACCAGCGAAGCATCGGGAGGCAATGTGTTGCACCATAGAGGGGAATGTTCCGTCTCGCATACCGAAACCACATTGCGAGCCTTTTTCTCGGCGTAAAGGCGCATTGCCGCTCTTATATCTTCGCTTCCCCTGAGCGGCGATGTGGGTTGAAGCAGAATCAAGGTATCGAAACGCTTATTACACTTTTCTTCATAAAACCTAAGGGCGTGTTCCGCCACGTCAACGCTCGTGGCAGTATCGGAGCCAAGCTCCGCAGGTCGCAAAAATGGGGTTTCCGCTCCGTAATCCAGCGCGATGTTTCTGATTTCCTCGCTGTCCGTGGATACGCAGACCGTATCGATAAAAGAACAAGCCAGCGCCGCTTCTATGGTCCAAACGATGAGGGGTTTGCCGCCCAGGGGAAGAATCGCTTTGCGCGGCAGCCTTTTGCTTCCTCCCCGTGCGGGGATTATCGCCAGCGTCATTGTATTCCCCGTTCAAAGCTTTGGATCACATCGCGATACTCCTTCCACTGTCCTATGTCGATATAATCGTTTTCGTTGACCGGATAGGTGAAGACGGGCTTCCTTTCCTCCAACAACGATGCGATCAGGTCCGTCATATGGAAGGGCTTCCCTTCGGGAATGTACTCCACGCATCGTCCGTCCAAAAGGTACACGCCGGTGTTGATGGTAAGGCTGAATTCTGGTTTTTCCTTTATGTCCGTCACCCTGCCGCCGTTTCCGAAACTGACCACCCCATAGGGCATCTGCGTATGCTGAATGGACGACACGATGGTTATCCATGCCCCGCTTCGTTCGTGAAAAGCCGCCACGTCGCGGTAATCGGCCTTTACGATAATATCGCAGTTCGACACGAAAAACCGTTCGGGCACCTTCGGAGCCAACAGTTTCAAACTTCCCGCTGTACCGAGAAATTCTTTCTCCCAAAGGTATTCGATTGTGTAATCCCGGGATATACCATCGAAATAGGCTCGTATCATCTCTCCACGGAAATTGAGGGTGAAAAAGTACGTCCTTATGCCATATTTCCTGAATTCGTCGATGATCGTCTCGAGTATTGTCTTGTCCCCTATGGGAATCAACGGCTTAGGAAGAACCTTAGTGAATGGCGCCATTCTGGTGCCTTTTCCTCCGGCCATTATCACCAAGGGGTATTCGAGGGACGGCTCTTCGGCTTTTTCCCCCTCCGCCGCGTTCCCCGAAAAGAACTCCGACCATGAAACGTATCGCGCTATTGTCTGGTTTCTGGCCAAGATGGGAATGAGATCGAAATGATGGTGCAGGAATAATCGTTTCGCGGTCTCGTCGTCATATTCTTCTTCATAGAGCGCCTTAGGCGATTTATTGTATACCTCGTCTATTCCTTCATCCAGGTTTTTCCCCGAAAGGATGGCTCTCCGTATATCGCCGTCGGTTAGAACGCCGCGGAATACGCCGTCGGCGTCCGCCACCAACAAAGCCCTCCGCGCCGAGAGATCCAACTGCTTCAGGGCTTCCTTTATGGTAGCCGTCGGAGACACGAGAATCGGATCGTCTTTTTTCACCATTCTATGGCCTCGTCTGCTTCGTAGTTTCTATGTGCCCGTCCGCCGACGGCAAGGTCCCACAATTCCGAAGGTATTCCCTTGCCCCCCGCGCGCTTGACTAGGAGATTCCCCAAACCAAGGATTTCGCCCTTTTTGATTGGTTTCGCCGCCACGATCGATCTTCGCACCGAGGGTTTGATTTTTTCCTCGCTTCGATTGGGTCTTTTTATTCCGTCGCCCAGGGCTAATTCGATATTCCGTATCGCCCGCACCATCGCGGCGAGCTCCGAAGGTTCCAGGCTTGCCGAATGATCCGGCCCTTCCATGCTCCTGTCTAGGGTGAAGTGCTTTTCTATGATTTCGGCGCCCATGGCCGCGGCGGCTATAGGGATTTCTATTCCCAGAGTATGGTCGGAATAACCTGTAGTAAGTCGGAACGCCTGACGTAAAGTTTTCATCGCATTCAAGTTGACTTCGCCCATCTGACAAGGATAATTGGTAGTACAGTGCAAAAGACTAATTTCTCCTGATCCTGAATCGCGCAACTCCTTTATCGCCCGCTCCACTTCCCCGAGCGTCGCCATTCCCGTGGACAGCACGACCGGCAGATGTTTGCCTCCTATGGCGCGAAGGTAGGGGATGTTGGTAACCTCGCCTGATCCGATTTTTATCATGGGAAGCTTAAGTCCGTCGGTCAAGAAATCAAGACTTTCCCAATCGTCGGGTGTGGATAAAAATAAAATGCCAATGGATTGGCAATGTCGTTGCAGGGTTTCAAAATCCGCGAAACCCAGTTCAAGGGCTTTCACCATGGCGAATTGGCTTTCGCTACCGCCGATGTTTTTTTCCTGGTATTCCGCCATGGCCGCTGTCTTCGTCAGTATATTTTCGGTTTTGAAAGTTTGAAACTTTACCGCGTCGGCCCCCGCGCTTTTTGCCGCGTCGCATAACGCGATGGCCAGATCCAGCTTTCCATTATGATTGACGCCGGCTTCGGCGATGATAAACACGCCCATATATCCTCCTAATACCGGTATTTCAATATGTAGTTACCGTATCGGGCTATTTTTGAAGGATTTTTCGCTTCCCAGTATCCACATACTTCTTCGTACTCCTGTTTGAGAAAAACCGGTTTCCCGATAAAGAATCGCCCAGAAAACGTCGAGAACTTCTTTTTAAAGGCGAGAAGGCTGTTTCGGGGATCGGAATCGCTCCCCCCTCCCAAATGGAATTTTTTCACTCCCCGCCGTTTAAGCTCCAGGGCTGTCTTATAAAGCATGAAGTTGTTTGGATTCGCCTTGAGCCAATCTGGATCAGAACCCGATAAATGATAATGTCCCAAGTCTTCTTCGTAGAGAATAATGGCGCTTGACGCCAACGCGCCGTCTTTTAAGACATTGGCCAAAAAGCCTTCCCCCTCGAATGTTTTTGCGAGCATCGCAAAATAACGTTCGTCGAAAAAATAAAACTCCTCCGCCTTCAAACGCTCCATGGTTTTACCATAAAGCTGCGCAAACTCCCAGATCCTGGAAAATGAATCGTCGACCTCGAACTCCATTCCCTGCTCTATTGCCTTGCGGATCGCGTTGCGGTTCTTGCCATGTATTTGATCAGCCCATATTGAGGCTTCTTCCGCTTCGAGGTCCATATAGACTGTTTCGCGGTCCCAAACCACGGGAAAAGCTTCCTTCATTAGCTCCGCATTGTCCAGAAGGGGGTGAAACCTTATCAATCCGGCCAAAATGCCTGCGTCTCTGGCCTCTCGAACCAAGGAAGCCGCCGCTCTTTTCAAAAATCCCTCTTCGGCGCTGTTACTTACAGGCCCTCCGTACCCATAGGGTGTTTCGAAATCATAAAGCCCTTGCGTTCCGGGAACAGGGCTCAGAAGCATGGGTAGTATGAATATGGAATCGTTTTCCTCGTATACGAATGCCCTTGCCTGGTGCTGGCGATCTTCGTAAAGCCTGGAATACTCCTCTGTAAAATATAGGTCTTTATTGGTTTTGGGTATTTTCCCCAGGAACAGATTCCAATCACCGGTGATCATACTCTGCCCCCCTAGCCCCCGCCTTCGCCAAGGTTTCGGCAATCCGGCGCATGTCCTTCGTTCCGTAACGTTGGTCGATCACCAAGCTGAGTTCATGGTCTCTCAAAAATCCGCAATATCCTTCCTCGGACAGTTTCGGCCAATGGACAGGCAGATAGATTCGCTCTTCCATAAGCATTCTTCTCACCTCGTCGCGATTTTCGATAGCCACCGGAAGAGCCAAAGGAGTCGCGGAAAGGCGTGCGGGAATCAAAGTCTTCAATCCAATCGACTCGATCGCTTCCGACAGAAACGAGAAATTTTCTTTTCTTCGTTGTTTGATTCCGTCGTCGAGTTCCGAATTCCTCAGTAACGCGGCCAGGCTCCCCGCCTTAGTGACCGTTTCTTCTTGATCGAAGATGGTCTCGGCGATCGAAAAAAGATCGAGATACAGCTTGTCCGATAGCTTTTTTTCGCGAGAGATCGACTTGACCAGCCCTCCGCAGGCTTTTATCGCCCCCGCTTCGGACGCCGGCCCTTCAGGAACTAGTTCATTCTCTCCAGCGAAGGCATACGCCCCTTCCGGAACGGCCAGATATTTTCGATAGCCCCCGAACGCGTAATCGGCGGCCGCGGGTTTGGCGGCGAAGGGACTTTGGACAAGATCGGCGATCACGATTCCTCCGGAATCGCGCAGCATGGCCGAACTCCGCCCTATGTCAGTGAGGCCGAAATAATCCACCACAAGTATCAACCTACCCGCTACGCGGTCGAGAAGCGATTTCTCGGGTGACAGGCCTTCGACGATCTTATACGTTTCGATCCGAAATCCCTCGCGCACGGTAGCCTCCGTCACCGAATCGCAGAGGTAATCCGGCAGGAGAATCGAATCGAAACCTGACCGACGGACATAACGAAGTATCGCCCGATAAGCCGATCTTCCACTGGAGAATAAGGGTTTATATCCCGCGACTTTGGGCGAAAAATCCTGCGGATTCAGTTCGAATTCGCCGCCTATGGGATGCTGATTCCTGAAATGTCCGTTCATTTACATCCTAGAAGATGGGCTTTTTCTCGAAAAACCTTTACAATTCGTTCGGCGCTGTGCCCGTCGCCGTAATAGTGATCGGGGTCCGTTTTGGGGAAACCGGCCCTCTCCAGCATGGAAAGGGTATCTTCGATAGACCGGGGGCTGGAATCGCAGGAATGGACATTCTTGCACAAATGACGTCCTTTTTGCCGCTCTCCTATATTGAGGACCGGAATCCCGAACAACGGCGCTTCTACGATTCCGCTCGACGAGTTTCCCGCCATCAAGGCGCATTCCGCCATGAGTGAAATAAATCTGGATTGGCCTAAAGACTTCCTCACTTTCAGCTTTTCCGGCATTTGTTCCGCTATCGACTCCAGATATGCGTTGATTTTTCGTCCGCCTTGGTCCGCGTTCGCGTACGTGGCGATGGTGATCATGTCTTGTATTCCCAGGACGGCGCCCACCGCCGCCTTAAGGGTTTTAATGTTTTCGGAAATAGATCGTTTCGTTTCGGGGTGGTACGAGAATAACACCCATTTTTTGCTCGGATCTAGGCCGAGGTCAGCGGCAAGCTCATCGCGGGACATTCTTGGAAGTCGCCTAATGTTGTCAAGTCCTGGCTCTCCCACCGCGAACACCCGCTGGGGGTCTTCCCCCATGCTCATGAGGCGTTCAGCCGATTCTTCGGTACCCGGAAAATGCAACGACGCCATTTTCGATACCGCATTACGAATCTGATCATCAATGGCGCCGAGCGTGACATCGCCCCCCGAAATATGGGCGATGGGAATCCGCATGACCAGGGCCGCGGAGCATATCGGGAGCAATTCGTACCTGTCGCCCAAAACCATTAGCCAATCGGGCATTAATTTTTCAAGCGCGTCGGCCATCCCCATGGAGCAACGGCCCATGGATCGCACAAGCGAGGCGGCGTTATCGGAATCTAAGCCCATATCCACCCTTGCGTCGATGGCAAACCCGTCGGCTTCGATTTCCTTCCACGTAAGACCGTATTCCGGAGATAAATGCGCGCCGGTTACGATAAGCTGCAACGGCATATCGCGGGAATCCGCGATTTCTTTCATCACCCAGCGGAGCAGGCCGTATTCCGACCTGGCGGCGGTAACGACGCAAACTTTAAACCTTCTCATAGCCTCACGCTCGAGGGAATATTAACAGTGTGTTCCTCGAACCATTCGGATACCGGCACTTCGCTCCTTCTGCAACGTTCGTAGGGAGGCAGCTTATGCATCAGCACCCATATCGGTCTGGTCTGTACGCCCGAATCGTTCGATTCGCCGAGGAATTCGTCCCGGGCGGCCCTGTCCTCCAACAGTATCGCGTTTAGCCAGTAATTGGATACGGCGTCTTTCGGTTCCTTGAAAAATTCGATTCCCTCGGCGGCGAAGAATTCCGAATAGCGTCGCGCGGTCTCTCGTTTATTATCGAAAGTTCGCGAAAACAATTCCATCTGGGCGCAGCCGATCGCGGCATTCACGTTCGGCATCCTGAGATTGTAGCCGACTTCGTCGTGGTAAAACTCCCACCGGTGCTTTCGCTTTGCGGTAGTACTGATATGCCGTGCGCGGGCCGCCAACTCGTCGTCGTCGGTGAGTATCATGCCGCCACCCCCGGTCGTCACGGGCTTGTTGCCGTTGAAGCTCAGGATCGACGCTTTTCCGAAAGTCCCTGTGTATTTTCCTTTATAGCGGCTTCCTATCGACTCGGCCGCGTCCTCTATAAGCAAGATGCCGAAATCGTCGCAGATTTCGGCAATCTCATCGATACGGACAGGATGTCCAAAGCTATGCATCGGCATAACCGCCGCTACGCGACTACCGGTCGCCGTGTCGACCAGCTTGCCGCCCGAAACGACGGTGTTTTTCCTAAGCCATCGTTTTAAGCTTTCCGGACTCATTCCCATTGTCTCACGATCCACGTCCACGAATACGGGCATAGCGCCCGAATGCCGTATGCCCGCCGCCGTGGCGGCAAAGGTGAGCGATTGGGTTACGACCTCGTCTCCCGCACCGATTCCCGCCGCCAACAGGACCATGTGCAACGCAGCGGTTCCGCTCACGATCGCCACGGCGTTTCTAACCCCCGTCAATCGCTTGATGTGCTCCTCGAAATCGGTCACGAAGCCGCCGACATAGGATACCAAGGTGCTGTCGATGCATTCGCCGAGGTATTTCTTCTCGTTCCCCAAGAACCGGGGAGCGTGCAAAGGTACCGGATTCTCGCCGGGATACAATTGTTTTATGAAGCGCAGTGTGTTTCTGATTTGTTGTTTGTTCATGACGCATTTTCCTCTATCAAGTATTTTTCCTCCCGGTTTATTTTATGTCGGCCCGGGGCTTGCGGGGCCTTCTTTTATCCAATACTGCGGCGACCTCGGGCAACGCGGCGATCAATATCGCGAACTCTAGCGCGTAAGCGAGCAGGATTGCGAAAATCAGCCCCTGAGCCGATGCGATAAGCCACAACTTGAGTCGATTTGGTTCCGAAGGGGTCTCGGGTACCTGTGGCTCGTTCATGATGTAAAACATGGTATTCTGTCCCAGGGCGTTCAACCTGACAAGATTGGCCTGCTCGCCGAGGATCTCCAAAAGCATACGCTTCTCGATGAGTTCGCGCTCCAAGGCGGCGTATTCGGCCGCCAGCTTCGAGTCGCCGTCGACCAATTGGTCAAGGTCGTGTTCCAGCGTTCTTATGGAAAAAACAACTTCGTTTCTTCTATCCCTTAGACTGAGCAAAATTAAATCCTCTAGTTTCGAGTTCTTTTTATATTCTTCGATTTGCAGTTCGAGCAACGCGAGGTTCGCGCGCTTGCGAGTCAATTCCAATGCCTTTTCCCTGGGAATCGTTCGACCGGGGAAAATGCCGTGTTCCGCGACAAAGGCATCGAGCGATTTTTCCGACTTCTCTATTTCGTTCTGAACCGACACGATTCTGGTGTCGAGCAGCCTTGAGATGCCGATGGCTCTCTCAGCGTCGACGATTTTCGATCGTTCAATCATGGTTTCCATGATCGAGCGGACCACCTGCTCCGCCCTCCGCGGATCGATATCGGTGTAGTTAATGTTGATCACCGACGCGGGAAGGACGAATCCCACCTGCAGCCCATCCAGCACCTTCCTGACAACCGCCGGTTCCGAATCAGCCGGGAGGCCGAAGGACTTCGCAAGTTTCAATTTTTCCGAGACCGCGCGAATACTGTCGGTGCTCATCGCGAACAATGCCGCCGCCTCGCCGGAAAAGCCCACCAGAGGCTTTCCGCTAAGTTCCAAAGCGCCCGCGTACTCCGAAGTGGCGAGCGCGTTGAAAAGCCTTCCGGTGTTCTCGCTTCGAACTAACACCGACACAGTGGCGGTATACCGATCCGGCAGCCAGCTCTTTGACGGGGGCATCCTGGTCGAAACAACAAGCGCTAGTCCCGTCGCGGCGGCGCAGATGCTTGCGATAATCCCGATTATCCTTGCTCGCTTCAAGGGTACGGCTAGCAAAAATCCGAGATTGACCTTCAACGATCCTTTTATTTTTGAACCCGTCATGTTCGCTCCGTTTGAGTGGATTCATGCAGAACGCGTCTCATTTTTTCAGCCAACATCGTCCGGTCGTAGGCTTTTGCCAGGGCAAGGCAGTTCACGCCGATTCGTCGGAACAGCTCCTTGTCCGCTTTTAACGCGAGTAGCTTATTCAACATATCTTTGCCATCTTCCGGAATAAAGCCGACGCCTGCCTGAAAACCTTCAACGATCGACAGCGCCTGCCCTTCAACCCCGAGCAATATCGGTATGCCCATGGCCGCGGATTCGAAAATTTTGGATGGTATTACGTTCTTGAACGCCGCCTCTCTTTTTAAGGGGATCAAGGAAAGGTCCACCAGGGACAAGTAGTCGGCGACTTCTTCCTTCGATACGGCGCCGAGGAAAATCGCGTTGTCGGCTCCCAGGTCACGCGCCCGAGCCACAAGGCTCTTCTTCGTCGCCCCGTCGCCCACGAATAAAAACACCGTATCTTTGTCCTTGAATTCCGCGATATCCTTAATTAAGAGATCCAACCCATGGGCCATTCCGATAGTGCCGATATAGCCCACCACGAACTTCCCCCCGAGACCGAGCTTACGCAACAGCGCAGGATTCTTTTCCCGCGGATAAAACCTGCCTAGATTGGAACCGTTGGGAATCACTTCTATTTTTTTCGCGTTTATGCCGCGTCGTACCAGGTTTTTTTTAAAAGCGTCGGTGAGCGCCACCACGCGACACGCGTCCCGATAGAGACCTAGTTCAATCAGTTCGAGCATTCTTATCGCGGGTCTTTTCCTCATCGCTCCCACGGCGACTATCGATTCGGGCCAAAGATCACGCAGTTCGAATATCCAAGGCGTTTTTTTCACCTGAGACAAAAGAAACGCCGCCCAGGTCGTGAAAAATTGCGGCGATGTGGCGATTATAAGATCGCAGCGCACCGAAAGTCCGAACAGAAAGGCGCTGACCGAAAAGCTCAAGTAATCGACGATCCTCTTTATGAATTTCGCGTTTGGGGCGATATAGCTCCATACCCTGATTACTTTTATGCCTTCCATCACCTCCCTATGGACGATCTTGTTTCTGTAGCCTGGATACAAGACCCCGCCGGGAAAGTTCGGTTCGCAGGTGATTACCGTCACGTCGTCGCCTTTTTTCACCCATTCCCGACAATGTTCGAAGGTTCGCGTAGCCGGGGCGTTATACTCCGGCGGAAAGTTGTCTACTATGAATAATATGCGCATCGGTATCCTTGATCCTGTTGGAGAACATCAGAATCCAGAAAAAGACGATATCCGTAAAAGATATACCCCAGAATATTCCGTATTGATACAGCGACAGGAGCAGAAACGGAAGCAGGGCCAGGGCGTTCGTCTTTTTGATGTTCAGAACTATGAGCGGTATGTACAAAAGAAATATCGGCACGCCGTGGGTGGCCAGCATTTCTATGAAAGAGTTGTGGACATGTTCCATCGACGCGTTGTACGCGTAGAGCGGCGTCAAGTATTTATAGCTGGAATTGCCGGTAAATGGATTGTCCACAATATACCTGAAACTCTGGCCCCACAAAACGTCGCGATACGATAGGTCAAGCGCTCCCATGCCCCTGGAGAATTGGTCAAAGACAATTTCGCCGAGTCCCATTTTCCACGCGAGAATCGCCAAAAGCAGTATCGATAAAAGCTTGGACGCTACGACTAAGGGCTTCTTATTGGAAATCAAGAACTTCAGTCCAAGCATCGCCCCCACGGCGACGATGGAGGTTCTGTTGAAGTTCACCATCAAGGCGATCAGCATCAGGACAAAAAGGAGAATGTGCTTTTTGCCCTTAAAACCCTTCAGCGTTATAAACGCTATGCCGCAGAGCAACTTGAAAGCGACCGTCGAAGAGCTTGAAGAAAGTCCCATCGGTCGTATGAAATAGATATATGTTATATTATCGAATTTCTTATAATCGGGATGTCCTCGGAAAAATGTATTCATTCCAAGCGTGAATTGAAGGATCACGATCGCGGCTTCGATCGCTATCAAGAGCAAAAGTGTTTCTAAGTCCTCTTCTTCCAAATTGAGCGCGATGAAAAATGTCAGGATATGGAGAAGGGTGAATGGAATCGCGTCGGAAAAACCCGATGCCTTTCCTATTCCGACGATGTTGTTCAGGGTCGAAAACAGGGCGAGCGCGAGCAAGATCATGAAATTCCGAAGCGAGCCGTCGGAGCCCTTAAGTTCCCATTCCCGCCTTCGGAATAAAATGGCGGGAACAGCCAGCAGGAACAGCGCTTGCGGCATTTTGTAGAGCGTCGGCAGGAAAAGCAGCAGCGCGGTCATTCTTTGACTACCTCGGAAAAAACCGCAAAGCGATTTCTCGAATCTTTTTTCATGGCCACGATGCAGCGATCGATGTTTTCCAGCGAATAACGGGATTGAGCCTTTGGGTGCCCTATCACTACGAAATCGGCGTCTGGATTTTTCCTGGCCGCATTGAGATATGAAGATTCGAGGCTTTGACTTCTGTAACCATCGCAGGAAATCGGCGCAACGGATTTTTTCAACAGCTTTGCCAATATTTCGCCTTTCGAGGAGCCGATGGGAGAACCGTCCCCAAACTGGGAAAACCTTCCTGAATTACTTTTACCTAATAGCTTTATCGCTGAGAATTTGAGAAAAAACCAGGGGCCCAAAGTCTGCGCGCCTATGGGTATTTCCAAAAATCGCCCAGCGCGATCTTCCCTGGCCGGATCGCAGGAAAAACGCCAGCGCGAATCTGCGGGAGCGGTTCTGAAATCATACTCGTGCGTTCCCGTGCTGGAGAAAGCGCCGGGAATCACCGTCGAGTCTATCCTGATCCCAGCGTCCCACAAGGCCTCGGCAACATGCTCGAAAGGTTGTATGCACCATCCTCCGGCCCGGAACGCCAACGTCTTGCCCTGCGCGGCTTCCTCCAGCGTCCGCGCGTATTCCAGGACGATCCCCCGCGCTTCGGTTTTGCTATAATCATGAAGCCGATATCTTTCGTTATCGTGCTTCCAGTTTCCGTCGTCATAGATCGCTCTCCTCCATCCTGGGTGGATATGGAGCTGTACCTCGTGCTTGTTCCGTTTGAGCGTATCGATCTGTCGAAACACTGCGTCGTATTCCCTTCCCAAAGCCGGATGCCGAACCCTATCGGCCGCGAGCCTTGCCAAATACCCGCTGTCCACAAAAAACACGAAGCGGACCCCATGCGTCGCGGCGATTCGCATCAAAGCCTCCGTCGGCCTTATGACGCAGCGTTCAGGGCTTCCTGATAAGTTGCCTAGGAAAAGCTCGTAATCGAAGGTGAAAAAAATATTCACTCCGCCGCCTTTATTTGATCGATCGGATCTTCGTATGAATATCCGCGCAGACCGAGGTATGTTTTCGTCATGATATTGAACGCTTCGTATTTCAAGCGATTGAATACGACGCGAAAAGCCCATCCGCTTCGAAGCGTGGCTCCGAAGCGACTCTTAAACCGCTGGATGCCCTCGTACTTGCTGCCCGGCGCGACCCGCAGCCGCGCGCCCACGAGATCGTACTCTCGGACGCCTTTCCCCTGTAGGTATTTCATCGCCTCGTACTGAAGAAGATTTAAGCTTCCGGAATACGGTTTTTCCACGCTTCCACCGTACATGTAGTATCCCTTTTTCTCATCGAAGATGATAATCGCTGTCCCTTGCAGTTCGCCGTCTTTCATTGCTCTAAAGAAAATCGAGTTGTCCGAGAGGGCGGAACGCAGTTTCCGAAGATATGAAAGTGAGGGGTAGTGAATTGATTTCTGCCTATCCAAAGTGGTTTTGATGTTCTCGTACACCTGTGTTATGTCGGTTGTCGTATCAATCAATACCCCGTCTTTCTGAGCCTTCTTTATCACATTCCGGTGCTTGCCATCGAAGGTTGCTAATAAGGCGTCCCCTGACATTTCTAGGTTCACAAGATATGTCCCCCAAGGCACACATTGGCTTTCGTCAGGACAAACGTTGAAAACGACGTTGGACTGGGCCTTATAAATAAAATCACAGATATTGTTGTCTTTTATATAGCGTATAACATGATCCAAGAAATCCTTTTCCTCGTCGTAAGATGAATGTGACGCCTTATGTATAAGGCCTTCTGTAAAGACCATCCTGGTAAAGAAGAGCCTCCTATCAAGAAAAAAAGGAAGGACATAGTCATTGTTGGAAAACCAGCCATAGTTATCGCTTTTGATTTTGAGATACGCCTCCCGTGCCAATATAGGCAAGGAAAAATCGGGCTGTTTATTTAGTAACTGCATCATTATCAAACTCTACTATGGTATTTATCAGCCATTTCATTTTAAGCTCATCATCTTCGATAGGGATTTCAAATATCAAGGTATCAACGCTGGAGGCAACTGGCAATTTATCGTCATCTTTGCGAAGAAGTTTATACCCGTTTATAAAGTAAATCGACTTTTCGCCTAGGTAATTTCTAAAATCTTTCGCGACAATCTGATTTTTGGCGACAAGGATAATCTTATGTGGATTTCCTTCTCCTCTTGTGTTTTTTACTAGTCGTATTCTTATTTGTCGCATTACTGAACTCAATTTTTTAACGTAATATCCTCTAAAACTGAACTCCCCCTTAAAGTGTGAATACAGAATTCCACCAAGTATCTTCTTTTCAAATTTACCGATACCATCTTTATAATTCCTCATCGTTATATCGTTCATCATTCGAAATGCTTTCAAAAACAAACCAATGATCCTGCCGCCAGACTTATATATTTCTAATCTGTTTTTTTTGTACTCTAGCCACCGTAAATAGTGTATTGCTGCGTTGTTTTTCTGCCGGAAAGAATAAGGCCTATCCGTCCAAAAAAAAGAACCCATATGGCCCGCGAGAGGTTTCCCTGGTGAAAAAGAAAAAAAACCACAATTCCCAAAAGTACCCACTAGCCTATTATCAATTATAGCGCCAAAACCTTGAGCCGCGTCATCAATAAGTATAATATTGTTCTTGAAACAGTACTTTTCAAAACTTATCAGATCGGCAGGATTTCCGTACATACTAGCCACTAAAACCGCATCAATATCTTTGGTTATCAATGCAACCAATGATTTGAATGACGGATTAAGGTCTTCGATATCCATATCATAAAATTCCACAGTTATGTTTAAATCGCAAATCGGCTTCAGAACAGAACTACAAATATACGTCGGAACCATGATCTTTCGTATATTATACGCTTTCAAAATATGGTAAATACTGCTTTTACCACTACTAGAATAAACCCATTGCTTACCGGTTAGCGAGTTCAGCAGGCCGAGCCCCTCCTCGTTGAAATTGAATCGGGGCGGAAGAAATTTCCTTAACATGAATTAGATTTTCCTATCATTGAGTTTATCAATGATCTCGGAAATGCCTTTATAGTCTTTTGTATAAGCGATAATATCTCTAATGGGCTTATCCCACCAGTTAATTAGCAACAACTTGAATATTTCTTCTTCAGAAAATCTATATTTGATGATTTTTGCAGGATTCCCTGCAACGATCGCATAGGGAGGGACATCCTTCGTTACGACGCTGCCAGCCGCAATCACCGCTCCATCATGAACGGTGATACCGGCAAGGATTAGCGCATTTGCTCCAATTAGAACATCATTACCTATTCGCGAGTATCCCTTATCGGATATTTCATCGTATGTATCATTTCGCACGACTTTTCTGGACTTAGAATAAAACACCGGACTGGTTGAGAGCAAATTTAGTGGATGCGAGCCTAACCCTAACTTAACGCCGTGAGAAATGGAACAATATTTTCCAACGCTTTTGCAATTGAAATCAATCCTTGTATTCTCATTGATAAAGGTATAATCTCCAATTTCAACTTTTCTGTCGATCTTACAATTTTTCTCAATGATGACATACTTACCAATCTTTGCCTGGGGATGGATATGGTTTGTATAAAGCCTACAGGTTGGGTATTTAATCCATTTAAATAAAGAAAAAAAGATATAATAAGTATATCTTTTCAATAATCTGATCACGTCAAGTCTCCCACTATATCAGCCAATCCGCGTATCCTAACAAATTTATCGGGATACTTCTCCATATAATAATTCATTAGATTATTTTCCATTACATCAAAAACGAAACTCTTGTTCTTGAAAAAAAGAGCGTCAAAATGACATGACGAGTAAATAGATATGTGAGCTAAAGAATAATAGATAAATTCTTCTGTCGTCATGTCATCGGAATGTCCAATTTTGATATTCGCGTAGTTCCGCAAAGCGGTTCTCATTTTCTCTCTTTCCAATTCCCCTTCATTTGGATGTGGAAGATACAGAATATCTATGTCAATATTTTTGGCAGCTATGTTCCGCGCGCCTTCGGCCAAAAAACGGATTATTTCGTCAAGGAAAATCCCTTGTCCCGTGAACACAATGAACTGTCGTTCAAAATAGAGGTTGTGCCGTATGAGCCTATACTTTAGCCTGCCCGTCACCTGGATCCGTTCCTGCGGATAATACCCAGCGTCCACCAACTCTTGTTTCCAGAAATCATTATAGACATTGACAGCATCTGGCGTAGGAAGTCTTTTATCTCTGACTGCGTAGTTATATCCTTCATGTTCCGGCCCGATCAAGCCATGTTGCAGTTCGATGATCTCGACACCTCGTTCTTTCAGAACAGCGCAAATCTCAGAATATGAATAGGCCGAGACTATATACGCCTTTTTTATTGAGCGCTTTGGAAGCAATAACCAGAAAAGCCAGTAACGTGTTATAAAAAGCGCGTGGTTGTGCGCTACAGTTTTATCTGCGAGTCCATAACCGCTTTTTCTTACTTCATCAGAGATTCTGTTCACGGCGCTCTTATCGAACGAAGAAGGTTTTAGCCTGACAAACCGAGAAAGCAAGGCCGAAAGCGGGGCTACGATATAACTGAAAATAATTACCTTGTTTCTCACGAGATAGTCACGGTATTGGATAAGTCTTTTCGGATAGTCGGCGCTCAGCCAATACAAACACTCCCCAGGTGTAATATCGGCGTAAGGGAAATATGAATCTTTAACTTCTCTCTCATAAGTAAAAAGTCCTGAACCGGCGCCGATGTAGATCACACTCTTTTTACGACCCACAAATATGTTTTTAATATAATTTTTCGTCGATATGTACAAAATCTCAAGCGCATTCAATCCGAACGTATTCATTGCGTTGAGCGGCATATCTCCAGAGCCGAGAAGCAAACCGTTAATAAATGTCTTAATCCTCACCCAGCTTGAACTGTTCCTATAGCGAAAGGCGTGCACTGCGGCGAAGTCGGTTTCAAGATACGCTAAAAGTTTTTTCATACCAAGTCACCACTCATTTTTATCCATAAGCCTTCCCGCAGCACGGCGTTGACCGCGTAATAGGTGACTTCAACTTTTCCTGTACTTTCTCGCAAGGAAGAGCAGGTCATATTGTTTTTCGCATTTTCTTCCCATAAATCATGATTCATTATAAGGAACCACCTCTTCTGAAGCCCGGCAATAATTCCTTGAGTGATAAAAAGCCTTCCCGCCAGGGCATGGGTTTTACCTTGGCGGCCACTATCCAGGTGGCGAGGAAACTCAAGAACATGCTCAACGCGTGGGACTGGGCCGCTCCTTCGATGCCGCGCAGCTCTACCAGCAACAAGGTGAGTCCTATGTTCAGGATTCCCACGATGAACGTAACCCATGCGAGAATGTAGGTTTTATAGACATAGAATATGTAATTCGTGACCATGAAATACATACCTTTAAACGCCCCGCCCAGGGCGATCCACAAGATCACCCCGTACGACATTCGAAAATCCTTGCCTAATAGGTATTTTCCGAAAAAGGGCGCCGTCAGTCCAAATACGACGGCTCCCGCCGATATAGCCGCGATATACGCATAGGTGATCCGAACAAGCCTTACATCCAGAGCATGATTTTTTTTGTCGAGACTCCCGATCAGCCATGGGGCATAGGCTTTATTGAAAGAACTCGCGATCATTTCGATGATCAAGCCGATCTGTAGGCCTGCGGTATAAATTCCCGTCTCCGCGAGGCCAAGGCGGTTGGTAATGATGAAACGATCCGCCATCACGATAAGCATGGTGCCGATGCTGTGGGGAATCAATGGTATTCCGAATGATAAAGCGTTGACGACGTACCGCTTATTCGGCCGGAAAGTCGACCAGTTTTTGAGCAGGAAGAAAAGAGCCGCGGCGCCGATCACGACAACCGCGGCGGTTTGCCCGAGGATCCTTCCCTTCCATCCCAGCGAAAAGACCATGACCAGAACCAGGGACAGGCTCAAGTTGAGCACGGTCTGGGAAAGTTGAAGCGTCGAATACCTTCCGGCTTGCATTTTAGCCTGATAAATCGCCCCTAAAGACAAAATGAAGAATTGGAATAGGGCGAAAACAAGCACTGCCCACAGCCAATCCCCGGGGAACTGTGACAAGGCCTGAATAGGATCGCGCAACGCGAACACAAGCGAAAAAATGATTGCCGAGCTGACCCCCAATATCAACAGGCAGTTAAAAATATATTCTTTGAACAGCGTCTTTTTGTTGAAGTACTCCCGGCTTATTCCCCCGTGAACTGATAGTCCCATCAAATCGCCAGCGATGGACGAGAGCAGGGCGAACATGGACACTATCCCGTAATCTTCCGGCGACAATTTGCGCGTAAGTATCGGAAGTAACAGGAAAGGCACTCCCGCGTTCAGTGTCGAGGTTATGGTGTAAACACCCGAAGCCCTGGCCAAGGCTGAACCGAGGATACGCTTCCCGATTGACCGTATCACCTTGTTATACCGCAAAAATCCAGTTGAATTTTATCGTTTCCGATCGATAACCCTCGAAACTTCTCGTGTCCTACCAGGAATACGATGATATCCGCCCGTTCGCACGCCTCCTGAGGCTGGGTGATCGCGAAAGACGGATGGCTGGCGATATTGGGTTCGCTCACTAGAAACTCGGTTTCCGAATCTTTTATCATCATAGTCGCGATCTTTAAGGCGGGGCTTTCCCGAAGGTCGTCGATATTGGGTTTGAACGCCAACCCCATCAATGCCACGGTAGGCGCCCTTCCCTTGTCGAGTCGGTATTGCACTATGGTGTTACGTATTTTTTCCACACACCAAAGTGTCTTGTAGTTATTTATCCTTCTTGCCTCGCCGATGATCTGCGCCTCTTGCGGAAACGCCGCCGTCAAAAAATACGGATCCACGGCGATACAATGTCCCCCCACTCCACAGCCGGGATTGAGAATCTTGACCCTTGGGTGCTTATTCGCCAGGGCTATAAGCTCCCAGACATCAATACCGGCCCTGTCGCAGATCATCGACAGTTCGTTGGCGAAGGCGATTTGCACGTCACGGGACGAGTTCTCGGTAAGCTTGCACATTTCCGCGGTACGACTGTTGGTGGAATGCAAAGCGCCCAGGACGAATCCCTGGTAAAAGTCGCGAGCTTTTTCAGTAGAGGCTGCGTCGATCCCTCCTATTATCCTGTCGTTATGCACCAGCTCGTGCAGCACGTTGCCCGGCAATACACGTTCGGGACAATAGGCGATATATATTTTACCCTTTAATTCAGGCCTCATTTTAAAAATCAGATCCGCCATCTTCTCAGTGGTTCCCACAGGCGAGGTCGATTCGAGGATATAAAGGTCTCCGGGCTTCAACAAGGAAACTATCGATTCCGTGGCGCTTTCCACGAACGAGATGTCGGGCTTTAGGTCGCCCGTAAACGGCGTCGGCACCACTACAAGATAGACGTCGCTTTCTTCCGGTGTCGAGACAGCCCGCAGCATGCCCGAGGAGACCACTTCTACCACCACGTCCTCGAGGTTCGGCTCGATAATATGGATCGCGCCCCGATTGATTGTATCCACTATTCGACGATTGGTATCGACACCTACCACTCGCAAGCCATTTCGCGCCACCACCGCGGCGGTGGGCAAGCCGATGTACCCGAGGCCGACAAAACAAGCCTGGCTGAATTTCCACATAGTTGCCTTTCCTTATTTATCTACTTTCCGACAATATCTTCATAATTTGTTCGCTGGTTGTACCGTCTCCATAAGGATTTACCGCCTTTGCCATAGCCTTGTAGGCCTCGCCGTCGTCCAGCAGCTTCCTTGTCTCGGCTACTATTTTTTCCGGATCTGTTCCCACGAGTATTGCGGTGCCCGCTTGTATGCCTTCTATTCTCTCCGTCTTATCCCGCATGACCAGAACGGGCTTCCCCAAAGCCGGCGCTTCTTCCTGAATTCCCCCCGAATCGGTGAGTACGATCGCGCTTTGATCGAGAAGCCAGAGCATCGACGGGTACCCTATCGGCTCTATGAGATGCACTGTTGGCAATCCGCCCAAAATACGCCTGACAGGTTTCTGGACGTTGGGATTCAAATGGACCGGATATACGATCTGTGTATTCTGGCAGGTGGAGGCTAAAACCTTCAGCGCGTCGCATATGCGTTCCATTCCGCCTCCGAAACTTTCACGCCTATGCCCAGTAACAAGAATGATACGCTTTGCCGGATCCAAAAATCCGAATTCTCTACGATACTCGGCGTCCCCTTGAGCCTTTATAAGGTTCAACCCCAGCTGTAACGCATCGATGACCGTGTTACCGACGATGTACACATTTTTAGTGATGCCCTCCCTGCGAAGGTTTTCCGCGGCTGTCCTGGTCGGCGCGAAATGGTACGACGCGATTTGTCCCACCAGCTTTCGATTCATCTCTTCGGGAAAGGGAGAATATGGATCCCCGCTCCGAAGCCCCGCTTCGAGGTGAGCCACCGCTGTACTGTGGTAATAAGCCGCGAGCGCGCCGACTAGCACACTGGTCGTATCTCCCTGCACGAATACCACATCAGCCGCTTCCCCAGCGATCACAGGATCAAGCGCCGCCAAGCACCGCGCGTTGAATTCCGCCAGGCTCTGTCCGGGCCGCATCAAATCGAGGTTGTAATCGGCCTTGATCCCGAAAAAATCATTGACTTGGCTCAGCATTTCCCGGTGTTGACCGGTCAGGCATATTCTTGTTTCGAATACTTCGGGATTCCGCTGCAGTGTCTTTACAAGCGGCGCCATTTTTATCGCTTCGGGACGGGTTCCGTAAATGAAAAGCACACGGTTTTTGCGCATATATTCTTTGTTCGCCTTTATAATGTTTTAACCAAAATCAATCGATGAAACATATTATTCGGAAACATCGCTTGGCTTAGGCAGGGATTCGCCTGCCTTGCCGATTCTCCGATAGATCAGTACGAATCCTAAAATGCCTATCGTTTTCAACACTATCGCTCCGGTCGATCCAAGATAATCCGCGATCAAGACGATCGAGCCCAGGCTGGCCGTGGATGAATACAGAATCGCGAGAATTCTTCGGTTGCTCATGCCAAGGTCTAGCAATATGTGGTGCACATGTTTACGGTCCGGGGTGAACAACGGAACTTTACGTTTAAATCTCCTTAGAATTGCAGCCAAGGTATCGACGATAGGCACGCTGCACAACGCTATCGCAGAAAGAAGGCTCGCGGAATCCCCATTTCCTTGTCCGCTTTCTACCATACTCAACAAGGGTAAAATAGAAATCAAGAATCCCAAAAAGAGGCTGCCTGAGTCGCCCATGAATACCAAGGCCGGGGGAACATTATACAACAGAAAACCGAGGATCGCGCCGGCGAGGGCCAAGGCAAAGTAACTGGAAAGGTAACTTCCAACCTTGAAGAAAATCAGCGTCCACACCCCGGCGATGATAAGTCCTATGCCTCCCGCGAGACCATCGAGCCCGTCGATGAGATTGAACGCATTAGCCACGCCTACAATCCAAAATACGGTAAGAGGGACAGCGAACCAGCCGATCCGGATAGGGTCGGCCATGAACGGCAGATGGATCGAGTCGAATCGGAATCCGGCCAACGCCACAACCAAGGCCACTATACATTGTATAATAAATTTTTTGTACGCTCGAAGCGTATGAATATCATCCACTAAACCAATACCGTGAAATATCAGCCCGGCTCCGATGATGATCAAAAAACGCGGCGGAAAGGATACCGCACCGGGATTGAGAAGGGCGGAAACAAAAAGTGTCGCCAGCAATCCAGCGGTCCATCCGAGGGCGATGCCTATTCCACCGAGCCGCGGGATCTTTCCCGAATGGATTTTTCTTCCACCGGTACTGTCGAATAGGTCGTACTTGCTCGCCAACTGGATGATATACGGCAACATAAGCGATGACACGACGAAGGAAACGAAAGCGCAGATAGCTCCGGTCATGGTTTTTTCTCTCTTTTTAAAAAACCTCTCATAGTAGTATCCTTAATCTAAAAGGTCCCTTCCAAGGTAAATCAAGAATGTTTCCTTAAGCCAGATGCCGAACCAGCGAATCGCAAACCAAATCGATCTGGTCCATCGTGATGGTCGGATATAATGGCAAGGTAAGTTCGTGTTCGCTGATGTATTCCGAAATCGGCGTCGGCCCGACCTTCCCCT